>ERZ808037.899-NODE-899-length-23145-cov-40.916638_pt1 | contig 23145 bp, 19 predicted proteins | sample MGYA00380190_ERZ808037 | MGnify/ENA primary metagenome ERZ808037 (study PRJEB31490, sample SAMN06133399) | mouse gut metagenome | isolation source: J9 | host: mice | place: China: Chengdu | collected 2015-05 ... | reverse complement strand
TTAAATTACTAAAAATTAGCGATATGTGCAACTTTTTCATTTATAAATATTTGGATTCTTAATTCAACCAACGAGTTATAGGCTATAAATTGTTAACTTTGCACCCAAATTGCGAAATTTAATTCATTATATGGCAAAAGTTACGAAGCAGATGGCGTTGGACTACCACAAGTATCCTCGCCCCGGCAAAATTGAAGTTGTTCCCACAAAGCCCTATGCCACACAGGCTGATCTTGCCCTCGCATACTCTCCGGGTGTGGCTTATCCCTGCCTTGACATACAGGAGTCACCCGAGAAGGCTTACGATTACACTGACAAGGGTAATCTTGTCGCCGTCATATCCAACGGCACCGCTGTGCTCGGTCTCGGCGACATAGGCGCGCTTGCCGGCAAGCCTGTGATGGAGGGAAAGGCTCTTCTGTTCAAGATTTTCGCCGGGCTTGACTGCTACGATATAGAGGTTGACGAGAAGGATCCTGAGAAGTTCATATCGATAGTCAAGGCTCTCGGTCCGACATTCGGAGGCATAAACCTCGAGGATATAAAGGCTCCGGAGTGTTTTGAGATCGAGACACGCCTCAAAGCCGAGATGGACATACCTGTGATGCATGATGACCAGCACGGCACCGCCATAATCTCGGCAGCCGGTCTGCTCAACGCCCTTGAGATACAGGGGAAGCGCATCGAGGATGTAAGGCTTGTGGTCAACGGCGCAGGTGCGGCAGCAGTGTCGTGCACCAAGCTTTATATAGCTCTCGGGGTGAAGAAGGAGAATGTGGTGATGTGCGACAGCAAAGGGGTGATCTCCGACAAGCGCACCGATCTGAATCCCCAGAAAGCGTATTTCGCGACTTCACGCCCCATCTCCACGCTTGCCGAGGCCATGAAAGATGCCGACGTGTTCCTCGGACTGTCGGTCAAGGATGTCGTGACTCCCGAGATGGTCAAGTCGATGGCTCCCCGGCCCATAGTGTTCGCTCTCGCCAATCCGGATCCTGAGATCGCCTATGAGGTGGCCACTTCGGCACGCCCTGACCTGATCATGGCCACGGGCCGTTCCGACTATCCCAACCAGATCAACAATGTGCTCGGGTTCCCTTACATATTCCGCGGCGCGCTCGACTGCGGAGCCACCGAGATCAACGAGACTATGAAGATCTACGCCGTGCGGGCCATAGCCGAGATAGCCAAGCTCCCTGTGCCGCAGGTTGTGAATGCCGCATATGGGCGTGCCAACCTGAAATTCGGGCGCGAATACATCATCCCCACGCCTTTTGACCCGCGTCTGCTCACGGCTGTGAGTCCTGCTGTGGCCCGCGGAGCCATGGAGAGCGGTGTGGCCCGTCGTCCTATCGAGGACTGGGGTGCATATGACGAGAAACTTCTGCGCCTCAAGGGCAATGACCGCAAGTTTACCCGCCGCCTCAACGAGGCAGCGCGCTGCAATCCGAAGCGAGTGGTGTTTGCCGAAGCGAACACCGACAATATGCTGCGTGCCGCGACCATCGCAGCCGCCGACGGTCTGTGTGTACCTATCCTGCTCGGCAATGAGGAGATGATCGATAAGAGGGCCCGGCGTCTCGGCCTCGACATATCGGGCATAGAGATTGTCAATCTGCGTCACGACCGCGAGGCACCCCGCCGCGAGAAGTATGCCGCCAAGCTTTCGGCTAAGCGTCAGCGTCAGGGTGAGAATTTCGAGAGCGCGCTCGACAAGATGTTTGACCGCAACTATTTCGGCATGATGATGGTGGAGAACGGCGATGCCGACGCTTTCATAGCCGGCACGCGCGCCGCCAACAATCAGACCGGCACAATAGCCCGCGAGGTGATAGGCATGAAGGACGGCATAAGCCATTTTGCCACAATGCATGTGCTCGAGACCACCAAGGGGACATATTTCCTTGCCGACACCATGATCAACGGCAATGCTGACGAGGAGGCTCTTATGGATATCACACGTCTTACGGCCGATGCGGTGCGTTTCTTTGCCCATGATCCAGTCATGGCTATGGTGTCCTACTCCAATTTCGGCTCCAATGATGAGCCTGAGTGCGCCAAGGTGCATAAGGTGGTGGAGCGTATGCATGCCGAATACCCCGAGCTACCGCTCGATGGCGAGATGCAGATCAACTATGCTCTCAACGGGGCTGTGCGTGATAAGGTGTTCCCGTTCAATAAGCTTGCGGGCAAGGAGGTCAACACTCTTGTGTTCCCCAACCTTTCTGCCGCCAATGCCGCTTACCGCCTGATGCTTGAGATGGGTGTGGGCGAATCCATAGGCCCGATACAGATGGGTCTTAAGAAGCCTGTGCATTTCATCAATGTGGATGCCGATGTGCGCGACATTCTTAATCTTATTGCCGTAGCTGTGCTTGACGCTGCTGTGCTTGACAATAAGTGTTGAGTCAGGGGGGCCTGCGTTGGCGTTTTTTTCGCACGTAACGTTTTTTTCGCACGCGGCGGGGGCACGCTCCCGCCCTACAAATTCATTTAAGAAATTACCCTTGTCGCAGGTGGCTGTGGCAAGGGTAAATCTTTATATCCGGAAGTTATGACGCTGTCTCGGGGGTGTGTTTAATTTTTTTGGAATAACCTGTTGACTGCGATTCTGAAGTCGGCGAGCATGGCCGATGCCGGGGTGATGATGGGTTTGAATGCCGGCTGTGATTCAGGTGCGAACACTTTGAGCTGTCTGTGGTGGCAGCTTATGTCGAGGCGGCGGTCGAGCACAAGGGGCTCTCCGTCCAAATGGGCCGCGCCGTCGTGAGTGCGCTCTATGGTTATGGACGGAGTCCGGAATGTGTGTATCAGTACATTCTTTTCAATGTTGCCTATCAGCATGTCGAAGCCTACGAGAGCTGTCGACAGTGTGTTGCCGGCATGGATGATGGTCACGTCAAGCAGACCGTCGTCAATGGTGGCTTTGGGGGCTATGTAGGCGTTGTTGCCGTATTGCGAGGCATTGCATACCGCCACAAGGAATGCTTTTTCGGTTATGTGTCTGCCGTTGGCTGTTATGGTGTACAGTTCAGGCTCGTAGTGGGCGTAAGTCTCGAAGGTGCTCTGTATGTAGGTGAGCTTGCCGCGTCTTTTTTTCCCGGCGAATGCCGCGCTTACGGCGGCGTCGAATCCCACACCGAAAGTGCAGAAAAATTTTCTGCCGTTTACCGAAGCGTAGTCGATTCTTCTCGGTTTTTCGTCATGTATCACTTTAACCCCCTCACGAATGTCGATGGGTATGCCCAAGTGTCTTGCCAGACCATTGCCAGATCCGCACGGTATTATGCCGAGGGAGGTCTCCGATCCGCAGAGCGCGTCGGCTGTCTCGTTTATGGTGCCGTCGCCTCCGGCGGCAAACACGGCGTCAAATCCTCTTTCGACGGCCTCGGCGGCGAGGCGTGTTGCGTCGCCGTGGCATTGCGTGTAGGCAGTCTCGATCTCCCATCCCTGGGCGGATAGCATATCGTTTACGTAAGTTTCAAGCCCTGCCTTGCTGGCAGTGCCTGATATGGGATTTATGATGAGGCGTGCTTTCATTGTCTCCGGCAGACTGTTTTCTACCGCAAATTTACTACATCTGCTCCATTCTCGCAAAATTTGTGGTCAAAAGAGCTGCCCGATGTGTGCGATATGTTGTGTAACATACTGTGAATTCTTGCTTTTGACAGACGTTATTTCTAAATTAGCGCACGGTTTTCAGCCGTTTGTTTAAGAGAGTGTTAATTAATAATGTTAAGCCGGAGTAGTTGGATTTTTTCGTTGAACCGGACTATGGTCCCGGCCTTGCGGACGCATCTGTAAGGCTTGGTGACGGGTATGCGGTTTGGCAAATAATGCAGCGATGAGGCGCATATAACCTAAATCTATATGAAAACTAAAAAACTTCTTCTCGGAGACGAGGCTCTGGCGTTGGGAGCTATCGACGCCGGTCTTTCCGGTGCCTATGCGTATCCGGGTACCCCCTCGACCGAAATTCTGGAATTCGTTCAGTCCAATCCTGTTGCCTGTCAGCGTAATATCCATTCCCATTGGTCGTCAAATGAAAAGACAGCCGTAGAGGAAGCTCTCGGCATGTCGTTCTGCGGCAAGCGAGCCATCGTGTCCATGAAGCATGTGGGGCTCAATGTCGCCGCCGATCCGTTTGTCAACTCGGCGATGACCGGAGCCAACGGCGGCCTGCTTGTCATAGCGGCCGATGACCCGTCGATGCATTCGTCGCAGAATGAGCAGGACTCGAGGTTCTATGCCAAGTTCGCGATCATGCCCGTGCTTGAGCCGTCCGACCAGCAGGAGGCCTACGATATGGCCCGCTATGGTTTTGAACTGTCGGAGAAGCTGCGTATACCGGTGCTTGTGCGTCTCGTCACACGTCTGTCGCATTCGCGTGCCGTAGTTGAGGTGTCAGATGCGCCGGCCGAGGAGAACGGATTTTCTTATCCCGACAATCCGCGCCAGTGGGTGCTGATGCCGGTGAATTCACGCGAGCGTTACCGCCGGCTGCTGGCTGACCGTGACACCATGGAGGAGCTGGCCGCATGTTCGCCGTATAACACGCTTACCCCCGGCAAAGACCGCCGCATAGGCATAATCACCTCAGGCATAGGACACAACTATGTGAGGGAGGTGCTCGGTGCCGATTGTCCGTTCCCGGTGCTGAAGATCTCACAGTATCCCGTGCCGCGCAAGCTCGTTGCCGAACTTGCCTCGCAGTGTGACGCCATACTCGTAGTGGAGGAAGGCCAGCCTTTTATAGAGGATTCCCTGAGGGGACTTCTGGACAGCGGGCATAAGGTTTACGGCAAGCTCGACAGTGTGATACCTACCGACGGAGAACTGAATCCCGGCAGTGTGGCCCGAGCCATAGCAGCCCTTGTCCCGGACTACAGCAATCTGCTCACCGAGGAGCGTCCGTGTGCGCGCAATGTGGTGTCGCGTCCCCCCGCGCTGTGTCAGGGTTGCGGCCACAGAGATGTGTATGCCGCGCTTAATGCCGCGCTCGAGGAGTTCGAGTCGCCCAAGGTGTTCGGCGACATAGGATGCTACACTCTGGGTTGGCTCGCACCGTTCAACGCCATAGACACATGCGTGGATATGGGAGCGTCCATCACTATGGCAAAGGGCGCAGCCGATGCGGGACAGCATCCGGCAGTGGCGATCATAGGCGACTCCACATTCACCCACTCCGGCATGACCGGACTTCTTGATGCCGTCAATGAGGACACCCCGATGACGGTGATCATATCCGACAACCTCACCACCGGCATGACCGGAGGCCAGGACTCGCAGGGCACCGGAAAGCTTGAGGAGATCTGCCTCGGGCTTGGCGTGGACAGGCAGAGGCTTCACACCATCGACTCGCTGCCTAAGACTTTCGAGGAGATGAAAGCCCTGTTCAAAGCGGAGTTCTCCCATAAGGGACTGTCAGTGATCATAGCGCGCCGCGAGTGCATACAGACCGCACGCCGCCATGTGAAGCCAAATAGACCATCCTCCCTAATATCCAACCATTAAAAGACTTGAAAAAATGAAATCCGACATAATTCTTGCCGGCGTGGGAGGACAAGGCATCCTCTCTATCGCCACAATCCTCGGCTATGCCGCTCTAAAGCTCGATCTGCATCTGAAGCAGGCTGAGGTCCATGGCATGAGCCAGCGTGGAGGCGACGTGATGTCGTGTCTCCGTCTCAGTTCCGACCCGATAGCATCCGATCTGATCCCGGCCGGGAAAGTGGATCTGGTGATATCGCTTGAGCCTATGGAGGCTCTGAGATATGTGCACCTTCTTGCTCCCGGCGGACGGGTCATAACATCCACCGAGCCTTTTGTCAACATACCCAACTATCCTGAGCTTGAGGCTGTGTTGGCCGAGTTGGCCGCAGTGCCCGGCACTGTCACCATTGCGGCGGAGTCAATAGCCAAGGAGGTTGCCTCGCCACGTTCGTCCAATATGGCTCTCCTCGGAGCCGCAGCTCCTTATATAGGGCTTCCGGCGGAGGTCCTTGAAGAGGGTATCCGCACCATATTCGGGGCCAAGGGTGAAAAAATTGTCGAAAACAATCTTGCTGCATTCCGCGCAGGCATGAAGCAGGGCAGATGAGTGACGGCTTATGGAACCTGTATCGATAGACTTTCTGAATTCCGAGATGTCGGCGATGAATATAACCGACATATCCTCGGCCACCATACGCCAGATACTTGCCCTCGCAAACCGTCTGGAGGCGCGTATGGGTGACCGGTTTGTGCATCTGGAGATGGGCAATCCGGGCCTTCCCGCATCGCAGATCGGCATCGAGGCCGAGCATGCAGCTCTCATGAGCGGCATAGCCAACCAGTATCCCAACATAGCCGGCATCAAGCCTCTCAAGGACAGTGCCTCCGATTTTCTCAAGGCGTTTCTTGACATAGATATCCCCGGACGCTGCATAGTGCCCACTGTCGGCTCCATGCAGGCTACTTTCACGCTGTTTCTGCTGCTTGCCCAGCGCATTCCGGGCAAGGACACCATACTTTTTCTCGACCCCGGATTCCCTGCGCAGCATCATCAGGCAAAACTTCTGGGAATAAAGCAGGAGTCGGTAGATATCTATGATTGCCGTGGCGAAGCCCTTGAGGCTCGTCTCGAACCGCTGCTCGCCAAGGGGAATATTACGGCCATAGTGTACAGCAATCCCAACAATCCGGCATGGTTCAATCTCACAGACACTGAATATAAAGTGCTTGCGCGTCTTGCCGAGAAGCACGATGTGGTGATAGTCGAGGACCATGCTTACCTCGGGATGGATTTCCGTGTGCGTTACGGTGTGCCCTACACAGCTCCATACGTGCCGACGGTAGCCAAATATACTTCACGCTGCCTGCTGCTCGTGTCGGCTTCCAAGATATTCAGTTATGCCGGCCAGCGTATAGCTGTGGTGTGCATGACCCCCGAGCTTTATGACCGTTGCTATGATTATCTTGACAAGTTCTATGACATGCCGGCTTTCGGTGACGCCTATACCTTCGGTGTGCTCTACTGTGCGTCATCAGGAGTGGCCCATTCGGTGCAGTACGGTTTTGCCGAAATGCTGCGTGCGGCCGTTGACGGACGTCTCGATTTCGTTAAGGAGTCGCAGGAGTACGGACGCCGCGCCGCTCTGGCAAAGAAGGCATTCACCGGCAACGGTTTCCATATCGTATATGATCTTGACGGCGACCGACCCATTTCCGACGGTTTCTTCTTCACTGTGGGCTATCCGGGATTCACCGGCACCGATCTGCAGAAAGAGCTGATGCGTTACGGAGTGTCGACTATCTCGCTCCCGTCCACCGGCAGCCGGCAGGAAGGGTTGAGAGTGTGCGTGTCGATGCTCAATGACCCGGAAACGTTTGACCGCCTTGAGGACCGTCTTGCCTCATTCCATAGAAATCATCCGGTATAAGATCACACATAGCCATGCAAAACATACCCAATCTGATGTCGGCTGACGAAGCCGCAAAGCTCATAAAGAGCGGTGACCATGTGTTCATACAGGGGAGCACCTCGATACCTGAAACTCTTGTGGACGCCATGACGCGCCGGGGCGGAGAGCTCCGCGGTGTTGTGCTCTACTCAGGGTTCTCTGTCTCCAGTAGGGAGGCACCCTATTGCCGCCCTGAATACAAGGATTCATTTCTTGTTGACACATGCTTTGTGTCCTCCAATGTGAGGCGGTGGATAGCCGAGGGGTACGGTGCTACCACTCCGAGATTTCTCGGAGAGGTGCCAGCTCTTTTCCGTGACGGCACATGGCCGGTGGATGTGTGTCTGCTTAACTGCTCCATGCCCGACAAGGACGGGTATGTGAGCTTTGGAGTCTCGGCTGATCTTGCCTATTCGGCTTCGGAATGTGCGCGGCTGGTCATAGCACAGCTCAATCCGCATATGCCGTTCAGCTATGGCGATCCTGTGATGCATGTGTCACGGCTTGCGGCCGCTGTGCTTGTGGATGATCCTCTTGTCGAGGTACCCACGCCCGAGCCCGGTCCGGTGGAGACCGCGATAGGGGAGGCGATCGCCGCCCTCATACCTGACGGAGCGACACTGCAGATAGGTGTGGGCGGTATACCCAATGCTGTGATACGTGCGCTTGCCGGGCACAAGCATCTCGGCCTGCACACCGAGGCAATGACCGACGGCGTGCTTCCGCTCATCGAGTCAGGGGTGATCGATAATTCGCTCAAGCGTGTGATGCCGGGCAAGTCGGTGGCATGTCTCGCACTTGGGTCCAGGGGGCTTTATGACCTTATGGACTATAATAAGGATATGATATTCAAGGACGTGGCATGGACTAACGATCCGTTCATAATAGGACAGAATCCAAAGGTCATGGCTATCAACTCATGCCTTGAGATCGACCTGACCGGCCAGATATGTGCCGAGTCGATAGGCACACGCATTTTCTCGGGCATAGGCGGGCAGCATGACTTTGTCTATGGAGCTTCGCGCAGCGAGGGAGGACGGTCGTTCCTTGCAATGACCTCGACCACCACCAAGGGTATGGGTAAGATCAAGCCCATACTGACACCCGGTGCCGGCGTGGCTACCACACGCTTCCAGGGCAATTATGTGGTCACCGAGCATGGGGCCGTGGATCTGCGCGGGCGCAGTCTGCCCGAGCGGGCCAAGCTGCTCATATCGATAGCCAATCCTGCTGACCGGGAGGAGCTTGACCGTGCCGCGTTCGAGCGGTTCGGGTACTCCTATTCCCGTCTCAGATAAATGCCGGTGAAGCGAGCCGGCGCATGACGTCAAAAGCGTATCACCATTTCGGCGCATATCTTGTCACCCTCTCCGGGTGGCACGGATGCGCCGGAACGGTAGAAATACTTCTCGTAGTCGAGGCGCAGGTCGCAGCGCACAGCCTTGCAGGTATATGTCATTGTGGCTCCTGCCGTGAGCCTCTGACGGGCGGGACGGGTGGAGCGCAGTGTGCCTGAGTCGTCACGCCGTCCGTCGCAGTGGGCTGTTATCCCGTCCCAGCGTGCCTGGAATGAGGCTCGGTTGAACACGCCTGCTTTTACCGGTATCGCATAGTCGGCCCATAGGAGCCATCCGTGAGCGGGTTTATGGGTGTTGCGCGTATAGTGCTTGTTCATGTATTCCCCTTCCACGGTCCAGCCTCCGGAGCTCCAGGTGCAGGATGCGTTCCATAGGTTGATCCTTATGGAGTCGGGCGACAGTGACTGCACGCCGGTGGACACTTTCACATTCCCGATTGCATAGATCCCTTTGGCGGCATAACTCAGTTCCTTGACCCATATTTCATGGTCGGAGATGGATGTGGGGTTGAATGCTCCTCCCTCAAGAGTGATCCGCTGCCTGTCGGCTACCGGCACGGACCATGACAGCTTGGCTCCGACGCCTCGCACGTTGCACATGTCCTTGCCTATGAACGACCTGTTGGCGAACACATAGTTGGCGGGTCCGCGGAAAGGATCGGTCCCGAATGGCAGTCGGAACTGACCGGCCTGAAACCTCAGGTCCCTGGCGAGTGCGATTCTTCCCCATGCGTCGAGTATCTTCATCTTGCCGCGGTCACACAGGTCGGTCTGTATAAAGTAGTCGATGGCCGGAGCCACGTTGCCTCCGATGGTGACGCGCGCGTTGCGCACCTGAAACCGTGATCCGCCATTGTCGAAATCATGCTCGAAACGTGTGCGCAGTGCACCGTGGATCGCCGGCATGTAGCTGAATGATTTTGTCGCTGAGTCAGTCGGCGTGCCGTGACTCGCGTTTTCGCCCCCGGACATGTCAAGCGGGACGCACATAAGCATAATCAAAAATCCCGACAGCATGAGCTTCGGGAAGTGTACGCGTTTCATATATTCAGTGTTGATGATATAACGTTTTTGATCATTATTTCAATGCTTTGCATCATGATGTTCACATCGGGCGTGTCACACCGCAAGCACTATCTTTTTTTCTTCGGCCATGCGCCGCATGTTTATTATGGCATAGCGCATGCGGCCGAGGGCGGTGTTGATGCTTACCTTTGTGGCGTCAGCTATCTCCTTGAACGACATGTTGCGGTAGAAGCGCATCACGAGCACCTCCCTCTGCGGGTCGGGGAGCTCCATCACCATGCGCCGCAGATCCTCGTCGATCTGCATCCCCACCATTTCATCCTCCACTGTGCCTTCGCACAGGTCACGTCGGTTGAGAAGGTCGTTGTTCTCCTCGTTGGTCGACAGCGAGTTCTCCACTTTTTCCTGTCGGTAATAATCAATGATGAGATTGTGTGCTATGCGTGTGAGCCAGCCGGAGAATTTTCCATGTTCGGAATACCGTCTCTGCTTTATGGTCATGATGGCTTTGACGAAAGTCTCCTGAAAGATGTCGTCGGCAAGCTCCTTGTTCTTTACTATGCGAAAGATATAAGTGTAAACTCGATCTTTATGGCGTTCGAGCAGTATGTCGAATGCCTCATTACAGTCATCGGCATAAGCTGCGACCAGTTCGCGGTCGGAGAGCTTAGCCATAGGTTGCATCGTGTTCTTAGATTGGGAGGTTAGGGTAGATGTGTAATCGATAGGCATCAATGTTAAATTTTCATAAATATTAGAGGCGTGCACAATAATTCGTCTCTTCTACTGCAAAAGTAACAATAATCCCCCTATCCTGCAATTATCTTAGCATTATTTAACCTCCCGACACACAATAAATTCCGAAAGAATGAGGACGGCAATTGCCGTGTGAGATAAAAAATGTATCTTTGCCATAAAAACCATAATATACAATCCTAATCAAACCAGATTTATGAATATATCCCTTAGATCTATACTCTCTCTGTCCATGCTGTCAGTCGTGGCCGGAGCACAGGCAGGCTGTCCTGACAATGTGGAGAAGTATTTCAGGAGTTATCTTAGCGGTGACACCGCCCCGTATGTGGCCGCGGGCAGTCTGAAGCAGCGTGACATCAAGGCTGTGTCAGACAACGTATGGCAGTCATGGATAGCAGCCAACCGTGCTTTTGACGAGGAGAAGCTTGCAAAGCTTTCACCTCTGTCGGAGGGCACTGCGGCGGCATGGGCGATCCCACCTTCGCTCGAGCCGGATGCCGTGATGAACTATTACTGGGGAGCCAAAGGTGACTCGGTGCCGACAGGAGGATACCCCCTCTTCATATATATGCACGGGTCGGGCCCGCGTAGCCAGGAATGGGCTACAGGACTGGTGCTTGCATCGCGTTTTGATGACGCTCCGTCGGCTTATTTCATACCGCAGATACCCAATGAAGGGGAGTACTACCGCTGGTGGCACAAGTCAAAGCAGTATGCATGGGAGAAGCTGTTGAGGCAGTCGCTTGCCTCAGGAGAGATAGATCCTGACAGGGTGTATGTGTTCGGAATCTCCGAGGGTGCCTACGGCTCCCAGCGTCTTGCGTGCTTCTATGCCGATTATATAGCCGGGGCGGGCCCCATGGCGGGTGGCGAGCCGCTCAAGAACGCGCCGGCCGAGAATCTACGCAACACCGCCTTCTCGCTGCTTACGGGCGACCGTGATTTCGGTTTCTACCGTGATAAACTAACCCGTTACACAAAGCAGGCTCTCGACAGCCTCTCAGCACTGCACCCCGGAGAGTATGAGCACAATGTTCAGCTCATACCCGGCCGCGGACATGCGATAGATTATTCACCCACCACGCCTTGGCTCGGCAAGCATGTCAGGAATCCGTATCCAAAGCATGTCAGCTGGGAGAATTTCGAGATGGACGGCCGTTACCGCGACGGGTTCTATAACCTCTATGTCAATGAGCGTAGCAACCGGGACGAATCGTCGCGCACCCGTTATGAGCTGAATATCGAGGGGAATACGGTCAATCTTGACGCCATGGTAGTAACTTACACGGCCACTGAGATTGATCCGCGCTGGGGGATCGCACTTGATTTCAAACGCGAATACGCTCCTGCGACATCAGGCTCCGTGACCATATATCTCAACGACCGCCTTGTGGACCTGTCGAAGCCTGTGGTGGTTAATGTCAACGGCAAAAGAGCGTTCAGAGGTAAGCTCAAGCCGAGTGTCGAGAACATAGTCAACAGCTGTGCCCGCTATTATGATCCGGCAAGGCTCTATCCGGCCGCGGTCACGGTGGATATAAGGTAAGCACTTAGCGCAAAAGTTAATATATACTAATCCAATCATCCATATTCAAGAATTATTCGTTACTTTGCATTAATTATTCATCATATCATGAAACCAATCCAAATACTTGCGACAGCTATGCTGACTTGTACGATGGCGGGATGCCATAATTCAGGTAAGATCAATTATCCTGAGGCTCCTCAGGACGGCACTGTGGACACTATCTTCGGCCTGGAGGTGTCCGATATCTACCGCCCCCTCGAGAATGACACCGCCCCTGCCACTCTCGCGTGGGTCGAGGCCGAGAACAAGGTGACTCAGGAGTATCTTGAGCGTATACCTTTCCGCAAGGCGATCGCTGAACGTCTGACACATCTCAACAATTATGTGAAGCGCGGAGTGCCTTCGCGCGAGAATGACGGCAAATACTATTACTCCGAGAATGACGGTCTGAAGAACCAGTCGGTTATCTACCGTACCGATGATCCCCTGTCGACGGTGCGTGAGGTGTTCCTTGACCCTAACGGTCTGAGCGACGACGGCACCGTGGCCCTCACCGGATTTTCCCAGTCGAAGGACGGTAAATACACCGCCTACACCATCAGCCGCAGCGGCAGTGACTGGACCGAGATATATGTTATGGACACTGCCACCAAGCAGCTTCTTCCCGATCATATAGAGTGGGCCAAGTTCTCCGGCGCAGAGTGGGACGGCGACGGGTTCTACTATAGCGCATATCCGCGTCCCGAGGAGGGCAAGGAGTTCTCCAATGCCAATGAGAACCATCAGATATATTATCATAAGATCGGCACTCCGCAGAGCGAGGATGCGCTGGTGTTCTCCGATCCTGCCAATCCGCTCCATTTCCATAGCGCGCAGGTAGCAGGCAAGAATCCCGTGATGTTCGTCTCGATAGGCGGTCAGGGTGTGGGCAACGCCCTCAAGATGCGCAGCAACGGCGGATGGACCACCGTGTCGCCCGATCAGAACTATGAGACCGGTGTGATAGATGTCATTGACGGCAAGATATATCTGCTCACATCGTTCGGGGCTGACCGCTGCCGTGTGATGGTGGCTGATGTAGCCAATCCAGGCCGCGAGAACTGGCGTGAGCTCATCCCCGAAGGTGAAGGGGTGCTCAAGGGCGTGCAGCTCTCAGGCAAGGACCTGTATCTCACTTACGAGAAGGATGCCTCCGACCATGTGTCGATCTACTCGCTTGACGGCAAGAAGAAATCGGATGTAAAGCTCCCCGGCATAGGTTCGGTGGGCTTCTCCACATCGAGCAAATATCCCGGGGATGTGTTCTACAGCCTCAGCTCTTTCACTTCACCCGCTACAGTCTATAAGTATGATCCTGCCACAGGCGAGAGCACAGAGGTGTTCCAGCCTGAGATCGAGGGCGTCAATCTTGACGACTATGTCACCGAGCAGGTGTTCTTCACCTCCAAGGACGGCACAAAGGTGCCTATGTTCCTCACATATAAGAAGGGGATGGAGCGCAATGGCAAGAATCCTGTGTATCTCTATGGATACGGGGGCTTCAATGTGTCCCTCACGCCCGGTTTCTCGGCCAACAGGATGTTGATGCTCGAGAACGGTGTGATATATGCCCAGACCAATCTCCGCGGAGGTTCGGAATATGGTGAGGCATGGCACGAGGCCGGCACAAAGATGAAGAAGCAGAATGTGTTCGACGACTTTATTTCAGCAGCCGAGTATCTCATCGACGAAGGGTGGACCTCTCCCGATTATCTGACTATCGAGGGTGGAAGCAACGGCGGCCTGCTTATAGGAGCCACAGTCAACCAGCGTCCCGATCTCTTCAAGGTGGCGTTCCCACGTGTGGGCGTCATGGACATGATGCGCTATCATCTCTTCACCATCGGCTGGAACTGGGCATCCGATTACGGAACGTCGGCCGATTCTCCTGAAATGGCTGAATATCTGCTCGGTTACTCGCCGCTGCATACCATACGCAATGACGGCACCCCCTATCCTGCCATAATGGTTACCACCGCTGATCACGATGACCGTGTGGTGCCGGCCCACTCTTTCAAGTATGCCGCTGCCCTTCAGGCCGCTGATACCGGTGATGCCCCCAAGCTGATACGTATCGACTCGAAGGCCGGTCATGGCGCAGGGAAGCCTATGGCAAAGGTGATAGAGGAGTATGCCGACATATACTCCTTTATGTTCCACAATCTCGGCATAACACCCGGGAGAGTGACAGGTGATGACAAAAAGTGAATAGTACACTACTGAGAATATTTTCGCTTCTGATGCTCGTGCCGATGCTGCAGGGCTGTTTCTTCACCGGTGTGGAGTCGACTCCCCGCATCACCGGACGGGACGTCAGGCGCGAGGCGGTGGTGGCTGCTCCCGAGGATTCCTATCTTGCTTCGGTGGGCGATCTTCCGCTTTCGCGCTGGAACCCCGGCAAGGAGTTCATGGTGACTGACGAGCGCATATCGCGCATATTCGGGGCTTCGGCTACCGGCGCGCCGCTCGGTCCGGGCGACATGATACGTTACCGTTCGGCCGATGAGTCAGCTGCGGTGACTGGTGGCACTGTCACCGACCTGTCGTTCCTGTCGCCTGAAGGAGATGTCCTGTCCTATCGTGTCAACAAGCCTCTGTCGCGGCTCATGTCCGACAGTGTCACGGAGATACCGTTCACCATACAGATGTCGGTGATCGAGGATGCACGCAGACTCATGGAGGGGAAGGAGTTCTACATCCTGTCCTCCTCATGGCGTGATGATGCCGACACTCCGGTGCCGGGGAGGAAATTCATACCGGTGCATATCGACTCGGTGTCGCCCGGCAACGCGCTCTTCCCCATCAAGGTGGCTTTCACCGACAGGGACGGGAACTCGGCAAGGATATTCATACATCCGGGAGCCAAGGGTGAGGCCCCGCGTACATTCTCGCGGGTGTTCTCGTTCAAGGATCCGTATCTGAGTTACCGCCATATACCCCCCGAACACTGGAAGCTCATTATCGACGGACGTGTCGCCGACGGGATGACGCTCGAGGAGTGCAGGCTTTCGCTCGGCACTCCCAAGGAGGTCGACCGCGGTGCGAGCAACAGTTTCATCCGTGAGGCATGGCTGTACGAGAACGGGGTGTTTCTCCTTTTCGAGGACGGGCTCCTCAAGCGTTACCGCCATTGAACCTTTTATGATAACCCTCGCGGACCTATAAACCCGCGGGGGCTATCACTTGTTAATAATTCAGGAGGTTGTTATCAAACAACCGGCAAATCGACTATTTATCTATGGAGCATATCACTGTAAAGATAATCAATGAGTCTCCTTACGACCTGCCGTCGTATGAGACACCTTCAGCGGCAGGGATGGATGTGAGGGCCAATATCAGCGAGCCTGTCACTCTCGGTCCGCTTGAACGTCGGCTGATACCCACCGGGCTGCGCATACAGCTCCCTCAGGGATATGAGTGCCAGATACGTCCGCGATCGGGGCTTGCACTCAGGCATGGACTGTCGCTGGTGAATACACCCGGCACTGTCGACGCCGACTATCGCGGCGAGATAGGGATAATCGTCATAAATCTTTCCAATGAACCCTACACCATAGCTCCGGGCGAGCGCATAGCCCAGATGGTGGTGAAGGAGTATGTCCATGTGTCATGGGACCCTGTCGGACGGATTGACGATACTGTCAGGGGCGACGGCGGTTTCGGCCACACGGGCACTGAGTGACTGCCATAAGGCATTTTCGATATTAAGGGGGATGTTTAAAAGCAACCTCTGAAGGTTATTGAACAACCTTTTGATTTTTTCACGATGAAGCGACTTCCAGTTATATTGATCCCTGTATTTATCCTGGTCATGGCGGTGACAGCCGCAGGGCGGGGGCGCAGGCCGGCGGCCATATCCACCGAGGATGCCGCCAAGGCTGACTATATGTATCTTGAGGCTTTGCGGGCAAAGTCGCAGGGCAACTATGATGCGGCCTTTTCGCTCCTTTCCAGAGCCAGGGAGCTCAATCCTTCCGATCTGGAGACCGGTCTTGAGCTGTCCAATTTTCTCCTGATAATGTCGTCGGAGCCTACCGACACCGGCGGTATGGCACGCGGAGTGGAGATGCTGAGATCATATTGGGACGCCAATCCATCCGACTATTATACAGGTGTCAAGTATGGGCTCATGTGTCAGCGGCAGCTTGACCGCGACGAGGCTATACGGGTGTGGAGCACACTCCACCGTCTGTATCCGGCCAAGGTGGAAATCGCTTTTCAGCTTGCCGAAGTTCTTGCGCAGGGGGGGCCGGAAGCCGACCGTGAACGCGCTATAGCCATATATGACTCTATCGAGGCTGTCGAGGGTCCCAATCTCACTCTCTCGGGCAATAAGATACAGCTTTACTTCAATGAGAACGATACGGCCTCGATACTTGCCGAGGCTGACCGTCTGCGTGAGTCCTCTCCGTCGAATGTGGAGTTCATGGTGTTCTCCGGAAAGGTCTATTCCATGTTCGGGAAAAGGGACGAGGCTCTGAAATATTTCGACCGCGCCTGTGACCTTGATCCCTCAAGCGGACTTGCCTATTACTCCAAGGCGGAGTTCTATAATTCTGTCAATGATTCCGTGGGCTATGACCGCGAGGTGTTCAACGCGCTCAGGCAGAACAGCCTTGATGTGGTCACAAAGCTGTCGATACTGCGCGGATACATACAGCAGATGTACACTGACTCGCTCCAGCGTCCGCGCATCATGCAGCTTTTCGACACTCTGATAGTGCAGCACCCGCTTGAGCACGACATACACGACTCATATGCCCGTTATCTCATCATCGCCAAGGAGTATGCCGCCGCCGCCGAGCAGGAGGAGCAGACTCTCGGGCTTGACCCGGCCGATCCTGAGGGGTGGGAGATGCTGACCTCTCTGTATCTTCAGATCGACAGTCTGGACAAGGCGGAGGATGCTATAGTGCGCTCGCTCCATTATTATCCTGACAATCCCCGCCAGCATGTGGTGCTTGGCTCCATCTACAGCCAGCGCAAGGAGACCGCCAAGGGGATGGAGGAATTCAACAAGGCTCTCAGCCTTGCCGACGAGGCCGATGCCGAACTGCTGTCCAACATATATACCTCGATGGGCGACAATATGTATCAGCAGGAGCTGCCCGACAGTTCGTATGTGTATTACCGCAAGGCATTGCAGTATAATCCCGGCAACCTTCTCGCGCTGAACAACTGCGCATACCATATGGCCGTGGAGGGGAAGGACCTTGACGAGGCTCTTGACATGATAGAGAAGGTCATGAGCGAGGAGAAGGACAATCCCACGTCGCTCGACACTTATGCCTGGGTGCTGTTCAAGCGCAAGGACTATGCCAAGGCCCGTGAGATGATCGACCGCACACTCGAGCTCACGGCCGACGACGACATGGGGGCCGATCTGCTCGAGCATGCGGGGGATATATATTTTATGGACGGTGAGCCTGACGAGGCTGTCGGTTTCTGGAAACGAGCCCTGAAGTATGATCCCAAGAACGAGTTGCTTCAGAGAAAGGTGCGCCACAAGACCTATTTCTTCAAATAGATAACATTACGTTATGTCATATTTACGGTTATCATTCATCACATCTGTAATCCTGCTCCTTACGGCCTGCGGATCTTCCCGCAAGGTGTCGCAGTCCGTAGGGGCGGGTCAGTATGCTCCGGTTGAGAATGCCGATACTGCGGCCGATGGTCTGCGATGGACAGATCTGCGTATTCCCGTCAGTGTGAATATCGAGAAGCCCAAGTCGTTACGCGTCGGTGGCACCATGACCATGGTCAAGGATAAGAGCATACATGTATCCCTGCGTTTCTTCGGCATGGAGGTGGCGGCGGCATACGTTACAAACGATTCGGTGTTTGCCTATGCCAAGATGCAGCGGGTATATGTGGCTGAGAGCATACGTGACGCTCTTGGCGGCATAAACGCATCTGTAGGAGATGTTCAGTCGCTTCTGCTCGGATGTCCTGTGTCGCTTCCCTGTGCCGCCGGTGGAGCTTCCATAGAGATAAGTGAGCTTGAGTCCACAGGACAGCCGGTTTCCATAGCGGTAAGCCACCCTTCAGGGCGTACTGCTTCGCTGGTCTACACCCCTCTTGAATCATTGCCCCTGGCTCAGTCTCTGCTTATATCGGCCTCGTCAGGCAATAAGGAGATCGCCGCCTCCATTGAATATGACTGGCGCAAGGCCGAAGTCGACAAAGGGAACGACAGACCATTCTCAATACCACGTAACTACCAGCGCATAAAGGGCTCGGCCCTGCTGCGCTCGCTTACCCGACTGTAATGCCACTTTTCCCCCGACATATATCACGAAGCTTTGCTGCCGTGGCCTTAGCTGTCCTGCTCGCTGTGGCTGCGGTTGCCGACGTGTCGGCTGCCGCACCAAAGCGCAAACGTGCCGCAAAGAAGCCCCGCTCGGCGGAGGCAGTAAGGATAGAGCAGGACCGCACACAGCGCAAGATTTCGGAGACCTCTTCCAAGCTGAACACCACTGCAAAGGAGCTCCGGCAACAGCTCAATTCATTGAATTCGCTCAATGCTGACATACGCCGGCAGGATGCCGATATACGCCAGCTGCGGTCGCGCATCGACTCCATAGGACTACAGATCACCAATACTTCCGACTCTATCACTGTTCTCGAGCAGGAACTCGAGAGGTTGCGCTCGTCATATGTGAAAGCCATGAGGGGGCTTCAGCCCTCGGTCGGCGATATGAGCACGCTTTCGTTCATATTCTCTGCCGAAAGTTTCAGCGAGGCCTACAGCCGCATGCGTTACCTCAACCGCTTCAGCGAGTGGCGCAGACGTAAGGCTGCGGATATCGACGAGGCCATAGGGCGTATAGCCGAACGCCGTCAGCATCTCACGGGATTGCGCCACAGCCAGGACCAGGCTTTCCGTCAGGCCGAGGATGCCCGACGCTCCCTCTCCGTGAAGCAGTCGGAAAGCGAGAAGCTTGTCACTTCGTTGCGGCGTCAGGACTCTCAGCTCAAGGCTGAGCTTGCCCGGCAGAAGAGTCAGGCGCGAGCCCTTGACCGTGAGCTCGACCGCATAATAGCAGCCGAGCAGGCCCGCATAGCACGTGAGGAGGCTGCAGCCCGCAAGCGGGAGAAGGCATCCGGAAAGTCCGGGGCAAAAGGCTCGGGCGGCACTTCTTCGGCCCGGGGGGATGAGCCTTCGGCGCGCGACATTGCCTCGTCGAGGGCAACGACACGCTCTGCGGCATCGACATCGGCGTCACAGCTGTCAGGATCGTTTGCATCCAACAAAGGGCGTCTTCTTTTCCCTGTGAGCGGCCGTTACAAGATAGTACGCCAGTTCGGGCGTCAGCCCCATCCCACCCAGCGGCATGTGACTGTTGACAATTCCGGAATAGATATAGAAGTGTCGAGGGGCACATCGGCGCGTGCGGTGTTTGAGGGGACCGTGTCCGCAATATTCCGTCAGGACGGATTCCACACCATTGTCATGCTTCGCCATGGCAAATACCTTACCATCTATGCCGGCCTTGCCTCTGCATCGGTACGCCAGGGAGAAAAAGTCAGGACGGGTCAGACTCTCGGCACCATATATTCCGATCCTGCGGATTCTGACCGGACGCTCCTGCATTTCGAGGTCCGTGATGAGCGTCGCAAGCTTAATCCGACCGCTTGGGTACGGTAATAATTATACCCGGCCACATATTTTCAACTGTGGAACAAATGTTTGAAAAGTTCAAACGGTTTTTTTAGCGTGACAATATTGTATATTTGTTCTCTTGACATTTTGTGGCGATACGCAGTGCCGATTGCGCCGGTATCAACTCTATATTTTTTCAATTCATTGACAATGGGTGTAAGAAAATCGAGCAACATCTCTTCCCAGTTCAGAAACGGATTGTTCAACAGCGGCGGTTGATTGAGGATCTCCAGATATTGCTCCCGGTTGTTGTCAAGTGCGGCAACAAATTTCACGGCCGCATCCAATGAATCGAACTTCGACACATCGATAAATGCCTTGTGGTTAAACTCATTCGCCACCAATGGATCTCCCCAATAGATCGGCAATGTGCCGGAACTGAATGCCTCGATAATTTTTTCAGTCACATATCCTTCGACACGGCTGTTTTCGAAGGCTATGTTAAATTTATATCCTGATATAAAGCTTAGTTTATCTGCGACACAACCTCCCACATTGTTGGCAAAACGTCCGCCCGATGCCACCTGCTTATAGCCTGACAAAAGGTTGAAAAAGTCGAGTCTCGCCATGTCGCTGTTTTTAACATTACTCACCACTATGCTGCAGAAATCGCGATTCTCCGCATCTTCGCATTGGTGTATCCGCCCATTGCGCAGGTCATTGAAACAGGAATAAATAACATACAGCGGCAATCTCAGATGGCGGTTGGCAAAACTCAAGTGATGAAATGAGATGGCATAATCACAGAGATTGAAATCAGGCACATCATTCTCTCCTGTAAAATATACCCTGACAGGCTCGGTATGCCTCAGATTTTCAATACCGAAATACGAGTAAAACAAGATGTCCGGACAATCGGATGCAGCCACTGTCTCGACATTGTATTTTTGTCGCAACACATCCAATATAAAATTGTTTTTCGCATCAAAGGCGGGCCAGAAATCTGCGAAAGCCACTGTAACATCTCTCATGATTTTAAATCGGGAGCTAATCATTGAAAGCTATCGGCTCCTGATAGCCCGGTATATGATAACAAAAAGCGGGAGCCAATACTTTGCTCATTCCGCTTTCAGAGGCCTTCGCATTGCCCGATATGGTGGAAGAGCAATGCATAAGCACCCCGCGTAAATATGATATACGACAAACGAATACGTATCGGCCGGCACATGACGCCGGCGAACACGATAGTCCGAACTGAGTATAACCTACCCGGGGCGTTCACGATTGCTTCAATCCTGACCACATCTTAGAAAGTTGCGAAGTTTCTGAAAGCCAAGAAATAAAACGTAAGTAAACGCCTTTTTTATATGTGACGGGCTCTATTTATATGGCAATATCCTCCTCCGAGGTACCATATGACAGATGGCCCGACAGGCACAAAATTACATAATTATATTTGAATACTATAACATTCTTTCTCCATAAATTATGCATCTCCTCTGACATGCCGTCCCGTCAACACACACTGATATGAAATTCCGCACATTGTTGCACAACTTTCCTCAAAAGCACTTGTATATCTCAAAAAAAACATTTACCTTTGCAACGCAAAAACATTACGGGGTATTAGCTCATCTGGCTAGAGCGCGACACTGGCAGTGTCGAGGTGAGCGGTTCGAGTCCGCTATACTCCACCAGAGCGAGCCAATTTTGGTTCGCTTTTGTTATATCATTATAAATTACCTGATATTCGCGGAGTATGAAGCTGATAGAAATGAACCTTGATAAGATAATAGCCCTGTGCAAGAAGTACAAGGTGGCGAAATTGTGGGTGTTCGGTTCTATCCTCACTCCGCGCTTCAACAATGAGAGCGATGTGGACTTCCTTGTGGATTTTGATGAAAGTCACATCGAACTGCTTGACTACGCCGACAATTTTTTCAACTTTGTTCATGAGATAGAGGCTGTTGTGGGTCGAAAGGTGGATATGGTGGTGAACAAGTCGATTAAAAACCGCTTTTTTCGCGCCGAAGTTGATGAAACCCGCAAGTTGTTATGGAGCGTACAGTAAGCAAGACCCTTGAGGATATCCGAAATGCCATTTTGGAGATAGATTCATTTTTTGAAACGCGCCCCAGAATGTACAGCGTATATCTGTCCGGCTTGTGTCTGCGTCGCGCTGTAGAACGCAACATAACTATAATTGGCGAAGCTATGAACAGGCTGCTGAAATCAGTTCCAGATATCGAAATTACAGCGGCGCGAAGAATTGTAGATACGCGCAATTATGTAATTCACGGCTACGATAGCGTTACTGACGATATTATGTGGGGCATAGTAATGCGGCACCTGCCGATGCTCAAAGCCGAGGTAGAGAAACTGTTGGATTGACTAATTTTTACGAGGCTGTTTACGATACAGTCGGGCTTATGCTGAAAAATATTGTCCGGCATAGTCCCACAAATAGCATTTTTTCTTAATTTTGCTCTTGATTTACACAGCCAAAGAGTTGGCGACGGTGAATCACATATTTTTTTACAAAAGGTGTTATTGAAATTTTATCTTCTAAAGTCAAACTTCGCAAATTTGAAATTCCACGAAGATAAGGTTGGCAATAGCACCTGCATCGGTTGCTTATACCCTGCCGGGAATGGCAGATTATATAGCAATAATCGGTGTGGGGCTATTGTTTTATCCGTGGAATAGGTAATGCGAAGACCTGACTTTAGGATAGGACAAGGTACAATCCTCACACCTTTTTCATGTTCAATAGTAACCGTTCCGCCGAGGATTGAGGGACATCATGCTAAACAAAATGAAGAAATTCCAATTTCTTGCGCTTTCGCTCTTTGCAGTTTTTGTGTGTGTCAGCTTTGCTTCATGCAGCGATGATGACAAGGACGAACCCACTGCTGACATTGTCGGTACATGGGAATGTATAACCGGTGAGGACCACGGTGCCGGTTATGACGGAGAGGATTTTGAGAAGGGTACTCTGCTCAAGCTGCTTAAAGGCGACAAATGCTTCATTGGCTATAATGGCTCGTTTGAAATTTACAATCCTGACACAGACCGTTGGGAGACAGTGACAAATCCTACGGAAAACCAATGGGGTGACGAAGACGGGGAAGGCGACAAATGGTATCTCAAAGGGAATGTCCTTACAGTAGTGGAATCTGACCTTGACCGTTACGTAGGAACTATCAATGTCAATGGCAATGAAATGACATTCACCTACAAATATCAGAACTGGAACTATGATTCGGGTACTATGACCTCTGAAAGCGAGACATATGTCTCCAAGTTCAGAAAGAAAATATTACTGTCCGCTAAACCATAAAAAGGCGAGTCCAACTTCCTGAACGGCAGAAGTTGGGCTTGCTTTTTGTAA
>ERZ808037.897-NODE-897-length-23254-cov-3.437028_pt1 | contig 23254 bp, 15 predicted proteins | sample MGYA00380190_ERZ808037 | MGnify/ENA primary metagenome ERZ808037 (study PRJEB31490, sample SAMN06133399) | mouse gut metagenome | isolation source: J9 | host: mice | place: China: Chengdu | collected 2015-05 ... | reverse complement strand
GCTTTGCATATTGTTGTAAATCCGTCATTTTTTCTAAATAATATATTTCATCCAGTTGTATCGCATTTAGAAAATCAGGAGAATGTGTGGATACAAATACTTGTCCCCCTTTATCTGCATATGACCGGAATTCTTCCGCAAGTTCTAACAGAAGTTGCGGATATAGCTGGTTTTCCGGCTCCTCCACACACAAAAGCGCATGTTGTGTCGGATCATGCAAAAGCACAAGATATGTGAACATTTTTATGGTGCCATCTGACAAATATTTGGAAGAAAAAGGATTCTTAAATGTGCCATCCTGGAAACGAAGCACAATGTAACCGTCCTGGGTCTCCTGGGCCTCCACGTATTCCACTCCAAGGACCCTTTGTTTCATCTTTTCTATAATATCATTAAAAACGTCAGGATGATTGTCATAAAGAAATTTCGTTACTGAGGACAGATTATCTCCGCTCTTCGTCAGATGTTCGCTTTACTCGATTTCCTGGCGGTCTCTTGCCGCGTCTATCCTGAAATCGGACACATACCAGTCTTCAATTAATTTTCTGAATGTGGCCACTGCCTCGAATTCCTTAAACTGCCCTAACCCCTTGATGGCCAGAATATCCGGAGAATCAAGTTTTTGCCGTTCCCTTGTGGCCAGGCTTACATCTTCGTAGCTGCTTAGTTTTCCTTTGGCTGCAATACCCTCACCCATTGAAAAATCCAATACCTTCCAGGGGGATCCTTTCTGTCCCCTTCTCAGGCGCAGGGTTTCTTTTTTCACAACAGCTCTGCCCGTTTCGTCTAAGCCGATGGAAATCTCGTATGTAATCAACGGTTCACCATCAGCCGGACGAAATTGAACGGCAAATTCAATATCTCCTGTCTGTTCCCGGGATACTACTTCCTTATATCCACCTCTTTTCATTAGGGCGATCCGTACATTACTGTTCAAGAAATCATGAAGAAAACCAAATATATCAAAAAGCACCGTCTTCCCTGTCCCGTTTTTCCCTAAGAATACAGCCAGATTAGGAATATCTCTGATTTCAACATTTCGAAACACCTTATAATTGCGTATTTTCAGTGATTCGATTTTCATATTCTGTCTCCTCTGTCTGTGATTGTTATTCGTTAGTTTATCTGAACCAAAATCCCTTCTCTTTCTCCAATTAAAAGGTGCTACCCCAGTATCTTTTTAAGTCCTCGAACTATCTTTTTTACATCTTCCGATGTGTTGTATTTACCCAGTGAAACACGTATCGTTCCTTTTGCGTATTCCTCATCCAAGTCAATCGATTTCAGCACATGAGATATCTCGGTATCCTGGCTGTTACACGCAGAACCTGTTGAAATGCAAATTCCAAACAAGTCCATTCTATGTAATATTGCCTCTCCATCACCTCCAGGGAAAGAAAGACTGATTAGACCTGGTAAGGTGTGTAGTCCACCATTGCGAACAAACGGAATATTCGTCTCTTTCAACTTGCTCATAAACTCGTTTTCTAATCCTATGATTTTCTTCCTATTTTCCTCAAGATAATCACAGTTATTTTTCAAAGCTGCAGCCATAGCAACAATTCCCGGAATATTTTCGGTTCCTGCACGACTTCCAAATTCTTGTGCGCCACCATCAGCATAAGGGATAAGTTTACAGCCTCTTCGTATATATAAAAATCCGCAGCCTTTCACACCATTGAATTTATGTGCAGATGCTGAAAGCATATCAATGCCCATACTGTGAACATCTATCTCCACATGCCCCACGGCCTGAACCGCATCAGTATGGAATAAAGCGCCTTTCTCATGGGCTATATCGGATACTTCCTTTATAGGTTGAATCGAACCGATTTCATTATTTGCATACATTATAGAAACGAGTCTTGTCTTCTTCGTGATTTTCCCTTTCAACACATCTGAGGAAACCTCACCTGTTCTTTCAGGCTTTAAATATACGACCTTATGCCCTCGCCTCTCCATCGCGGCACATGAGCGTAAAACCGCATGATGTTCAAAAGACGAGGTGATAATCGTATGATTCCCCTCGCCAGGCATGGCTATGCCTTTAATAGCCCAGTTATCACTTTCTGTTCCCCCAGAAGTAAAAAAAATCTCATCCGGAGACGCACCAATACAAGCAGCAATTATCTCCCTGGACTCCTGCAATGCTTTCTTAGCTGCTCTGGAAAAAGCATAGGGCTGAGAGGCATTGCCGTATTCTCCCAAAAGATACGGCATCATCGCGTCAACAGCATTCTTATCAACTTGTGTGGTTGCGGCATTATCCGCATAAACAAACTGCTTCATAGCCACTCCTTATATGAAGAGTTTACAGCCATCTGCCTTAAACTCTTCTATTTTTTCCAATAATTCATCAACTGTGCATTCAAGATAATCGGCAAGACAATCCATACAATAAAAATTTGTTATATCCGTTCCCAGAAGCTTCTTGTTAATTCCTACGGTATCCTTGTCCAGAGTATTCTTTCCACACACAACGCACTCATACTTCATTGTTAGGTTCCTTTACTGTAAACGTAGGCATCTGTTTATCGTCCTTTTTATATTCAGCATCAAGGATTGAAAGCTGTCTCCAGATTATCTTTCTCATATTAACAGCAGGTCTGAGACAATATCGGTTAAACAGTTTCAAGTCAACATCTTCTGCTGTTCGGATATGAGGGAACAGAAGCTTCAAATAAGCTGTAGTTATCCTTTTTACCGCTTCTGTATGTCTTACATACGCATTCTCGGAAACATCAACAATCTGATCAACGATAGCTCTGTAACTTGCATCATCACGAAGCATATGAAGAACCGTGCAAAAGTATTCGGAATTCAAAGCCCATCCAGCAACCTTCAGGTTATCCTTCATCTCCGGAATATCCCAGCCTTTAATAAACCCGTGGATACGATCTACAAGAGCACTTTCCTGGAAAAGGGTAGGAAGTTCTGAAAACATACTCGTATACTCATCCATATTTTCAACCGAAATATTCCCGAGCAATACAACTCCGGCAAAGGACTCTCCTTCATAGCCGCTTATATTAAACCTTCCCCGTTCCATGTAACCCTGCATTATCGAACGCATCTCGCTGATATCGTTAAATGTGACCAGCTTAACCTCATCAATGGCAACATAGTCGTTGCCAACAATAAAGCCAGGTGCATGGCGGCTTACATCATAGAACATCTTCGAGCGGGTAATTTTACCGCCGTCAGTCAGCAAGCCATACTTGCTCACATTTCCGAAAACATAAGATTTGCCAGTCCCCTTTGGGGCCAGTTCAAGAAGATTAAGCCTTTTTTCGATAAACGGAAGCAAACGGGTGAGCATTGCTAGCTTTTCTTCCTCATTCTTATATCCGGCAGCATTGTAGTCCATTGCTCCAAGCAGGATGTCAATCCACTCGGAAATTTCGAATTCCGCACGTACATCTTTATAATAATCAAGATCGGCTGTATACGGACAGAAATTGGTAAACCCTGTCATTTTGATCTTTCCGGGAATCTTAGGTTTTGCCGTATCATCTGGCAAACGGTATCCAAGCTCAATCACTCCCCATATTTCCTGACCGTTGGTAAGCTCGTTCTTGTACTGTTCCCATATAGGAGTTTCAATAATGGTTTCCTTGTTCGTCAGGCCAAAATTGGGAAGGGAGAATGAAATCTCACCGGTTCGGATATCAATATCTATTCCAACCTTGGTCAGGATCTTCACGCGCTCGTTTTCATAAATAATTCTGTTCTTTATGCTAATCCACTCTTCTTTTTGCGGAAGATATGTTTTAATAAAGTCTGTTACTTCCTCTACATCATAATTGCCTTCATCATCCTCAAACTTTTTAAGCACCCAGTCTCTTAAAAAAGAAGGTAATCCAAGAGAAGAGAAGAAATTACTCTTCTTCAGATCTTTATATACCACCATATCTTCAAAGCATTCCCGAAGCTTATTGTCCATATTCAAATTCCTCCTACAGCAGATCTTTCTCACGCTGACCTTCGCGTTTAACTATAAATGTAAGTTTCTCTGCAACAATATTGTCCCCTGAATAAACATCCACAGAATACGTTCCAGGCTTTCGTAAATCAGGCATATTAACCCTATAAAAGCCATTTCCGAGAGGTTCGGCTTCATAGCTCCTTCCATCTACTGCAATACTTACATCCGGAAGTTCTGCCGTCATGAACACTTTAATTGCAGCCTTCTTGCGGAAGCTGACCTCGATTTCCAATAAGCCTGTAAAGTCTACCGCTTCTGCATCCGCGGGCATGAGGTGAGCCTCGGTCTTTCCATCTGAATATGTCAGTTCAATGATAGGAACACATATTTCTTCAAGTGTGGCACCACCATGTGCTTCAACATTGGCTTTTCTTCCTCCCCTAAACCGATCATAATTTGCAAGTGCCCAAAAATCGCCCGCATCAGTGGAATAATCCGGCTGGACATCCACATCACTCTTTGGACAGCATCTTCCTGAATGTTGTCCTTTTTCTTCCATTTCCCATATGTTTTCAGTATCATGGAGCACTGCAAGTCTGCTGGCACCGTGATCCGCTATCATCACAGCTCGTTTTATCGTCCCACCGCTAATCAGCTTATTCCTGACCTTCTCCAAGGTATCATATATAATTTCCATCTCCTTCATGAGATGCAGCGGTAGTTTTGAATTGCTGTAATAATCGTAATCAAATTTGCCGTGGTGCTTGATTTCATCAATATCCTTAATTGAGATGATCTGTTTCTCATTCCACAACTCAAGGAACTCCTTGTTCCGGCTTGTAATAGACGGAAGATCGCATCTGCACACGGTTATTTTGGCATTTAACTGAAATTCTTTGCACACTGACATGATGTAGCCAAGATACTCCACACCCATTGCATCCATAAAATACAACAGAGAGTCTTTTGTGCTGAGTTTCTCTATCTTAGAAGATCGCGGTTCGAGAATGAGATTGTACTCCCTCTTTTCAGCCTGTTCTAATACGATTGCCTCAAAACCGGGAAGGATTTTGTTAATAACCTTCTGATACTTGTAATCCTGAAAATATCTGTCCAAAAGATCATTTCTAAATCTATATGGCTGAAGGTATGCAAAGAGATCGGGATAAACTCTCTTAAGTATCCCCATAAGCTCATCTCGCTTATATTCTGTTCCGTACTGATCGAGGAATGAAAAAATGGCTTCTCTTTCCTGTTCGGTATTATCTGTCAGGTAATAAATCGCATTTTTACCCTTGCCAACTACCACCTTACAATATGCCGTAAGCTCTGCCGAAGGATTCCCTATCTGATTAAGAAACATCTTTCGACTTTCATAACAATCCCAAAAATCCGTATCCTTGAAGTTCTTGTTTAAAATACCACGATACACATTGGAAATCAGATCGCGCAAACCAGCCGACTTCGATGATGCGTAATTAAGGCACCAGTTGTTCTTTGCCCCGAAAAGCTTTAATCCTACAAAGTATAGCCATAAATGATCCGAAGGCATCCTGTTATAATTCTGCGCATAAATCTCCAGCGTCAAATGATTTCCAAATTCACTGTCAATAACAGCAATCCAACCAGACTTTTTTTCAAATAATCCGAGTGCATATTTCCACTGTTCATCTGTACCCATAGCTTCATTCAACTCCGATGTCTTCGGATCTTTCTGTAGCAAAGCATCATACGCTTTTGACAATCCAATGATACGATACAGTGCCTTGGGATAATCTTCCTTCTTCTTGCTGGTAAAAATAAGTAGTTTTCCGGCAGATGTGCTTTCTACCGCTGCCGCAAACGAATCAATCCCATTGATTGTCTGTATGCCTTTAAACGACAGTCCCGGTGATGCCAGATAGATCTCCGGCAATATCTGTTCTTCACCGTCCAGAACAGCAATGCGAGATTGTAAGCGTGGGTCTTTGAAATCTATGTACCTGTGGCATTGGTAGGTAACGACAACAACATGACCTGCTGTGGTCATAGATAGAATCTCCCTTATGACCTTCTTCAGTTCCTGCTCGCCATGCAACTTTAAGAAAGAACTTATGCCAGTGACAAATGTTGTGCTCTGTTTTGTTTCCAAATCATGGAAGAGTGTATCTACCTGCGGAAACTCATCTTTTTTGCAATAATCTGATGCTTTAATAACGCTGTTGATCCCAACATTATAATGCATTATTAAATCGCTCCAATCCTTCTGATTCTGAACATCCACAATCAAGGGTTGAACATTATCTTTCGATAGAAACCTGTCTATTTTCTTTTTACATTCAGCTAAATCCATTATGAACCACCTCAATTATCTTTGATAATCTCCATACCAACGGTCATATTATCTTTAATCAGTTCTTTCAAATAACGCTTTACATCTTCAATATCCATATTGTCGATCTTTTCAAGCGCCTTTGCTGATCCTCCCTGATTGTATTTTGCCTCAGCCATTTGCTGAAGTTTCTTGTCCACTTCTGGAAGACCAAACCAGTCATATGGATCAGATGAAATGCGGTTGTCCAAATAGTGTTTTACTTCTTCCACGTCCGTCAACATTACCGCAAATCCTTTAATAACCGTATCCGTAAAGATTCTGTCAAGAGCAGCCTGGTCGTCCATTAATCTGTAGAATGTGGCTTTCTCAAGATACTCCTTAGCTTTCTCAATAGCTGTCCCATCAGGATGGTTCTTATTCAATGTTTCAAAAGCAGCCCGTGCCTGCTGCACCTCATTATCTGGAACAAGGCAAAGTATCGGCATGAGGTGTTTTCTTGACCATTCCCTCGGTGAATAGGATTTAGTCTTTTCCGTCCAAAGCTTCTTCAACTGCTCGTTTCCAAGAGAACTACGATATTCTTTCGCTTTCGTATCCACCGTATTGGTGTATGCTGCCTTATCCATCGTAAAGGTGCCAGTAGGAATTGTCTGGTAGAATGCCCTGATTTCTTCCTCGGTCAAGCCTTCAATATAATATGCGCACACTGTCTTAAACAGATCTACCTGGTTATTATAGAACTGGTTAAACGCTTCCTCGTTTGCCACAAGAAGATCGAGGAATTTCTGCTTTTGAGAGTCAAGTAGTGTTCCGGCTTTCTTCATCTTATGAAGCATATCCATAAATGGCTCAAGTCCACTAAAATGATTCTTAGCTAATGCGAATGAGATTCGAATATAATCGCACTTGTCGCACCACTCCCGAATAGTATTCGCAAATGAAATATTCTTTGCGATAACCTTGTTGCTCTCTACGATGATTCTGTACTCCAGAATGACTTCTTTGATTTTCTGTTCTGCTGTCTCGACATTCCATACCCAGTTTGCCGCATCGGCATCAAACTTGCTTCTCAGAACATTAATGTACTGTCCGTTGTCGCCGACTTCAGCAGCCAGCTTGACCAGCTCACCATCCTCGAAGTCCTTGAGATATTTCCTCATGCCTTTGGTACAGTTCTCTTTCGTCAGCAATAACTTTAAATCAACAGGGGCATCAACATGCTTCATGCAAAATGACCCTATTTCCAGTGCAATGCTATTATCCGTCTTAGAGCCTCCGAGATTGTTGTTATTTGCAATACCGCAATAGTTATCAATCAAACCAGAGATTGCTTCCGAGTCAGTTTTAAGGCCAAAATCAGATATAATATTTTTAAGCGTCCATATCGGAAAAGAATACTCCTTCATCTTGTTTCGTATTCGCTCTCTGGTCTGTTCAATGGATGTGCAGAGATTCAGCGGAATACCAAATGCAACAGATGTTGCTTCATTAAAGGCTTTCTCCTCAGAAGTCATGGCAACAATAAACTTATCCTTATATCTTGGGTTCGGCGTAATCTGAAGGTTGATGATTTCCGCAACCATCTCCTTCAGCTTTTCCAGATTAAGGGAATCATTGGTGAGACCGTCACTCCAACTGTAAGCTCCGTCTATGTACTCTTTCAGGATAAATCCAAGAATGAAAGCCGAAAGATTGCAAGGCATGAACCCATAGGGCTTTCCCTTGAGCGTCTCGTATATAGAGCGGATTGAAATTCTACCGGCAGCCTCAAACGCATCTGCAATTGCCTTATCTACTTCGATCTTAATCCTTGAAATCAAAATGTTAGGATGCGTATCCCAATATACAGGATCGTCCCATGCTTCTTTCAAAGAAGTTTCAAGTTTCGTAGTTACATTTCCGGAAGAGAATGTCTGTCTCGTAACTCTGTTCGCGCCGCACTCAACACCAAGCTTCAGGCTTGATGGTGTATACATTGTTGGAAGAACATTGTAAGCAGCCTCCAAGCAATCAGGAAATTTCTCTTTGTTGATTGCCTGAAGCACAGACATAAGAATATCTAATGATGTAGCTCTCTCACCATCCGGTTTCTTTTCTGTATAAACAATGAATTCTCCTCCAGCAATGCGGTTTTTCCATTTCTTAAGAGCGTCTTTTGCATTGCTCGAATACTGACTGGCGAGAGTATTATCTTTCCCCTGCTGATACATGGATTGAGCCATCTCATTCCTGTACTGAGTATAGCCGTCCTGTCCAAAGGGATTGATGGTGGTATCAATGAAGACTATATGAAAGCTTCCATCTCTGACCGCATTCTGAATCTTCTTTGAGAGCATAGATGCTTCCATGTCATCTTTCGCAAAGCAGACAACAGCCGGAATTTTGTTTTCAAATTCCGCCTCTCTGTTGCGAAGCATCCGGATTGTCTGATCAAAGTCGCTGGAAGATACATACTTCAGCTCATAGCGCAGTTTAAGTGCACCGCCCAGTGTAACTGCCTCGGTAACAGTGGTCTTGTCAGAAAGCTGCTCGGTGATTAATGCCGTTGTGGTCTTTCTGTCAATTTCCTCTTTAAACTTATCCAGTTCCGCTCCGCTCACTTCATTTACATAAGCGTTATACTGGAACTTTCCATTGCCCAGTTGCTTCTTGAACAGGACTTTGTCCCTCACAAGTTTTTCGGCACAACGTCCTGCCGCTCCACCGTCCAGATCTGATCCCTCAAACGCATGATCCACATTTTTCTCGTTTGGAATGAATAGTTCTACGGAATCACCAGCATGCTGGGAAATAGCCTGCAAAAGCAACACAGTCTTCAAAATACGCTTCTCATCCATATCCAGTCGCTGGTTTGCGCTACGGGTATAGTAATCCAGCACTGTCCTGATATCATGCGCCAGAAAATCTCTTCCTTTGTCGTAGAAGAACTCCCAAAGCATGTCTATTGTCAAAAGAGGATTGTCATTTTCCGGACCGTAGTTATCAATAAACCACTGAAAGCCTTTTATCTCATCCCCTCTATCATTCTTAATAAAGTCAAACATACTTCTCTGATTAGAATCAAAAGCAGAGGAGATATGCTTGAGAAGCAGAGCCGTGTATGGATGAATCGGCAAAATATCCAGCATTTCCTGATCCTTGATATTGGCAATTCCTCTCACAATCTTACGCGACTCTTTTGTACGATCAGCCAGATCATCGGCCACGTCATTCCAATCATCGAGCACCGCATTGTCCTGATTCTTTTCCATTGCCGCTCCCATAAGCTGAAAAGCAATATTCTCTGGAAGACTTATTAGGCTATGCGGATTTACAAAGCGTCCGTTTAGCTTGATAAAGTCCTTGTCACCTTCATGAAAAAGTCCGGAGCTGACGTGCGTAACAAGGATAAAGTAAAATGGTTCTGTTTCGCTCAACTCACAAAGCTCCTGGAATCCGGTAAGATTCCTGCTATTGTTGTAGAAGTATTCCGTAAATTCATCCCAAATAAATACAATGGCTTTCAGTTCGTTTACTGCTATGATTTCTTTAATCCATTCTGAGAGATCTCTTGCGGTCATGGAGAATGCACGGATTTGGCGTTCTCTTGCAACCTTAAAAATTTTTTCCATCAGGGTGTGCAGGGCATTGTCCTGATATGTACCAAGCTTCTCAACGATTGCATCCACATCGTCTCCGCCAAAGAGATTCGCATAGCTGCCTTTCACATAAACGTTAAAACTCTGTTTGTTTTCTTCGTCTGAGAGATAGCGAATTACAGATTCCTTCAAAGAATCCTTACCTTTATTTTCAATCCCGGCAAGATCAAACGCCTTCTCAATGCTCTCCTGAACAGCTAAAACAAGGTCATTGTCACCATGAATGTTAGAAGAACCATACCGATGTACGGTCAAAACCTTTCCGCTATTCTTAATTCTTTGAAGGTTATTGCAGAGGTCATTGTCCATGCCGTACTTCTCAAAGTACGCCTTTGTATCATCCGAATCGGCATCAAGTAGCTTTTTCAGCGTCAGGACAGCATGGGATTTACCCGTACCATATGCACCCTCCACCCAGATGGAAAGTTTCTGCTTCCGATCGAGCATACTGACGGTATTCTTGACCAGCTTAATAAAGGTCTCGTGAGGGAAGAACTTCTTCCACATATCCGGCTTGCTGTTAATGACTGCTTCGTTTACTGCTGGGAAGTAGTCCGGATCAATGTCAAAATAATGCCTGTAATTCTCTAACATCGGTAAAAGCCTCCTTAGAATAACGCCAGCACATCAGCGGATGTCTTGTCAGCGTTAAGTGTAATCGTATCCAAATCAAGATTGAACTGCGCCGTAATAAAATCGGGATGATTGATGTTCAATCCTGTCAGTATCTTTTCCATTGTATCCCGCTCAAGATTAAAAATCTCCGTAGGGCTTATCCCATCACTGTCAACAGCATGGTCAAGAAGTCTGTTCAGAGTGAATTGATAATAGTCTCCACAAGCCTCCGCAAATTTGTACAGGCTGTACAGAACAGCCTCTGGATTCGGCGTTTTCCAAGTGTCCCTATAGAACGAATTCAATGTTATTATCTCGTTTCCTGATGCATTGACCTTCTCTTCAAAATCACACCTTCCCAATCCTATCGTTTCTCCAAACGGTGTCTTAGTAAGAAGAATCTTGAACGCATCTGCCACATTTCTTTTGCCAAGTCCTTTTACATCATTCTCCATCACATCGTTAAGCATATACTTCATTTGATCTGGCGTAATGGTCTCATGAGGAACAACATTTTTCACAAACCAATTAAACTCAGCCGTATAGACGAGATTGCAAAGCATCAACGCCCATGTGACATCCGAATCAGATCCATAAGTAAACAGCACCTTTGCAAAATCACTCGGTTCGTTCTTGGTATATTTATCTCCACCGTTTGTTTTATTGTATACAACAAGCCCAGCATCCTTTACAAAATTAAGAAATGCATCCTTTTTCTTGTTAGCAACAAAGCCATGCCCATCTGACATCCAGAAATCCGCTGATCCCTTGTCCTGGAAGAATAAATCCATCCAATTTTTCCTGATTCCAAAACTGAAGTACCTGTCCAAGCCTTTCATCTTTTTTTCACCTCCTATTTTGTTCCTGATTGAGTTATATCTCAAACAGTGTTCGTGGATGTCATGACATTGATAACAATGTACGCAGTTATCAGATATCTTTAATCCGTTCTTCATATCTATACATCCGGCAGAGCAATTCGCAACACATACACCACACCCGATGCAATAAATACTTTTAATTATTACACTACGAAATAATGAGATAAACTTATTATCATCTTTACTCGTTCCGCAGTTTGGGAAGGAAATCAAAGTGCCAGATACACCCTTTTCCATCCTAACTTCATAGGCTTTCCCTCGAAAATCAATTGTATACAGTTCATTATTCAGCTGTATAAACACCCCAATGGTTTTAGCCCATTCTTTCCAACTATTATTGAGGCTTTGGACCATGATTGTTGTTTTGCCTTTGTCCGTTTCTACTATATGCTTGTCCTGTCCAAAGTTTAACTCTCTTCCAGTTTTCCTTGTTTTCCAATATCCATCATCAATGAACCGTTCCATTTCGGCATCAGTAAAAGTAGTTTTTCCACTGGTGCTTTTTATTCGGTCGACAAGTTCCATTACCTCCAATGGATAACACTGTGCTTTTAGATATTCGTGCTTTCCCGATGACATCGGGCAAACCAAACACCCCACACGAGTGTTGCCTTTTTTATAGGCCTCATTAACAATCAGATTCTCTTGGTAGATGTATGCAAATAATTCGGCCGAATTCCACTCCAAAATAGGATGGCAACTAAATTGTCCTCTGTGTTTGCTCCCATAGCTTATATCATCATACTCACTTCGACTGGTGCTCTCATCTCCTCGAATTCCTGTAAAAGCCATCCCTGTAAATCCCTGATTCCCGGTCTGCTCCTGTAAAAGCATAATCTGAGGTGATGTTTTATGTACACTACAGCACCATCTTAATGTTACCGCAGGCGGTCCGAATAAATTCCAAGAGTCTTTTGTCGACATTACCGACCTCGCTCTTAAGAACTCAATCCCTTCTTCTTTACACAATTCCTGAACCCGATCCACCACCTGATAGGTATCGGGAAATTCCATCCCTGTATCCCCAAATAGCACCTTGAATTTATTATGAGGTAATGCTCTTCTTACAAGGTCAAATGCTACTATACTATCCTTCCCACCGCTAAAAGCAACATAAAACACATTGATTTTCTCCCGGTAGTTCACATAGGTATTATATATTTTCTTTATCGTGTCCTGCACCAGTTTCTCAAGAAGGTCACGATTTTTTTCAATCATCGCCGGGATGTCCACAAATCGAAGGGGCATATCGTCTGGTTCCGGATTCTCAACAATGATTATTTCTGGTGCGGTATAAATTGAGCCTCCTTTCGTTTTGGCTACGAGCCTTCCTCGGTAATAGTAGTTGTTAGCTTCAGCCCACATATAAGGGTATGTGTCATTTCGATCGTATTGCCAATACTGATCGAACCCTAATATGTCTAATTCCTTGTAGTAAACAGGTCTGGGTTCTTTACTGAAATGCAGTTGAGAGCTGTTAAGCAATAGTCCGCCTGTTTCTGTATCCCAGCTATATGAATACATAGCATCATTTCTCCTTCTTGTTTCGCTTTGCCCGCGCTTTTATCATGAGTTCCTCTATACCTGTGTAGGTGCGCCGGGCAATGTATCCATTGTTAAAAAGATAATTGAGCACTTCCTTCTTTTGAAGCATCACTCCGCTTTCCGCAAGAATATCTGTAATAAGGTCATCAAAGTTGTCATAAACAATTTCTTTTTTGACCATAGCACCAACAACCGTATTCCTGTTATATCCGCCATGCATCAGATAGTAGCATTTGCTATGAAAGGCCACATAATGTTCAAGAAGATATGGTGTCCACGGATGAGAAGCCTCCGGAAAGATTCCAAAGTCTTTTATCTCTGGAAGAGCAAGGTAGTTCCCCGTGCAGAAACGTCCTAAAGCCTTGTCTGTTTCTTTAACCTGAAAGCGCACATCATTTCTGGACACAAAATGCTCCTGACTTACCCTTGCCGCAATCTGATATAAAGAATCAAAGTATATTTTTGAGCCCATGTTTTCAGCAAACGCAAGAAGCTCAGAAAGCGTGAAGTTTTTCCGTTCTTCGCCGTATGCAGCAAAAACATCGCTCATGGAAAGTTCCTTATCTTTACCACTGATAATATTCCCAGTAAACGAGAACCGGTCTCCCAGTTTGAACTTGAGCGCATCTCTCCATCCGATTACGGAGAAAATCGCATTTCTCTCATGGATATATGGGTACTTTCCTTTTATTGCATCGTACAACTCATTTCCGCTGATAAAAGTATGTCTCTTGATTTCTTCATTGATGAGTACCGAGATATTATCAAGCTCTTCTTCTGTCACCGAAAACGAATCTGCATGGAAATATTCTCCCTTGCTGTTTCGCACAAACTCTCCATATATCCCCAAGAGCGTTCTGATACGGTCAGATGGTATGTGGGACAGTGTTTTGCACAAATCATCTACTTCCATAGGCAGCCCATGCTCTTTAAGGCAAGTGCGGACATCCTCTATGGGATCGACAGCTGCTCTTCTCTCATTGGACAGATAACTCCGTGCCATGAAATATTTGCCTCCAGCCATAGATGTAATATAGGCTTTCAACATCTTAGCGTCATAAATGTTCTGATCAAGAAAATCCTCTGAAAATTCCTTGAAAAGAGCCTCGTAATATACTACTGTCTTTCCTTCCTCAAAGTTTTTGTCAATGAAGTCAAACAACTTGTCCCGCAGATCTGCGCTCAGCATTGCTTCCGGAGCATAGACGCGTCCTTCATGCTCTATTCCGCATAGGCTGATTATCTTCTCTATTTCATCGGATTCCTGCTTCAATACATATCCATTGATGTCTGCAAAATAACGTCGGAATTTTTTCATCTCAATGGATGACCCCAGTCGGTATCCGCGAGGGAAGTTTTGTGTCAACACAGCCCCAAAAGGTTCTAAATCCACATGAATACTGTCTGATTCATGCGATGTATCTGTCCTTTTCTGTGATAAGGCTTTGTCCGGCACTGTCCATTCTTCTCCCAGATACACCAGCAGTTTCGTTATGGCTGCACGGAAACGATTGTTCTGAACAATATTTTTCTCTATAAACTCTTGATCGTTAAAAAGAACATCTGCCGTTTTTCTTGCCTCTTCCGCTGTTGCGTCAAGAAGCTTTACTGACTCCAGCGAGTTTTCGGCAGCATACTTTTCCGCACCACGGATTGTGGAGATATAACCTCTACATGATGCTTCTGCCATATGTTGATCCTTTAGCATCCACTGATAGAATTCTTCCTTGTAGTCCCGCTTATACTTTCTTTCCGTTTCAGATGTAACGGGCGTATCATCAACATCACAATCGCCGCGCTTAATGTATGTGATTATGACATTTTCATAGTCCACAGAACATTGATCTAACAGCCATCTGATAGCTCTCATAATATCGAGGGCACTGCGGTTGGTTTCGATGTGGTAATTCTGCATAATCTTCTTCGGTACAGCGAGTAATTCCGTATGGGAATCATCCACAAGCCATAACTTTGTTCGTCCACTCATACTGTCTTTTCGCAACTGTTTTAGAATCTCTGGGTAATCATCTATAAGGTGCTTACACAAATCAGCATAAAGTGTGCGCCATGAATTTTCCTGCGTTTCATTTCCAAAATAAGATAGTCCCACCGGCTTGGTAAATGCCATATCGGGAATAGCCATCAGATTTATCGTCTGAACATCTAAACGCTCTTCTGTCTGTGTAGTTGTAGTTACAGAAACTTCACTGCCTTTCTCAGAAGCCTTGCTTTCCTTCGGGGCAGACATCTGTACTTCTGCAGATGAAGCAACATCCTGAGCATATTGGAAAAGATAATTTAGGGCAGAATTTATCCGTCCCATCTGCCGTTTATGAGTAAGCTTAAATAATTTACTCTGTTCAATATTGCTACGGATTTCCTTAAAAACAGCCACATCCACATTTTCGTAAAGCGACTGCCTTACAATTTTTGCTTTCTTTGCCTGTTGTTCTATTTCCTGAAATGCCATATAAAGCTCCGAAAGCTGTGCCGGAGACACTTTTGTCGAAAGCCAAGCCATAAAAACAGCCTCATCGTTTTGCTTACTTTCTGCCATCAACTTTGCCTCTTTCAAAATCCTATCGTATTCTTTGCGGTCACCTTTGTACATTTCAACCGTTTCTGTAAAAAGCCTGGTCGCTGGCTTCATTATGGTTCTTCCACAGTACGCAGATTCCATGCTCGCCATTTGAAAGGTAATCCCGTTAATATTCCTATAAGTATCATCTATATCGATACCATTCGCCTTTACCATTCGCCTCAAGCCATCCGAGCAATTCGAAATGGCATCTTTACGAGAGGCATCGCCTGACACCGTCTTCAAGAAGGCATCGAGAAGCAGAACTGCCTCATGCTGTGTAAAAGGTGCCTGTCGTGCCATATTCAATCTTCCTCATTTCGTACAATTAACTCTGCTATTTTAGTATACACCACTATACAAGTTTTTTCATAAAAAAGTATCGTGCAGGACCTTCTGATTTATAATGCGTTTGCTACAACCATTACAAAGTAAAGTGACCCTGTACAAAAAAGACGGCCTGATTACTAGACTCCATCAGTATTTTTTGCTTATTTTTAGATATTCCTTTCCCCCCTACTGCCGAGACGCTGTTCCTTCTGGTGCTGTCCATATTAGCGATGGAATCGGCACGCTCCATATGTTTCCTCTACAGGCATTTCCTGTCTGACATCACAGGGAAGTCGCTGAACGCCTTCTATTACGCATGCTCCTATGCGAAGATAGACTACTCCAGATTCATAAACGTGACAGCAGCCATGTCCCTGAAGCTAGTGTCAGAATGCCTGAAACCGCAGCCTGTATTCCTCTGTATCGATGACACAATGGCCGCCGAGTTTGGGAAGAAGTTCAAAGACCAGTCAAAGCTCTTCGACCATGCTGCACACAATGGCTGCAGCTATCTGAATGGAAACTGCTTCGTCATCCTCATGCTCTGCGTCCCGGTGTGGCGGGGCGCCAAGTCTCGTACCTGGCAGTCCCCCTTGGCTACCACATGTGGAGGAAGGATGTGATGTCATCCGAAAAGGGGCGGGGCTCCAGGCGGCTCTTTTTCAGCATCATCTTCCCGCACCAGATACAGATGTGCTATGCCTAGCAGAAGAAGGTGCCAATGAACCACCCCATAGCAAGCTACGGGGTATCCAGCCCTGGCTTTATTCACTGCCTCAATCATGCTTGCGTCATAATAATCTCCCTATTTTACCTCCGAAAGTATCTCCGTCACAAAAGCAAAATCATTCATGAAATCCTGAATCTTTGCTTTTACGTTCATTGACTTTTCATTGTCTGATTCTCTGTTCACAGATGCCGAAAGAAAATCCTTCTCTCTTGCTTCCGGATTTGTAAAGAAATCCTCCTGGCAATGGAGCACACTGCAAAGCAATGAATAATCAAACTCGTCCATGTCCTCCAGCGGAATCTCATTATTGATAATTGCTATTATCACATCTCCCTCTAAAAAGGTCTTGTCTGCTACTTCTTCTACAGTCAGACCCAGTAAATCCATTCTATTCTGCAGTTCTTTCCCGATATATAGCATAGCAGCACCTTCCTAATTCAATGTAGTAAAATAATATTTTGTATTGTGTTATAATTTTGTGTGCTTCAACGCATATAAAATCAGGAAATGACGCAAAATCCTCTCTTCCAACATTGTAGCATGTCCCCCCGGATACCGCAACCGGATAGACGCAATCTACTGCCATATATTTTTAGCCTTAATGACAGCCTTTAACCGTTCTTCCTTGTGAGCATATATAAAGCACTTGGAATTAATTCCCCCATTTGAATCAATGAGGACATCCACATCATTTCGGTCTGCTATATCACATAAATCCATAAAAGAAACAGAAATGATTGGTACATAGCTTCGGCTTTTCAATACATATTGCTTATCGTCTATGTACTGCATACAATCGTCTGTATTTGAGAAAGCAATCAGGTATCCGGATTCACAGGGCAGCCCTTCGACCATTTTTATCTCTTTCACGTTTTTAGGCGGAATAAAAGTAATGAAGTCTCTTTTGTAAAAAATATCCAGTATGACTTCCCAGTCAGATTCCTTCCTATGGCTCTTTTCAAGTTTGATTTTTATCAGAGAAACCTCTTCCTTTGTGGCTATGTTCAAATCCGGTTTATCGGCAATAAACTTCGCAAATTTCTTTGGCATCATACTCTCCTTGGCATTCACTATCATTCATTTTTCCGAGCAGAAATCCACCCGTCACATCAAATTGTGCATTTATGGCTTGTATGGCCTCTGCAAAATGTTGCAGTATTTGATCTAACTCAAATCTAATGACCTCTGTATGAAATTTGTCTCGCGTATCCTCATTTCTTGCCGCTAAGTCAAGATTCCTTTCCTCCATGCAGTACCCCCTACCCCAAAATACTTTCTTCTAATTCATGAAAGAATTTTTTATTAAGCATAGGTATCGCACCATATTTTCCTGAGACATACCCCTTTTCCAAATTTTCAGACTTACGTACATTTTTAATTTCAACAAGGGAATACAAATCTGTTGCACGTTCCTTTGTATTTAATTGTGTAAACCACACCTGATCTCTCCTAAATAAATCTGTATCTAATAAACTTGTGTCATGTGTTGAAAAAATCAATTGTGCAAACTTATCTTTCTGATACTGTTGAAATAATTGTACAATTTGGAAAATGATTGATTCATGCAAACTGGCTTCTAATTCATCACAAATAAGTATTTTACCCTTATTCAAAATATCAATTATCGGACAAATCATTTGAAATAAGCGCTTTACTCCTGATGACTCTTCAGTCATCAAATCAACTTCAAATTGATCATATACTATTTTGGCATCTATCCTGTTAGCTTCTTGCGTCCCAATCAAGTTTTTTAAAGCGTCTGGTAATTGTAACTCTTGTGGTAAATCCGCCAATTTTATTTTTTCAAGTTTTACTTTTACATCTTTAGCTCCGGTTCCTAATGCCCGCAAAATATCCAAAAATACTTTTTTTATCATGTTGTTATTCTGCATCAACTCAATCGAATACTCCGTCCAGTTATTAATCTCCGGATTATATACCACCATATCCGTATTGAAAAACATAAAAGCTTCTTCCATTTCTTTTATATTACTATAATTAGCGGCGCAAGATAAAAACAACCTGTTATCTTTCAATATGCTAATGCTTATATCAAACATTCCCTTGTATCTATCTCCGGGTTTAATCTCCATTCCATTCCGTTCAAAGATTTTCACCTGTCTTCCTTTTGGAAAATAATAGAGGTATTCTTCTTGTATCAAATTCTGCTTCACCGAAAATCCATAGGCATATCTTATATCATTTCGTACAAATTGAATACTATATTCACTCGGAGTCTCTTCTATACTCAATTTATGACGTGCCTGAAATACCCCTTGTCCTGGTTGATGATTAATACTATTGCTGACCAAATCACGCATAAATGACAGAGCATGAATAAAATTACTTTTTCCAGACCCGTTTGCGCCATATATAACTGCAGAACGCAAAACCCTAAAATTACCAAATACTTTTAAGAGTTCTTCAGATGTATTATCACTTCCTGCAATCATAGAAAAATACACCTTTTCTTTGAGTGATTTATGATTTGAACATGTAAACTCTAATAACATCTTTGACACCTCTTTCGTCTCGTATATATTCATATTAATCCCCTTTCAATGTTTTGTCAAATATTTTTGCTTATTTTATGCAAATCTGCATGTCAAAACATCTATTTTATGGTTTTTAATATAAGTATATGAATAGTATTTTATTTTAGCCCGAAAAGAATCATCGGCGACAAGGTTCTGTCCACATCCGCACCGTTCCGTGCCTTATCAGCCACAGGATTTTCCCTGCAGAAAAAAGGACTCTCTACCGCCGAACTGGCCGTAGAGAATCCCTTTCATATCCTCTGGCAACAAATCACTCAACTGATAAGTTGCTGCTGATTTCTCGCACCAGTGGTGCAAGTTTTAATACTTATACAGCTGGAATCTCTTTCAATACACTTAATGCCCTGGTATGCTTGTCTCCAGGATGCTCTTCTCCTTTGAGGCAAAGTCCTCCTGTGTCAGCTTCTGCCTGCACTTCTCGTACAACCCATCCGGTTCAGTAAAAATGCAACAACGACAAAAATCTTATTTCTTTTTCCCAGCATCCAGCATCCCATATCCCCGCATTTCCTGGCGGAAAGCGCTCCGTCGGCTGTAAGCATCCATGTATTTCGCCATGGTAGCCTGTTTTCCGCCTGGTTCTCCTCCGGATTCCCTGGCTTCTCCCAGCGCAGCGATATAGGCGGCGCATTCTCCGTAATAGTTCCGGTGGTTTCCTTCCATGATGCCTTGCACGCGCTTTGTCACAAGGTCCTCCACCCATCCGAATAACTCATCTCTCTGCTCCCGGGAAAGCAAAACCTCTCGTTTCCAGCGAAGCCAGCATGTGAGGAACCAGTCCTCATTACCCTCTTCGATGTGCTTTAAAGTGCCCTTTTCATATTCTGATTTGTCGAAACCTGCTGCCGCCACTACCTTACGGAGCATCTCCCTGGTACCTGGCTTCATGGTTTTCGGCTTCACATTCTGCACTGCGAAATCCGGCGGCAAGCTCCCATTCTTCTGCAAGGTTTCCGACACCAGGCTCCTATTCTGCGGCAGGCTCCCGTCCTCTGTCAGCAGTAAAAGGAATGCCGCTAAACCGCATTTCATAAAGGAGGCGCTCCATCCCAGGGAATTCTTGACATTCATGGCCTTTTCCCTGACATAGTCAAATTCGCCTCCCAGAAAGGCCAGCATGTACGCCTGCGTTGGATCCACCTGGTTTTCCCTTCCGCCTCCGGCTGTGGGAAAGAAATAGCTTTCCTTTTTCAACTGAGAACAGGCTTTCTGGTAAATCTGCACCGCCGCTTCCCGGACATTTGAGAAGTCCCTGCACTCCATCAGCAGCCTCAGGTAGTTCACCACCCTTGTATCCGAACGGAAAGCTTCCAGCCAGCAGGTTTCCGCAAGCTCCTGCCTGTCCAGTTCCAGAGCGGTCCGGCTGGTCAGAAGAGCGATACGGCTGCGGGCCAGATACTTCATCTCAATCGCCTCCAACGCTTCTGTGCCCACTGCCAGCAGCGAATCCCCATCGGTTTTTCCCTGGCTGGCTGTCAGATACTGCTCATAAAGCTCCGGATGCTCCCCACAGTATTTCCTTGCGCTTGCCAGCAGCTGTTCTCCATCGTCTGCCAGCTCCAGCGCTTCCTGCAGCAGCTTCTGAGCGCTGCTCCCGGGCAGTCTGCCGAGATATTCTATCCACAGCGGCAGAAAGGCATCTATATCCGGAAGTTCCCTGCCGCTCTGCAGAATCATCTCCAGGGTGATGTCCCCTCTGCGTGAATTTACCAGTGTGATATATAATTCATCGGCCCTTTCCGACAGTGGGCTGGCACAGTAAGCCGCATGTGCCGCATCTATCACGAGGGTTCTGTAGTCCACATTTCCCAAATGGTAGCTTTTCAGGTCATTGATATTGATTGGCGCGTCCGTGTACTCCTGATACTCCCCGCCTACCATGATGTCCAGCCCTATCAGGATGTCAGTGAGCTCACGGGCGGCCTGGTACTCTTCACAGTCCACGCATTGGTGCACGAACCTGCAGGCCTCCTCGAGGATGCCCAGTACGCCTTCCGGATCGCTGTATCGGAACTCTTCTTCAGCGCTGTCGTACCAGTCATCGTATTCCTGATTGAGGGAGCCTTCCAGGCTCATTTCCCAGCTTTCTATGCGTTCCAGCTGAGTTTTCAGGAAGTTGCGTTTCTGATCAAATCCTTCTGTGTCATCCGTTTCCCGGCATGCCTTTCTGGCTGCTTCCCGGTCTGCTTTTGATGATTCCGTACAATCATTGGTCTCCTTAACGCCTGTAAAGATGCTCATTTCGGTGAGAAAGTCCTCCCGCTGGTTTTCCGGAAGCGTCCTGGCTGTATTATGTATGAAGTCTGCCAGCTGTTCCTTTGACATTGCTGTAGCGGCCTGGTCTACAGCTTTTAGAAATTGGGTGAGGTTCATCATAAGTATTTATCTTCCTTTCTGGGATGTCTTGGTACCATATAACTTCAAACAATTGATGGATTGACGCAATACGACAATGGTGTAATATAGTAAGGCTTTGCATTTATAACAATATTTTACTACTCCTCCACGAAATATGCTACCATTTTTCACTTTCTAAATAACAAACATCTCACAACAGATTAAACAACCTCAAAGTAGTATCCGGCCCCAGATTCCCCACCTGCTGACGAACCTCCCCTCCCACAAAGGAGTTCCCCGAAACCCGCACAGCAAACAACCTCTCCCCGAACATATCCACAGCCCTCTCATTCACCACACAGCAGGCCGCATAAACCCCCGAATCCCACACCTCCGTCAACGTCCTCCCGGTATTGATCACCGAATCCACCAAAATCACATGCCTCGTCCCCGGCCGCGCGAACTTCTCATGCTTCGGATCATACAGCCCGAACCTGCACCCCATAGCCAGATCCATCCCCTCCGCGAAAAATATCCCCCCGCGCAGCACCGCCACAACCGTAGTCTCCTCCGGCTCAAACTGCCCAAGCTGCCCTATCTGCGCCCCCAACGCCCTTCCCAGCTCCCTATGGGCTTCCACCAGCCTCGGCCCGCAAATGCCCGAGTCGGATTTCGTGATGGCAATCAGCCTCTCAACCTCTTCATTCCTCTTCAATTCATACATAAATCAATCCCTCCATATCCTTTCCCTTAAGGCTCCCGCTCACCGAGCCGTCCGGCCTCCTCACAAGGTACCCTATATCCGCCTGGCGCAGCATAAAATAATCATTCATGCTGTCCCCATAGGCAATGACCCTCTTCCCGGCCCTCTGCAGCATCTTCGTAATGTAGAACTTGGTCTCCGCCGCCATCTCCCGCCCGCCATAGAACGGAATCCCCAGCTCCCCCGCGATGAACCTCCATATCCGCTCATGCCCGGACGTCAGCAGAAAAGCGTCGCCCACAATGCCATTCACTACCCTTTCATTCAACCGGACAGGCATCTCCTCCGGCTCCGGAACCGGATACCCCTCGAATTCCCTGTTCTGTCTCCACACCTGGTATCCGGTATAAAACTCCCCGTCGAAGACCCGGGTTCTATAGCCAAAGACAGCCCTGCTGCTGTCCTCCACAGCAAGCGTCCTGTCCCCGTCCAGCAAGGTAATCGTATCGGTTCTGCTTTTCCCAATGATTTCCTCCGCGCACTTCGCCGCAAAGGAGACGCAGCTATAGCCCTCCGCAACCTCCCGGATGAATCCGATTGCATCCGATATGTCCCCAAAAACATCCTCCGGCGGATTGTCGAGGACATAGAAATCCTTATCATGCTCATGGCAATACTGCCGCAGACCGGCAATCTCCCTGTCCTGCCATGCCCCTATATCGTATCGCAGATATTTCCGGTTCTTCTCGGAGGCCTCCATCCGCGCCCTCAGCACAGCGGGCGACAGATACAGGTACAGGAATACGTCATACAGTTGCCCGTCCTCCTCCGTGAACACCTTTTTCTCACCGAAAGCATAATGTCCGTCCAGGATGAAATCCTCCCCGGAGCACTTCTCCCGTAGCCAACCGGCCAGCGCCTTTCTGACCCTTTCTCTGCCCGCCTCATCCCGGCTGTCGAATTCCGGATCCCATTCCCGCAGCAGCCGACTTCCGGCCATAGTCCGCAGAAAGGGAATCCTCTCCAGGATATAGGTCTTTCCCGATGCGGGCATCCCGTATAATCCGATTTTCATAACGACTCCTTATAGCAATAATTTC
>ERZ808037.896-NODE-896-length-23311-cov-7.263665_pt1 | contig 23311 bp, 13 predicted proteins | sample MGYA00380190_ERZ808037 | MGnify/ENA primary metagenome ERZ808037 (study PRJEB31490, sample SAMN06133399) | mouse gut metagenome | isolation source: J9 | host: mice | place: China: Chengdu | collected 2015-05 ... | reverse complement strand
GGGACGAAATATAAACCTTTCCGGTCGCCAGATCCTTCACCGGATGATTGCCGCCTCTGTGGCCGTATTTCATCTTGAAGGTATCCGCCCCCGTCGCCAGCGCCATAAGCTGATGTCCCAGACAGATCGCAAAGATCGGCACATCACTCTCATACAGCTTCCGGATCTCCCGGATCACCGAAACACACTCTTTCGGATCTCCCGGCCCGTTGGAAAGCATAATGCCGTCCGGCTTATCGTTCAGTATTTCCTGCGCCGTCGTAAACGCCGGATACACGGTGACATCGATCCCCCGCTTTGCCAGCGAATCGGCAATATTATACTTCATGCCCAGATCAAGCAGCGCCACCCCCAGGCCCGTCCCGCTTAACTTTCTGACAAGGCTCGGCTTCTTTTCCCGGATGCCCGCCTCATAATCCGCTTTGTGAAAAGCGCTGCTGCCGGAAATAGGCCCGTTCTGGGCAAGATCCGTCGCGCCTTTCAGCGTATATTTCGTCTCGCAGCTTACCCGCTCCACTACCTTACCTGTCGTATATGCTTTTAACTTGGGAATGATTTCGTCCAGATTATAGTCGTTGTCGGTAGTGATCATACCGTTCATGGTACCCTTCTCCCGAAGGATTCTGGTAAGGGCTCTGGTGTCGATTCCGGCGATACCCGGCACACCATTGTCCTCTAAGAATTGTTGAATTGTCATATCACATCTGAAATTGCTGGGAATCCTCGAAAGCTCCCGCACAATAAAACCGTCCGGCCAGGGCCTCTTTGACTCCATATCGTCCCGGCATATCCCGTAATTGCCAATCAGCGGATATGTCATGCACACTGCCTGCCCCGCGTAGGACGGATCTGTCAGCACTTCCAGATACCCCGCCATGGAAGTGTTAAAAACAATCTCGCTGACGATCTCCTTCCTCGCCCCTATGTGTGTCCCCTCAAACACAGTGCCGTCTTCCAGTATTAAAAATGATTTCATCCTAGTCCTCCGTGCCTGTTCCCTTCATCCAATCATCCGGCTTTTTACTGTCCTAAATCTATAATCGCCTAATTATAGCACAGGAGGGATGCGGCATCAACTGCGAAACGGAGGAAACTCATCAGGAAATTTTTTTATCCTAACCTTCCCGTCGGCAATTTTCTTATCAGCCACACTAAATATCGGAATAATTCTCGTCCCTATTTTTCTCAAAAATAATCAAATTTCCATTATAGTGTTTCATTAATTCCTTTTTCAAGTTTTTAACAATCGGATCATTATGCAAACGTGGAACAGAACTGCAAACAATTCTCGCACATATCCTCCTTTTAAGCCCCGTTCCATATCTGCTAATCGTTTCTTTTAACTGTTGAACTGCATGAGATATATCGCTTCCTTTCAGTTCAACAAAAACTGCTGTTGGATTATCCGAATCATAAATGATATACATAAAATCGCATTTGTGCTCATTTGCTTCTCCATAAATCATACCGCCATCTACATGAAACAAAGCAATCCTGCAATTTTTATCATTTACAATATTATATCTTTTTTTCTTTTCTTCGCAGACCGCATTCTTTCTAAAATCGTTGTAAACGATACATCTTCCTTTATTTTCACATGTAAACCCGTCATTTTCACAACATTCATATAATTTATCACAAATCATATTTTATCTCCAGTAAGTCTAATCTTTCAGCTTCTTCGTTAATTTTTTCAGAAATAGAATCAATTTCTATTGACTCTATCAATCCGGAAGATTTATCTATGATATCCTTCAAAATATCATTGCTTTCATCATCAATTTTATATGCCGAAATCCTTTGTGGTAAAATTCTGAACTGTTTTTTTATAATCGCCTCTTCATTCTTAACCACGGCGTTGTTTTCAACCATTCCGGATTGTATCAGCAAATTTGCCGAAGATAAAATATAAGGACTGTGAGTTGTAACTAAAAATTTACTGTTACTGGAATTCATCGTTAATGCTATAAATTCAACCATATGTCTCTGTGCTTCCGGATAGAGATGCGCCTCCGGCTCTTCCAGGACAACATACGCTTTTTTCTTTTCAAGAATAATAACAAACAATAAAAGCAATATCCACAAAGACTCCTGCTGCCCGGAAGATCCATAAATCAATTTAACCCAGTGCGTATCATCAAAATACAACTTTTCTCCATCCGTATCATTCACATAATCAGCTTTCAAAATATATTTAATCAGCTCTTTTGCTATATCAATATCCATATTCTTTATCTGTCCCTGTACGGTTTTCAGATAATCACTTACCACACTGTCCAGTTTCGTTCCGAAACGTGTTCGGGTTATTCTTATTCTTTCTATAAATTCTTTCATTGACAAGTCAAGCGTTGAAATATCAATCATGTCCAATTGATCTGACAACACTGACAAAAGGCTTCTCCCAGCAGGGATATATATAATATCTTCATCAGATCCAAATATTTTGTTTGCCAAATCCGTAAAATGAACTTTTATCTCGTTTTTTAAATAAAGTTTATTATTAAAGCTGGTCACAAAACTTATATTTGCCTGCGACTGGTTCTCTCTATAAATATTATATGCATCAATAAGCGAAGCACGTATTTCTCTTTCCAGTCCATAGGAAAATTTAAAGAAAGCATATCTTTCCTTTAAACTGATCGTTACTGATTGTCCACTCTGATATGAATAAGATATTTCAAACGGAGACATATGTGTTGTCGTTCCAAAACACCCCATAAAATTTCTGCGGATATATTTTAAAAAATTAATATACAATTCGTTTGGATGTGTTTGCAAAAAGAACGTATCCTGCAAAATAAAATCAACATAATAGTCTCTTATCTTTTTACAAAAAAACAACACTTTCCCAATTGTACTTTTTCCTGATGCCTGCGGACCAATTATCATATTAATATTCTTATCTGCGTCAATCTTAAGATTATATATTGGTCCGAAATTTTTAATTTGCAATGCACCCATACACTTCACCTTCCACAAAATAAGGCTTATATTCTTTTAATTTTATTTCTCCATCACAAAATTCACAAGAACAATTCCCTGCCGCTCCACACACTGTTCTTTGATCACGGTATACCCCCTCTTTTCGAAGAAAGGTCTTGCCGTAATGGACGCGTGGGTCGTGATTTTCCCCTGAACCGTCCGCTCTAATCCGTCGCAGATCGCTGTCGCTATGCCTTTTCTTTGATAGTCTTTGTGCACATACAGCCTGTCGAGATAGCCTGTTTGATCTATATCGCCAAACCCGGCTATCCCGCCGCCCTCAACCGCAACCAGGCTGTAGTGTTCCGAAAACGAACGGTTCCATTTTTGTAAATCCACGCTGCCTGTCGCCCATACGGATAACTGCTCTTTTGTGTAATCCTTCGCATTGACTGTATGGACAGTGTCATAAAATAAATCGGCCAGTTTTTCACAGTCAGACTGTCTGTATTCTCTGATAACTATTTTCTCTTCTCCTCCACGCTCGCAGGCTTCTATCTGAAATACCCGACGCCGCTCTCAAATATCTTCATATCCTGCTCGCCGAAAATATTCACCGCCACACAGTCGCCTATTCTCTCCGAATGCGCCATCTTGCCCAGACATCTGCCGTCCGGAGAAGTGATGCCCTCAATCGACGCGTAGGAACCGTTGATGTTCCACTCCTCGTCCATGGACACACTGCCGTCCGCATCCGCATACTGGGTCGCCACCTGCCCGTTGGCAAACAGCCTGTCAATCCACTCCTTCGGCGCCACAAACCGTCCTTCGCCGTGGGAAGCAGGGTTTGCATAAGTCTGACCGGGTTCTGCTCCGGCAAGCCATGGAGACTTGTTGGAAACCACCTTCAAATAAACCATCTTGGAAATATGCCGGTTCACCGTGTTGAAGGTCAGGGTCGGTGAATCTGCTTCCTGCCCGCGAATCTCACCGTAAGGCACAAGCCCCAGCTTGATCAGCGCCTGAAAACCGTTACAGATTCCCAGCGCAAGTCCGTCCCTCTCGTTCAAAAGCTTCATCACCGCTTCCTTCATCTTCTCGTTCTGGAAAGCGGTCGCGAAAAACTTGGCGGAACCGTCCGGCTCGTCGCCCGCGGAAAAACCGCCGGGGAACATAATGATCTGCGCCTGCCCGATGGCCTTCTCAAAGGCCTCCACGCTCTCTCTGATATCCGCTGCGTTCCGGTTCTTAAACACCTTTACGACGGTCTCCGCTCCGGCTCTCTCAAAAGCCTGCGCGCTGTCATACTCACAGTTCGTCCCCGGGAATACCGGTATAAATACCGTTGGCTTCGCCACTTTATGTTTGCACACATAGATGCTGTCCGCGCGGTACACCTCTGATGCCACCGGACTCTTGTCCTTTCCGGCCGTATAGGGAAATACCTTGTTGAGCTTTTCGCGCCATACCTGCACCGCCTCGGCTCCGTCAATCTTCATGGAACCGTAGGTGAACGCGCCGTCCGCCGTCACGGTACCGATCTCCTCATAGGAAATCCCCAGTGCTTTCAGGTGGTGTACTTCTTTTGCCGGCATCTCCGCCACGATATCGCCAAGACCGTTGTCAAACAGGTATTCCATCTTATAGGAGGAATCCACCGCCACGCCAAGCCCGTTTCCAAAAGCCATCTTGCTTACGGCCGCTGCCACGCCCTTTGCATCAAGCGCATAGGCCGCCACGATTTTTCTCTTCCTGAACTTAACCGGCATTCCATTTATGACTTCTGTGTCAGTATACTCTGACATTAATGTCATTATCTTGTCATAAAGTGTCATAACCTCGTCGTAAACCGGCAGATCATAGGCATCACGCGGGATGCGGAACCGCACGAGGCGATCCCCCGGATATTTTAACTCAGGTGTGACAATATTCCCGCTCTTATTCACATTGACTGCGAAGGACACCAGCGTAGGCGGCACGTCGATATCGTTGAAGGTGCCGGACATGGAATCCTTCCCGCCGATGGATGGCAGGCCGTACTTCATCTGTGCGTCATAGGCGCCAAGAAGCGCCGCAAAGGGCTGGCTCCAGCGGGACGGCTCCCCGCTCATGCGCCTGAAATACTCCTGGAAGGTAAAGCGGATCGTCCGGTAATCTCCGCCGTTGGCCACAATCTTCGCCATGGACTCGGTCACCGCGTAAACCGCACCGTGATACGGGCTCCAGCTTGACAGGTATGGATCAAACCCGCAGCTCATCATGGTCACCACATCCGTCTTTCCCGAAAGTACAGGGAGTTTGGCCACCATAGCCTGCGTCTCTGTAAGCTGGTACTTACCGCCATACGGCATATACACACTGCCTGCGCCGATGGACGCGTCAAACATTTCCACAAGCCCCTTCTGGGAGCAGACATTCAGATCACCAAGAAGCGAAAGCCACGCCGCTCTTACATCCTTGCGGGCAAGCGCCTCCGCCACCGCGGGCGTCGCGATCTTTTTCAGATAATTTTCTTTCTCGTCCGGAATCTCCACATAGACGTCCGTCTCCTGATGGGCGCCGTTGGTATCCAGAAAGGCTCTGGACAGATCCACAATTTTCTCCCCGCGCCATTTTAACACCAGACGGGGTTCCTCAGTAACTACCGCCACCGGCACCGCCTCCAGATTCTCCTGCGCCGCATATTCGAGGAACGTGTCCACATCGGCGGGCGATACGACGACAGCCATACGCTCCTGGGATTCCGAGATCGCAAGCTCCGTCCCGTCCAGACCCGCATACTTTTTCGGCACCTTGTCCAGATCCACCACAAGACCGTCCGCCAGCTCACCAATGGCCACAGACACACCGCCCGCGCCGAAATCGTTACATTTCTTAATCAGCCTGCTCACTTCCCCACGCCGGAACAATCTCTGGATTTTTCGCTCTGTGGGCGCGTTTCCTTTCTGCACCTCCGCACCGCATGTATCAATGGACTTCTCCGTGTGCACTTTAGAAGAACCCGTAGCGCCGCCACAGCCGTCGCGCCCGGTTCTGCCGCCCAGAAGAATAATCACATCATCCGGATCAGAATTTTCCCGGATTACATTCTTTCTCGGCGCCGCTCCCATCACCGCGCCGATCTCCATCCGTTTCGCCACATAATCGGGGTGATAGATCTCCTTGACCAATCCGGTCGCTAAACCGATCTGGTTTCCGTAGGAAGAATACCCGTTGGCCGCGCCCCGCACCAGCTTTTTCTGGGGCAGCTTTCCCTTTAGTGTGTCCGCCACAGGCACCGTAGGATCCGCCGCACCTGTCACGCGCATCGCCTGATAGACATAGCCTCTGCCCGAAAGGGGATCCCGGATCGCGCCGCCAAGACACGTGGCCGCACCGCCGAAAGGCTCGATCTCCGTGGGATGGTTGTGCGTCTCGTTCTTGAAAAAGACAAGCCACTCCTCCGTCACCGGGCCGTCGCCGTAATCCATCTCCACCGGCACCACCACGGAACAGGCATTGATCTCATCGGACTTCTCCATATCGTCCAGTTTCCCGTCCTTCTTTAACTTCCGCATCGCCATCAGGGCCAGATCCATCAGACAGACAAACTTATCCTCCCTGCCCTTAAATATCTCTTCTCTCACTTTCAGGTAATCCTGATAAGTCTCCTCCATCGGCTCCCGGTATCTTCCCTCTCCGAAGCTCACATTCTTAAGCTCCGTGGAAAAGGTTGTATGGCGGCAGTGGTCGGACCAGTAAGTATCAAGCACCCGGATTTCCGTCATGGTAGGATTCCGCTTCTCCTCTTTCGCAAAATAATTCTGAATATGCAGAAAATCCTTGAACGTCATGGCAAGACCAAGGGACTCATACAGCTCTTTCAGTTCCGCCTGCGGCATATCCACAAAATCCTCCCGCTCCGGAAGATTCTCCAGCACAGCCACATCCGCAGGCTCCTCGTAGACAGCCGCCAGCGTCTCCGGCTTCACCATACCGGTCTCTCTCGAGTCCACGGGATTGATACAGTACGCCTTTATCCGGTCAAGCTCATCGTCCGTCACGGTCCCATTGACCAAATAAGTCACTGCCGTCCGGATGATCGGTTCCTCGTCCTCTTTTAAAAACTGTACGCACTGCACAGCGGAGTCCGCCCTCTGGTCAAACTGCCCCGGCAGAAACTCAACGGAGAAGACACGCCCGTTTTCCGGGATCGCAATCTGCTCCCGGTATAAAATATCCACCGGCGGTTCCGAAAACACGGTGAGGCAGGCTCTCTCAAAAACCTCGTCGGAAATATTCTCCACATCGTACCGGATGAAAACCCGCACCTGCTCCACGCTCTTTATGCCCAGAAAACTTTCGATCTCTTCCTTAAGTTCTCTGGCCTTCACCGCAAAAGGCTCCTTCTTTTCCACATAAATTCGTCTGACGTTTCCCATAATCAGTTCTCCTCCATTGTCGTTAATCCCATCTTGTCCCACGATAAACTCTAACTGATAAAAGATACCCCGTCCACGGAGTATCTTTTTTCCCTGCCGTCCTCAAATCTCCGTAATCAGCCCCTGCATAATGTAAAGAAGCTGCTCATCCACCATCTTTTCCGTAATACCGAAGGTCTGCGCATTGATCTTCATCCCCTCCAGCACATACATGATATTCGCCGCGGCCCCTTTTGGATTCTCACAGTAAAACTCGCCGCTTGCAATTCCCGCCTCAATCAGCTTTTCAATCACCCTGACACCCGCGTCAAACTGCTTTCGCAGCATATTATTCTTATCGGTCGGTTTATGGGCGAAGAAATATTCATAGACCGCTACGGTCAAATTATCCTTATTTTGCAGAAGCTCCTTTTTCTGCTCCTTCAAAAAGAGCGTCAGAATATCCGCCGCCGTATCCTCTCTGGCGATCTGCTCCGTGAAAACGTCGTCCGTTTCATCCGCCTCCATCTGTAGCACTTCCATCAAAATCTGATCCGTGCTGTCAAAATACAGATACAGGCCGCCTCTGCTGATCTCACAGGCTTCCACAATATCCTTCATGGTCACGCTCTTAAATCCTTTTTCCACAAACACCTTTCTGGCCGTATCCAGTATATACTTCTTTTTCTGTGCTGATTTTTCTCCCATCGTTTCCTTTATCTCCCCTAAAATGTATCTTGCGGCCACTTTTCTCTATGTCTTATTGCTGTTTGCCCTCTTCCTTGACATTGACTACTCTGGTCTGTACCGGATGATCCCAGAAATCCAGATTTTCCTTCATCTTCGTAATTACTTTCAGGAAAACGCCGCTCTCCACCGCCTCCGACCATCTCCTTCCCTTCGTCATGCCCTCCATTACATATCTGGAAAGAATGCCTTTCAGCACGTCCATCTCCCGGATATCCGCCCTCTTAATCGCGAGAAGCTCGTCCTTTAGCACACGGATCCTGTGTCTGGAATAAATATATCTGTAGTTCCGGTCCATCAGCTTCGTCCTCTGGGCCTCCTTGATGAAGCTCATAAGCGTGCTGTCATACACCGGAAATGCAATCGAATGCTCCGCAATCCCGGAACCGGAATAGCTCTGCTGCACACGCATACCGTTCTTGCTCTCCAGCCATGGCAGATACCGCGCAAGCCTTTCCACATCCGCCCTGTATTCATTCACGATTTGCTGTCTGTAGGCAATCTCTTCTTTCTCTATCTGTGTCTTCTCCATGATTCTTCACTCACTTCCGTTTTTCAAATTACTCATAACCCCAAACGGCCTGTAACAGGGCCAAAAGTCCCGACAAGCCTGTCATTTTCAATTTTAACACAAAATCCCGAAAAGTACAGTACAAACTTTCCGCTTTTATGCCGCGCTTTTACTCCTCTTTCTCCTTAACCCGGACCTTATAGCTGATTTTCACACCGCTCCCGTCCGTGGTTTTCAGCGTAATTGTCGCCGTTCCCGGTTTGCGCGGGGTTACATACAGCTTCCGCACCCCTTTTTCTTTTATCATCGTCACTTCCACGATCTTCTGGTTGGAAGAAGAAGCCTGCACATACCCTCCCTTCACATCCGTATAAATCACATATTTATACCCTTTTTGAACGCTGTCCGGCGTATGCGGAAAATAATCGTCAAATTCATTGACATTTCGTCCCTCATACAGGCCTGACGCCGTCACATAAGTTGCCTTCGGCACGACCACCACCCTGTAGGTATCTTTTACACAACTGCCATCCTTCGCCACAGCCGTCACTGTCCAGATTTTGGACTCTTCCGCCGTCTTTGACGCCGTCACTTTGCCGGTGGAACTGATCTTCACCCCGCTTTCCGCAGGGGCGTTGATGCTCCATGTCACGCCTTTGCCGGAAACCTTGCCGTACTCGCTTTCCAGAGTCGCCTTTAGCTGTATGCTCTTTCCCATAACGACGCACATATCCGTGCCCGAACCGCCGGACGCCGTAACCGTTTTAGCGGAAATATGTAATCTGGAGACCGGGTTTTTGACAGTGACCGCACAAGTCAATTTCCTGTTTGTACCGTCTGTGGACGCCACCGTAATATTCGTTTTTCCTGCCGCCCTGCCCGTCGCACTGACGATGAGCGTGATCGTCTTCCCCTCGCCGGATGTCACCTCCCCGGACACCTCTGCCGTGGCTATCCCCGGATTGCTGCTGGTCACCTTGTAGGCATCCAGATCCGCAGCGCCTTTGGCTTTTATTGCTACCTCAATCCGCTTTTGTGTCTGCGTATCGCTGGCCGCTTTTTTCCTGTAAAGCGTCAGTTTGTTGTCTTTCCTGTCGGAAAACGTGAATTTTTCTATGCTGCCGTTCAGCACCCTGACCTCTGCCTCAGCCAAAATCCCGCTCCCGTCGGCCGTGACAGCCCTGACTTTGTAGTTTCCGCCTGTCGCACCGGCCTTCGTGGTCAGTCTGCCGCTTGTCGCATGGATGCTCACTCCCAGCTCTTTCGCGCGCGCCTTCGTCACCTCTCCGCGTTCGTCGTGCAGACTCCAGACTACCTTCTTGTTCGTCGTATCCTTCGGCGTCACTTCCGCCAGAAAGGTCACGCTCCTGCCCGCCGCCACGGAAACCGGACCGGACACATTAAGACCTGTCGCAAGCTGTTTGACGGTTACCGTGCAGGATGCTTTTTTATTGCCAGAGTCATTCGACAGCGCGGTAATCGTCACCTTACCCGCCTTTTTGGCCGTCACCACGCCTGCACCGTCAACCTCCGCAATCTGCCTGTTGCTGCTGGTCCACTTAAAATCAGCCGCAGTCAGTGTCACGCCGTCAATCGTCGCTGTCGGAACCAGATGCTTTTCAAAATCATAGGTATTCTGCCCCGGCAGCGACAAAAGAACGCTTTTCAGCGCCGTCGTTCCTGTTTTCTCCCGCAGGAATCTGACACTCTTAACCCGTATGCCGGAAATCACTTCTATTTCATATTCCGCCGTCTTCTTTCCGTCGTCCTGCGCCGTCGCCACGGCCTTAAAAACGCCTGACGGCGCTGTTTTGCCCGCAGTCACCCTGCCCCCTGCAGAAATCTTAAGCTGTCCCGCCAGTGCACCGGAAAGCGGCGTCCCGTCGGCATTTTTCAGCTCCCATGCCACCTGCTTGTTCGCCGCGTAAGCAGGCGTTATCTGCGCCGACAACTGAATGCTTTTTCCAGGAGCTACCTGCTGTACGCCGGAAATCTCTATGTCCGTCACATACGGCTTCAACGTATAGTTTACCGATTTCACGGCGCTGGAGGCGCCGTTTTCATTCACTGCAATCGCCTTGATCGTCGCCCTGGCACGGTTCTCCAGATCGAACGGACCGGTGTACTGTATGGCATCCGCATTCGGCTCCCCGTTCCTGAACGCAGGCGTTTTTCCGTTATCCGTATAGTAGATAGTCAAGCCGCCCTGCGCCCCGATTGTAACCGTAACCTTCTGCGCCTTACTCTGATCATCTGGAACAATCTCAATGACCGGAGCAGTCGGTCTTGTAACCGCCGTGCTTAATTTGAAGATTCTGGTCAGGCTGGGAATGCCGGAGCCCATGCCTGTACCTGCCGCCCTGACACAGTTGCTCTTCATGACTTTCTCCAGCGCGTCAACCCTGTCGCTGTCCTTATCCATGTTTTTCAGCGGTTCGCAGGATCCTAACAGCACGGCGGCCTCGCCGGAAACCACCGGACATGCCATGGATGTGCCGCTCATAAACGCGTGCGATGTATTGGATGAATGGTAGGTAGACAGAATGTTTTCTCCCGGCGCGCTCAGATCCACCCATGAACCGCAAGTGGAAAAATGCGCTCTGTTATTGTCCGTGTCCGTGGCCGCCACACAGATCACATGATCGTAGCAGGCAGGATAATTGATGTTGGACACACCGTCATTGCCGGCCGATACAATCACGGCGATCCCCGCTTCGTAGGCCTCCGTTATCTTCGTCTGATAAACCCCGCTGAAACCGGCGCCTCCCAGACTCATATTCACAATGTCCACGTCCAGATTAACCGCTTCGGTCAATCCGGCTATGATGTCTGCATCCGTCCCGATTCCCGCCTCATTCATAACCCTGATATTATAGATCTCCGCCTCGGGCGCGATCCCCGCGCCGCCCTTCCCGTTATTCGCCCGCGCGCCGATAATGCCCGCCACATGGGTTCCATGGCCAAGCCCGTCCTCCGCCGATTCGACGCCCGTCACTTTGCTAATGTTTTCCCTGATCTGCAAATCCGCATGGGAAGCGTTGACGCCGGAATCCAGTACCGCCACCTTGATGCCGGCTCCCCGATAGCCCTCACTCCACGCATAGGGAGAGCCGACAGCCACATGCTGCCACTGATAATTGCTGCTTGTCGCCTTCAAATAGGGATCGTCGAAGGCATTGACCGCCTGCGCGTAAGCCTCCGACGCCGGCACATCGCTTTCCGCCATCATCACATCGCTCTCCGGCATCAGCCCATTGCTTTCCGCCATCATCACATCGCTCTCCGGCATCAGCCCATTGCTTTCCGCCACCGGCACATCGCCCTCCGGATCCGGCACATACTCTTCCTCCTCAATCTCTATCAGCGCATTTCCGCTCTCCTGCTGCGCAACGTCGCCGTGCACATAGCGGTAATAGTTTGGCCACACCGCGGGAAGGGCAGTTCTGGCGGACGCCGCCGCCTGTATGGCATCGCGCACCGTCGTCTGCTCTTCCAGCTCCAGCACAAGCAGACCGTCCTCAAAGCTCTTGATTCCGGCATTGTACGCCCGGGCGATCATCCCGGCTTCCTTTTCGGACTGCGCCAGCGTCACCACTTCTCTCTCTACATACAAAACGCCCTCCGCCGACTCGTCCACATCCTCCATATTGTCCGCCAGAAGCCTTTTCTCGCTGATCTGCGTCGAAGACAGGCGGTAGCTGTCCGGCATACCGGTAAACCCGCCCAAATCCTCCTCTTTTTCCGACTCGTCCTCCGGCAGTTCCTCCCCGGACAGTATTTCTTCCGGCTCTTCCCCTTCTTCCATATCTTCCAGAAGCTGCTCCTCCTCAGACAGCGCTTCCTCTGAAAGCCCGTCCTCCGGGGACGTCATTTCTCCGTCTGGCTCCGGCTCCTGCGTCCCGTCTCCCTCTCCTGATTCCGGTTCTCCATCTTCCTCTCCGTTCCCGGATTCTCCGTCTTCCTCTCCGTTCCCGGGCTCTCCGTTTTCCTCTCCGCCATCGGGCTCTCCGTCTTCCTCTCCGGACTCCGGCCCCTGCGTCCCGCCGCCTGCTGCGTCCTGACTTCCTTCCGTTTCTTCCCCGGACGGCTCCTGTGCCTCCCCCGCCGAAGGCAGCTTCCCGTCCTGTGTCCCGTCTTCCACACCGTTTTCATTCCCGGAAGCAGGCGGCCTGTCCTCCCCTGCCTGCCCCGTATCTCCGGACGGCGCATCCTCCCCCTCATCCGAAGGAGAAACCGTCACAAATTCCGCCCCATTCTCCTGCGCGGCACAGACCACAGCCGCTCCTTGCGGCTCTGCCATCAGCACCGCCAAAAGCACCCAGAACACAATCACTTTCTTCCATTTTCGTTTACGGCTTATTCTCTGCACCTGTCCACCCTCTTTATCGTAATGGTTTTCAGGTAATTGCGAAGCTCTTTTAAGGTTGTTGAATTTGCACAAATAGCATAATCAACGCAGACTCGCTTTCGCTCCGTTCCAAACGCAGCGGCTCTAGGCTCGAAAAAACCTCGCCAAGTGCCGGCGTTTTCCAAGGGTCTGCTTATAATTATGCTATTTGCACAAAAAAGCCACAATTTGATGATTTTCGCAATTACCTGATAATGTTTTATATCATTCTAGCATATTGCAACAATCCTCACAATAAAAATCACCCTTCATTGACTTTTCCTCCAAAAAAGCATAAGATAGAAACAGGTTTTTGTATTAATTTCTATCAAGGGGGTAATCAAATGGCAGTAAAAGAATTTCCTGCGGGCACCCAGTTAATCCAGAGTGAGCAAAATCTGACTGCCCTGCATGTCATCGCGAAAGGAAGCGTGTGCGCCTCTTATCCGGGAGGCACTTTTTATCTGAAAAAAGGAGACGTCATCGGTGTCTGTGAGATCTTCTTCGGCTCTCACTTTATCACTTACGAAACGGAGGAGCCAACTGGGATCGCCTCCTATCCGTGTACAGCCGCGCAGCTTTCTCTTCTTATGTCAAAAAGCGTGGATCTGGCGAATATGATCGTCTCTTCCCTGTTCCGGCAGTTCCGTGAAATATATGACCAGTACGAGCTGATGCGTTTTGACTGTGAAAATATCTACCATTTTCTGATGGACCGGTATGAAGAATATAAGTCATTTTGCGTGAAGCATGGGTTCACCCCCAGAGCGCTGCCCGATATGGAGGATCTGACGCCTCTTACGCTGGAAGAAGATCTGGAGGGATGGCTGGACGGCTACTACGAGCAATTGACCATTATGGTCACTCAAAAATCCTCCAAATTCCACAAGCCGGACTTTCTTGCGGGTGTGGTTCTGAAAGCGGATCTGGATATCCACCGCATTATTTCCATATGCCGCGTTTTCTACGATTACAAGGCGGAGATTGCAAGTTTTCTGATGAACGAAAATCATCTGGACTTCTTCGATCTCTACGCAAGTCTTCTTTATAAACTGGGGGCGAACGATACGGATTCCACTACGGTAAGCGCAGCGATCTCCACCATCATGATCCAGTTGGAAGACCTGCCTTCGATTGACCGTGAAATGTATCAGCAAAGAGTCGCCGAGTACCGCACGAGACTGGAAAATCTCGGGGAACGCAGCGACGGGGAATCCACTGCTTCCGTGGACGAGGTGGCTGACATAGAGCACTCTATGGAGACCATTCTCTCCTATGCCGGGGTGGACGTTGAAACCGCCGCCGCTTTCCGCGAATCTGTCGACAAATTTGCCAAAATGACGGACAAGAACGCTTCGGATGACGCTGCCAGAAAGCTGCGCATGACGATCACCAAGCAGTTCTATGTGATCTATGAAAAGGCTTTCGTTAAGAGCCTGGAAGATACCGCTTCCATTCCCAAGGTAGTCCGGATGTTCTTTAATTTCGGCTATATAGATGAAAATCTGGCCGGCCCTGAGAACGCTTCGTATCTGTACTCAATCATAGACAAAATACCTTCCGATCCCAAACGCAAGGTCTATACTGCCTACGAATGGTTTACCGCCATCTATAAAGGTGAGAAAGTACCCAGCCGTAACGAATTTGATTCCGACTTCCCCACCTTCCTGCGTGAGCAGAAAATGACTGGCAATATCACCGCCGAAGACGAAGCGCGTATGCTGAATGACCCGCTGGAGCAGGTGCTCTTTGAAATACGCAATATGTTTCCTACCGTCAACAAGATTACATTCGGCCGCGTCTTAAGCTTCTGCCCGATCTTCTCGGAACACAATGTTCTGAAAGAGCTGGATGGCACGCTTGTATCCGCCGAAAAGGTGGAAGAATCTTTCCAAAAGATCCGGGACATAGATTTCAGCGCTTACTACCGCGACGTCATTTACACCAATCCCGACATCGGCATCGGAAAGGAAACCGTCGGCGTAGAGGTTCTTCCCGACATTATTCTCATGCCCAATGTGGGGACACGCGGCATTGCATGGCAGGAAATCGAGGGGCGTAAACGTACCACACCGGCCCGCATGATGGTGTCCATCTTCCAGTTGGAGGATCTGACCAACATTCTGGTCCGGCTGACCGGCGATTTCCGTTGGGAAATGTGCAAGCGCGTGCAGGGCGCCCGCTGGAACGATATTTCGGAGGCATCCCTCACAAGCGAATATTTCGATTACATCCAGTTCTACCGTAAGAACCACGAGCTGTCTGCGGACGCCAAGGACAAAATTAAGCTCAACATGAAAAAAGCGAAAAACAGCTATAAGGAAATGTTTATTATGGACTACGAAGCGTGGATTCTGTATGAGGGCGCCGGATCGCCCAGATTGAATAAGGTGTCCCGCAACATTATTTTTACTTACTGTCCTTTCTCCAAAGCGATCCGCACAAAGCTGATGGCGAACCCGCTTTACAAGGAGACCATGGGGCGCTACGATATTAAGCTTTCGCAGAAGCTCCACCATTATGACAATGTATTCCAGAAGTTGAAAAACACGGGAACACCGATTCCTCAGGAACTGCAAATGCAACGCGACTATCTGTGTAAGTAGGTTTGATTCGCTAATATAGTGTTATTCTTCTGTAATATACTTATAGACTGTCAGGGAAAAAAACGGTATAGTAATAACAGACTTGATCACGGAAGTCAAGTCGGCAATAGCAATTCCGAAGAATTCCCCTTTTACACAAGCAAGAACCCCGAAGGCCAGGCCTTCGGGGTTTTTGCTGCGCAAACGCACATGTAACCGTTAATCTGTTGCAAACATAACGGGCAGGAAAACTTTCCTGCCCGATAATATGTACCGTATTCGTCTATTTTTTATCCGTACTCGCAGGCTTCACAAGGAAGAGACTGATCAACAGTGCGATAATATAGAGCACGATTGTAAAGTACAGCACGTTCTGGTATCCCACGGGATTCACCATATTTCCGTGCGAATCCTCGATAAAGCTGCCCGTATTGCTCACGATCAGGGTCGCAATCTGGTTGCCGGTAAGACCCGCAAACGCCCATGCGGAAAGGGTAATACCGTGGATTGCACTGATGCTGCCCATGCCGTAGTGGTCGGAAAGCAGGGTCGGCACATTGGAGAATCCGCCGCCGTATCCGGCATTTACCATAAAGATCAGCGCCAGCACCAGAATGATCAGAAGCATATTGCCCTCGCCGTTCTTAATACCGCCGGTAAGCATAACCGCGCCGGTAAATATAATTGAGAGCACGAAGATCAGCTTGTAAATTGTATTTCTGTCCTTCATCAGATCCGCCCACGCAGAGAAGCCGAGACGTCCGCCCGCATTGAAGATCGCGGATACGGTGGAGATCACGCCCACCACACCGGCAAGGCCGATACATTTCACGATCATCTTCTCCTGAGAGATCAGTGCAAGACCGCAGGTGATGTTGATGTAGAACATCAGCCAGATACCCACATAGTTGCTGACAGGACGGGTTTTGATGGTAGCCATGATACCCTGTCCCTTTTCCTTCTTCTGGGGCTCATGCCAGCCTGCCGGCTTCGCCAGAAGGAGGTGACCCACAAACATCATTACAAAATAAACCGCTGCAAGAATGTAGAACATCTTGTAAATGCCGCCCTCTCCGAGATTGGCAAGGAGCGCCTGCATGATGGGACTTGCAATCGCTTTCGCGCCGCCAAAGCCTGCTACCGCCAGACCTGTGGCAAGCCCCTTCTTATCCTCAAACCAAAGCATCAGCGTCTTTACCGGAGACAGATAGCCCGTTCCGAGTCCGACACCCATGATAAATCCGTAGCAGATATAAATACCTACCAGAGCGAGAACGCTGCCCGGATGGGTGCCTCCATAATAAATGAAGAAACCCGTGCCCGCCATACCAAGGGCAAATGTGATCGTTGCGATCAGGGAAGACTTGTGGATGTCCTTCTCCACCACGTTGCCCAGAAATGCCGCGGACATGCCGAGGAAGAAAATAGCGAAGCTGAACGCCCACTCTGTAGCTGCCTTGGAAAATCCTATGTAGTCAGCGATCTCCTGACTAAAGATAGACCAGCAGTACACCGTACCGATACTGAAGTGCAGGAGCAATGCCGGGATCGCGGCACGCACCCATTTGTTTTGACAGTTTTTCATACTTTTACCTGTTATCCTTTCGTTTATATTGAGTCAGATGCCCCGTCAATGATAACAGGATCTAACCCTCTCACAAAACTGTTTCTAACCTCTACCATTTTAAAACAAAACGACTGGAATTTCAAGCCACATTCATGCCCGTTGTCACGTTTTTAGTAACAGTTCAGCCTTCGGCTTCACTGTCACGTCTGATGCATACAAAATGCTCCAAAGTCGCATTTTGGCGCTTGCACTATTCCGCCATTCATTTCAGCGCCAGCACCGAAAATCCTGGCATCACAGCCTTACCGTTCTCAAAACGGATTTCTTCTTCCCCTGTGACAAGCGCACCGCGGATTTCTGTCTCTGCGCCAATCTGCTTTCCGTTTAAGGTAATACTGGTCAGATCCGGTTCCTCTGTCTCCGGCCCCGTCACAAACACGAGCAGAAGCTCCGAATCCCCGTAAGTCTTTTTGATGGCGCAGACGGTTTCCTTCGTATCTTCCGCCAGAAAATCCCCCGCAAGGACATACTCTGCCTTCCCTCTGGCAATCTCCGGATTCTGGTTCCGGATTTTGAGAACCTTCTTATAATACTGGTAGACGGAACGTTCGTCCTTCTCCTGCTCCTCCAGACTCTCAAACTTCATCTTCACGTCTTCCATATCCGCAGGCCCGTCGCACATCCCCGCTGCGTCAGGATTCATGCTCCAGTACATAGGCGCCCGCTTGTTCTCGTCCTTGCCAGAGCCTTTCATGCCAAGCTCTTCCCCGTAGTAGAGAAAAGCCGAACCGCCCATAAACAGATTCATGGCGCCTGCCATCTTCGTCTGCGCGGCAGAGTTTTCCCCCGCATAGTAACCCGCACTTCTGCCCATATCGTGGTTGGTATAAAAAGGCGCGTCGATATAATCCGGGTTGTACGCGCCAAATGTCTCGTCCAGAGAAGCGACCGCCGCACCATACTTCGTTGCCGGTGAACCGTTCAGCACCCTGGATATAATGCCGTCCTTGTCCGCGAACGCGAAGTCAAAAACACTGTCGATGCCGCTCTCATAGTACTGCGCGTAGTCCGCCATATCAAGCCACGCTTCGCCCACAAGGTAAGCGTCTGGTTTCTGTTCCTTGACTGTATCAGTCAGCCATGCCAGAAAGGCAATATTGGACTGAGGCGCACCGGAATAAAACTCTTTTACCGCATCCAGACGGAAACCGCCCACCCCCATGTCCAGCCAGTACTGCGTGATTTTCGCAATCTCCTCCCGCAGGGGTTCGCAGTCTAAATTAAGATCGGGCATTTCCGACCAGAACTGCGCCTCATAATACCAGTCCGTCCCTTCCACCTGATAATATCCGCCGCCCTGCTCTTTAGAGAAATGATAATAATCAAAATAAGGGCAGTCCGCTGCGTCCGGCTGTGCGCCGCCAAGACCTTTCAGATAGGCGCACGCCTCCTGAAACCAGGGATTCTGCGAGGAGCTGTGATTTAACACCAGATCCATGATAACCCTGATCCCACGCTTGTCGCACGCAGAAAGCAGCTCTTTAAAATCCTCCAGCGTACCGTATGCCTCGTCTATGGCATAGTAATCCGCCACGTCATACTTGTGATAAGTAGGCGAAGGATTCACCGGCATCAGCCAGATCCCGTTACAGCCCAGATCCGTGTCCGTGGCATCGTCCCCGTCGTTGATGTAGTCCAGTTTGGAAATCAATCCCTGCAAATCCCCTATGCCGTCCCCGTCACTGTCACAGAAAGAATAGACAAACACTTCATAGTAGGTTCGATAGTTGTCGTCTATGATCTGCAGCGGGTTTTCCTCCCACGGCTCCGCAGCGGATATTTCCGCCTCCTGTTCCCCTGCGTCACTGCCGTCTGCAGGCGCGCCCTCACCTGCGGCGTCTGTGCCTGCGGCCGTCCCATCCGCCACGTCTCCCCCGTCTGCCGAAGCGTCGTCCGTTTCGGCTTCCTGCCCCTGCGACACTGTATCTGGCGGGTTTTTGCCATTCTCCGTCCCGCCGCATCCGGGAAGAACCAGAGCCGCCGCCAATATTCCCGCCAGAGTTCTTATATATCTTCTCTTCATCTCATCACACTCCATTTTGATTTCTTTTAAATTCTGCATTTATGTAAACCTTTCTTTGCAGACACAAACAAGCTGCACTGACAAGTGCAGCTTGCGCCACCATAGTTCTTCGTGTTTTGAAAAATGAGAGCGCGGCGGAGATATGGATTTCCGTCCGCGCCCGAAAAAGCTTCTGCTTCTGACCTTACCCTTTCACAGAACCGCCTGTAATACCCTCCACATAGAACTTCTGCATAATCAGGAACAGAATCGAAATCGGCACGGATATCACCACGCCGCCTGCACAGAATACGGAGAAATATTTCGCGATCATGGACTTGCTCAACATGTTAAACAGGCCAATCGCTACCGTCCAGTCTGTCGCGATACCGGAGTTTAACATCAGCTTCGCAAACACGAAGTCGCCCCAGGGTATCAGGAAAGAACTGATAACCGTGTACACGATGATGGGCTTGGAAAGAGGAATGATAATCTTAAAGAAAATCTTCGCCTCGGATGCGCCCTCTAACCTTGCCGCCTCGCTTAAGGAGACGGAAATCGTGTCCATGAAGCCCTTACAGATCAGGAAGCCAAGACCTGCGCCCGCAGAGTACACGATAATCATGCCGATATGGCTGTTTGTCAGGTTAAAGGTCTTTAAGATAAAGTAAATAGCGATCATGGAAAGCACGCCCGGGAACATATTTAAGATAATGCTGAAACTCATCAGCGACTTTCTGCCCGGGAACCGCAGCTTACTCATGGTATAACTCACCATCAGCACAAGAATGGTAGAGATCACACAGGTAAAGACCGCAATTACAAAGGTGTTCATAAACCACTTGTTGTACTGTACGATGGAATCCGCACGCAGGAATAACTGCGCGTAATTGTCTAATGTCCACGTCTCCGGGAAGAAGTGTGAGGTGTTGATTCCCTTATACCCGCTAAACGAGGTAACAAACAGCCAGAGAATCGGTATCAGCCACACCACTGCAAGGAGAAGCAGAACAACGTGTCTTAAAATAGCCTGAATCGTCTTTTTCATTATTGAAATTCCTCCTCCTTATCTCCCTTGATTGTTCTTGTAAAGGTAACCAGTGTAAACGCCGCGCAGATGATAAATACGATAATACCGATCACGGACGCCATCTTATAGTTGTAATACTCGTTCGTCAGCCTGAACAGCCATGTCACCAGCAGATCGATCTCCTTCGCGTTGGAGTTTGCGAGAAGCTGGTCGCTTGTGACATACACATCCTGCGTCAGCAGATAAATGACATTGAAGTTGTTGATATTCTTGACAAAGTCCGTAATCAGACTCGGCCCGGTTACAAAAAGCATGTACGGCATTGTGATTTTCACAAAGATCTGGAAAGGATTCGCGCCGTCGATTCGCGCGCTCTCAATCTGATCCTCGGGAATGTTCATCAGTACGCCCGTTGCAATCAGCATCTGATAGGGGATGCCGACCCAGATATTGATAATGACGATCATCACCTTCGCCCAGCCCGGGTTTGTCAGAAACGGAATGTAACTCAGATTCGCGGGAACAAGGCCCACATTCTTTAGGAAATCCGTGAGACCGATGCTCGTACAGAAGGTATTGACGATACCGCTGTCTGCGAAGAAGTTTCTCACCAGAAGCAGTGTCACGAACTGCGGCACCGCAATGGCAATGATAAAGAGCGTTCTCCACATCTTCGGCAGCTTCGTCTTCTTATTATTGATAAACTTGGCAAGCAGGATACCACCGATATAAGTCGTAAACGTAGCGAGCACCGCCCACTCCAGTGTCCAAGCTAATACTTTCTTAAAGGAATACCCAAAAGTCACTGTCACGGAATCCGTAAACAGATTCTTAAAGTTTGACCATCCCACCCATGTAAACAAAGCGCTGGGCGGCATATGCTGCTGGTCATAATTGGTAAATGCCACTGCCACCAGCACCAGAATCGGCAGAATATTCATCAGAATGATACCGATTGCCGGCAGGGTAAGCAGTGTAATATGAAATTTTTCGTTAAACAGCGCCTGCACATCTTCCTTAAAGGTATTGATGTGCTCTCCGTTTTCTTTCTGAACCTGCAGGCGGTAAACCGCTTTCATGTTTGCGATCCAGAACAAAACAAATACAAGAATAAGGAACAGTGCCATAATGGAATTCAACAGAATCAGAAAAGAATTATCATAGTCGTTGACCGTACTGGTCATAGTCAGCGGGTCAAACACCTGCTCAAACTGCACTGTGCCGAGCGTTCCGAACTTAGCAAGGTTTGGAGCCGCATAGCCGGCACACAGCACGACAAACAGCGCTTCCACCAAAAACATGATAATACCGTTAATTACCTGTTTTCTCGCGAAATAGCCCGCGCCCATCAGAACCGCTGACAACTTAACCCACACATCTCCCCTGACAAAGGCAATTCCAATATTTTTAAAATAATTTCCTATCGCATTTAATGCCTTCTTCATATGAACCTCCATGCCAGAAGTAACCTTCTCTTTTTAAAAGAGGGCGAGTGAACACCACTCACCCTCTCTGTTTTTATATAATTTGTTATTCAACAGCCGCCGTGATACCCTCTACCGTCGTATCCAGAAGCTCCTGCAGATCGGTTCCGTCAGGATTACCGGATGCAAGAATCTGTCCAAGCGTCTCAGCGGGAGACCAGAAGTTGGCGCCTACACGCTGAGGTGTCGCATATGCTGCCTGCGCTGCCAGAGCGGAGATAGCCGGATTTGCCTGTACCGCATCGGAAGATGCTGCCGCAAGGTTGGAAGGGCCAAGGCCTCTTGCTTCAAATCTTGCCGTCTGTGCTGCCTCGTTGGTTAAGAACTCTGCCAGAAGCATCGACCAGCCTACATTAGCGGAGTGCGGATTTACGCCAACCAGCTTATATCCGGAGTAAGAAGACATCTGGCAGTCCTTGCCGCCCGCCTTGAAGGTAGGAAGCTTGGTTGCCGCATAGTTGTCGCCCCATGCTTCTGCTGCCGTCTCTGCTCTCCATGTACCGTTTACACATGCTGCCACATTGCCCTCTGCAATCTGGGTAGCCATATCCTCGTCGCTCATATCTACAAGCACGCCTGACGCCGTCAGATCGAGAATTGCCTGCGCTACATCCGTACCGCCTGCTGCATTCCATGTACATGTGTTGGTAAGACCGTCATCGTTCAGTGTCAGCTCAAGGCCTGCGCCCTGGAAAAATGCGTAAATATACCAGCCGTTGGAAATATCCATCGCGATCTTCTTGCCTGCCGCACCTGCTACCTCAACCATCTTCTCCAGGGACTGTACGTCGCTCTCGGAGAATACGGAAGAGTCATAGAACATAAAGTAACCGTTATCCGCCGTCATCGGATAAGCGTACACCTTTCCGTCCACAGCAGCCGCCTCCACAGCGCCGGTTGCATTCTCATTCACTACATCGAAGGTGTAGTTTGCCGCTACCTCCTGCAGTGCGCCTGCTTTTACAAGCTCGTTGATCTGGTCATCCGCAAATGCATACACATCCGCAGCCGCCTCTACGTCCGTCAGAACGGTATCTTTCGCGGTAGACTCACTCTCTGCACCGAGGGTAATATCAAATGTTACATCTGGGTAAGCTGCCTTAAACTCGTCCAGCAGCTTGGTGGTAAGGTCCTGATCCTCCTCAGAAGCCCATACCTTAAGTGTTACCGTACCTGTCGTCGCTGCAATCAGGTTTGCAATCGGGTCTGTTCCCTCTGCCGCAGCCGCGGGAGCCTCTACCGCAGGCGCCTCCTCTGCTGCCGGCTCTTCCGCCGCGGGTTCCTCAGCTGCAGGCGCTTCCGCTGCCGGAGCTTCCGCCGCAGGCGTCTCAGCCGCGCCGCCGCCACAGCCTGCCAGACAGCCGGCAGTCATTGCTGTTGCCAGTAAAGTTGCCAATACTTTCTTTTTCATAATTGAACTCTCTCCTTCCGACTTTGTGATCAAAAGTCAAATTTTTAGTTTCTATACAAAATGCGAAGCTGCGGCGAAACCGCCGTAATTCCGCACTTTATACCATATTCCTCCGCGCCGCCGTCCGCGGCCGCTTCGCTTTTATGTGCAGTCAGGGTTTTTATATCCTAATGTATTAGGATATAGAGAAAGGGCTAGCCCTTTC
>ERZ808037.893-NODE-893-length-23385-cov-4.140853_pt1 | contig 23385 bp, 23 predicted proteins | sample MGYA00380190_ERZ808037 | MGnify/ENA primary metagenome ERZ808037 (study PRJEB31490, sample SAMN06133399) | mouse gut metagenome | isolation source: J9 | host: mice | place: China: Chengdu | collected 2015-05 ... | reverse complement strand
GCCATAATATAGCATCTCATCAATTCTCGACCTTATATACTGCTTAGGAAAACAGTTGATATTTTCCGGTAAAAGATCGAAAATATCTGCTTGAAATGCAGGATCACGAAAATACCCTTTTTGAATCAATCTTTTAGTACATTCTGGTCCCTTTTTATTGATATATGAGCTTATCAAATGCCGAATGCCTTTTTCAGACTGCGACATAAGTTTACAAATCACTTCAACAGAGTCCTCTTCCTTTATCATACCTTTCTCTTCAAAAGTAATCAATGCATCATCAATAGAATACACACTATAATCTTTTCTATGCCCATACATAGCCCATGCATAATTTACCGAAAGAATATCTATATCACGCTCCTCATAATTGGCCAAACGGATGACTGACAATGCAACCTGTATTACGGTAAACGAGCCTTCCGGTGCACATTCTTTAATTTTTTCCATTAGGGTCATTCCACGATATAAATTTTCTTCTCCGAAAAATCCTAATTCATGAAGCCTGATTTTTGCTCGATGCGGAATAAACTCTGCCCAAAAATCATCTAAGCCATATTCTTTCATAGGCAAACGAAAAAGGGTTTTATCGCCAGTCTCAAGATATTCTAAAAACAAATCATGAAAAATTTCACCGGAATCCCCATGAATCCATGTACTTATCAAATACTCTTCAAGTAAATCCTCTTTATCTTGTGCATCAATTTGATTGTTTTGCAACGTCTCTTTAATCTCATCATAAAATATTTTCTTATCTAAACGATCATAAAATGTAATTTCATCATTTACTGCTTGTATCAATTCATAAAACTGATTTTCACTGTATTTTTCCGACTCTATATATTGTCTTGTCATGTCTTCCCGCTGTTTACAGGCAAGATACAAATTCCACATTACTCCCGAACTAAAAATTTGATTTTCAATCGAATCATGCTTATGAATATAATATAATATTTGATAAATTAAGCCATCACACCCCACTAAATCATTCCGAACAGCTACCTGATAAATTAAACAGAAAGAATAATATTGATAAATATCTAAAACTTTCTCTCTTGTTTCTAAAATGCGTTGCAACTGTTTATAAAAACTCGTAATAGAATTATAATCTAGTGTTGAATCCAATAATTGTTTAAAAATGCTAAAGTCACTATATTTTACAAGCAAGTCACCCAAAAAAACATCATCAAAATCAAATGATGCAAGTCTTGCCATATATTCAGTATTTGCACTCATAATGCTAGATTTTACGATACTTAAAATATTGCCTTGTTGAATCCCAAATGAAGGTAGCAGTTCTCGCAAATATGTATTTAAACTATCATGTATAAGAGAGATTCTGTTTTCCACTATCTCGAATAAATATTGATGAGATAAAATAAATTCTTTTAGCACATCATAAAAACCACTTTCAAACAAAAAGCCGAAAAGTTCATTCCATGTAAAAAAACTGTTATTAATAGCAAATATACATAACAACGATTTTGTGCTTACATCAACTAAAAGATTATCATAGTATTGTTTCAAACTATCAACTGGCTGCTCCGGATTTATTTTTCCATTCTTTTTATAATGTTCTGCCAAAAAGTATGTAATGATTGGATAGCCATCAGCAATTTCCCATATTTGTTTCTGTACAGTATAATCTGTTATATCATGTGCCATCGCAAGGTATAGTCTCGTTTCGTCAGAATTCCAATTAAGCAATTCTGTCCTTCCCCACTCCACATTTGTTTTTAAAGGCCGGGAAAGTACTATAGCTTGTACTTGTGCATTTGATAACTTGTTGATAAAATTTATATATTTTTCCAGTTCCAACGGGTTATAATTCTCCACATGATCCAAACCGTCAATAATAATAATCTGATTATTATTAACTATTTCTGTAACAAGTTCATCAATTGTAAAACTTCTCGGTGTTTTGTAAACTAACAATCCAAGTTCTGTTAAAAATTTGTCAAATCGTAATCTTCTCCTCAATTGTTCATCCTGTGGACCAACCCAAAATCTATACACAATAGAATCTTGAAATGTATTTTTTAATTCATCTACAAAATGGCTTTTCCCAACTCCTGGTTTTCCTATATAAAATGTAATACCTGGTTCGACGCAGTCTGGTACTTTGCGCAAAACAATTGTCTGATGCAACAAATCTGTTGACAGCGTAATTATTTCAGGAAGGTCAGATAATCCCACAACAAATTTTTCAGCACAAGTAAACTCAATCGCCTTTTGGATTATTTGAAGTTCTCTTTCCTCCGTTCGAAAAAAATCATCCAGGTATTCCGTCACTTGCTCTTCTGTTAATGGGATTATAATTATTCCATCTTTATTAACTGCAGGCAAACCCATAAACTCTGTATCAGTAGCAATATGATTTGTATTAATAATTAATATATTATTATCTTTGCTATCATACTGATTCTCATTCCCCTTAATGTTTACAATGTGCTTTGTTACAATAATATCGCTAATTTGAGTTCCTGGATAATTTTTCGCTTGAATGCGATAAACAGTTCCATCATTCATTTCGATATAAATGTCATCGAACTGTTTTGTATCAAGTGCTTCTGATTCTATTTTTACAATATTGCGTTCCGTATCCATCTTTGCTAAGAAAAGAGTAAATATATAATTTTGATAATTATAGCCCTTCAATGAATTTCTTGCCACTTTTCTCTTTGCCATATATACCTCCTTTATTACCAGTTATACTCGATTGCATTCTGTATATCAGGAATATCCAGCCAATTTAAAAGACGTAATAGAAAATGTCCATCTGGCGTTGTTTCTCCCGATTCCCATTTCTGATATGTCCTCACTGTCGTCCCAACCGCATCTGCCACTTGCTTCTGTGTAAAACCAAAGAGTTTCCTTTGTTCCTTTAATATCTTATAATCAAATTCCATTGTCAGTGGTCCTGCATAAACTTGATACCAATAATCTTCTGTATCATCCGAATAATTATAAAAATTCAAAACATGAATTTTTGTACTGGGCATAATTTCTATTATTAAATTACCTCTTTTTGACTTTTCACAATTACAAAGAATACCCTTTATATTAGTCGCCTTTATACCAATCCACTTCATAATCGGATTGCCATCACTGTCACAAGGAAATCTCCCTTCAAATTTAAGCTGCGTCCCACTCCGAATAAATGGCGAGCCAAGCCCACACTCATCTATCTCATAAATAATAGGCTCTAAACCAGCAGCTTCAAGAACCTCATTATATGCTACTATAAATCGTTCTGGAAAGTATTCTTCTATTCCAAACTTTTCACATAACTGAAGATAATGAATCCATTGAAAAAAGCCATCACCTTCCACATATCCAGTTTGATTAATCCAATAACTAAAAATTCTATTAAGCGGCAATTTTAATGAATAGAATGCATACTCTAAGGCCGTATAAATTTTTTCATTACCAAGGTTCTCATCTTCCACTATTGAAGTCGAGTATAAATAGTGGAGCGTACCCATATTCTTTACATCCATATCTTTTACATCTCTGGCATAAAAATAAAATGGTATCCTCTTTACAAAAGTCGAAACAGGTAAAGGATTATAGCCATCTTCATAATCTAACCAACTAGAATATGTACTCTTTCCGTTCTTTTGTCTATCACAATATGAAAATACTTCATTACCAACAACATCATGTATATTTAAATATTTTTTGAGTTTCTCTTTATCATAAAATTCTTCATCAACATATTGCTCAATGATTTCCAATTCATTTTTCGTCAGCATATCAAGTCCCTCCTTTTATTCCAATATTATAACACGAAGAAAATGGGTAGTATAGATGTCAATTTATTCGCAAGAAAGTAAAAATTTACATCTCTCTCATCCTTTTTACCCATTTTCTTCGTGTTATACAAACATTTTTACGGTCTTATATTCGCATTCTTCTTATTCCAAAATTTCACCTCAAAAAACCAAGGTTAAAAAAATCACCAACTCTCTGACTTTCCTCTGCTACAATAAATTATCCTCTATACATTCCAAATAGATGTGTGTTTCATCATTTATATTTAGCAATTCTATGTGACGCTCCACCGAAAGAACATTTTGATATGCCCATTCTTCCCTCTTAACCTGCCGTACTCAAAGCATATCTGTCTTGCTACTCAATCAATTCCACCGCCTTTACCACACTCCATGTTTTCCAGCGTCTGTGGTAATACTCCGTCTTTTGACTACGCTTATGGTAAATTATGATGAGCCTATCCGTGCCATCTAGATTTTTGCATATAATCTAGCAATTCTTCGTGTTGTTGGAGAGGGATTCAATATACCGCTCTGTTTCCCTTATGATGGTGAAGTCCCCTTCCCCGACCAACTTTTTCTCTTTCTTTATGAACATAAATTCTTTTTGTATTTTTTAACAATATGCTATAAGGCTTTAACAATTCTCAAACAATTGTTAAAAAGAAAGGCAAATTAGTCGGGCAGAACAGCACAAACATCTCAGTGATAGACCTAAAAAGCCGAAAATCACACCCTCGGAACCTAAGAAAAGTCTCATTTCGGGCTTTATAGGCTTTCTGCAACTTTTATCCACTAGAAACTAAAATACTTCTGGATGTCAGCATTATTAATCCAAACACAAGATATGTTTACAAAATATAAGAAAGGCTGTTGAAAAGGTTATTCCTCTACCTTTTCAACAACCCGTTCTCCTCGTTCTTTTATCGTTCTTTTATCCTTTTTACATCGAATCCATCAGCATATAATGGGAATCGCTTATTTTATTACCTGTTTCATCATATAGCGTAATATAAAAATGGTTAGGATCAGGGCGAAGTTCAAATGTCCTGCTATGATCATAAGAGGTAATCACTTCCTCTACTGTCCCACCATCTTCCCCTTCGTATCTGGTGTGCGAAATTACATCCATTCCATTATCATCAACATCAATCACCTTTACACCTTCTTGCATAAGCTCCACAGGTGCCTTACCGCCTTCTGCCTCTGGATCACGACATTGGCATAGTGCTTCATAAATTTCTGCTGCTTTCATTGCTTTTCCTCCTTCATTGCAGATACTTTTACAATATGACATAAAATGCTGTTCATATGGTACATCTTATCCTTTCTGCTAGGATCAGGGGCCCATCTGCCTTGCAAAAATTATAATAGCACAAAACTTCCTATTCTGCAGTTGTGATAACTAAATGCTAATTTCACAATCCAGAAAATTTTTCCAACTGCTTATTCAACTTTTCGATATCAATTTGCGGCAGTTCAACGTGCTGTCTGCAATTCATTTTTATGTTAAATTCCCAATCCTCTTTTTGCTCATCCATAGCCTTTTTCAGCAATTCATCAACTGGCATCAAAAATGAAAAGTCCATCTCTTGTTCCTTACTCTCCACAGCAATAATCTGATTGAAAATATCAGGAAACATCTCTTTAATAACAAATTGCCTGAATTCTTCATACCGCTCACCAAGCTTCTTCGATACTTCTGCAAATCTTTTTTCTAATTTTTTATCAACAAATGGTTTCTTATTGGGTATAACTTTTTCATCATCTTCTTTATTCAAAACATCCCGTATCTCGCTTCTTGGTATTTTTCGTTCTTCCGGCCGGCCGAGAATCCCATTATATTCAGATAAAAGTTTCTGGTATCTTTCATCTTCCATTACAAGATCGTAAAGCCTTTCGCCTATAGCCCAATCAACCTCTGCTGCAAGGCATTCATCTTTTGACATATCTCTACTTTCCTGTTCGGCCTTATTATTCAATTCTTCACTTCGTAATTCCTTCATTATCCCGAACAAATCATCCCATTTTTCAATAAATAACTGGAAGTCACTCTCCATAGCAATAAGCCACTGGCATCTTTCTAATTCCCGAATGCTCAAAGTAAATGTATCTAATCTTTTTCTAATTAACTCATTCCATCTATTCTGCATATCTTCAATAATGGTACATTGCTTGCAGATTGGATAATTCAGCCGGTTATTCATCTTATATGCTACTTGTTGTAATACTTCAGTAGATACATCACAATTCCTGAATGTATCAATCACTCCTTCGTATATCCTGACAATAAAAGCATTTTCCGTAGCTTTAAAATCTGCTCTTCTTAGAGGTACAAACTTTCCTGTAAATTCCATAAGCATCTCTATCCAAAACTCAACATCTATTTCAGCAAAAGAATATGAATCACTTTGTTTTAAATATTCAATCTCATCATCCAAATCAATAATATGAATGATCTGCTTAAAATTCTTGAACTGGCTGATATAAAAATTTTTTAAAGCATCATCCGTAGCAGTTCCCCCGTCAGCTAATTTTTTATCAAAATAAATCTTATCTGTAATTTCGCGCAAAGTAAGATGTTTCACAAAAATCGTCCTCCATGTCAGTATTAAATCATCCAAAATTGTTTTTATCTGCTTAGAAATTTCTGAATCTTAGTTTTGCTTTATTGCCTCATTCTCAAATTTCTCTTTATCAACTTCTACGTTTACCATAGTTCAAAGAGCAGACACTTATTTCTCATTACTATCTTCAAATAATTTACGTAATTTATCATTTACTTTAATCCGATTATCAACTTGTATCTTTCCACAGAACATGTAACACATTCTTAGGATAAACCACCATGTATACAATGCATGATATGACTGAAACTGTTTATCGGAAAGCAGTCCATGGGCAATATCATTTCTCATATTAAACCCAAACTTAGAACAAAAAATTGTCCTCAACGCCAATAGAAAATCCTCGTCCAGGCATTCCCTTACCCCTTCTAATTCCAAAACAGCGTGCATAGTCTTTAACTCTTCTATGCCATCTTCATTCAAATTGTAAACCGGCTCACCGCATTCTATAGCAAGTTCTCGAATTGAATTTTCCACCTGAGGAACAAGCAGACATAAAGCAGTTAAAAAATCACCTGAAAACCCTGCCATTATTCCTTTTACATAGGCTCCTCTTCTGTCTTCTGGGACAATTATGCTATCTTCAACAATTTTCCATATGTCTTTCTCTTCAACCTCAAATTTTGAGCGGATATAATTCAGCGTATTCCCGATCATAATCTGTGAAAAATATCCCATAAATTCGGCAGTATTTTTTTCCACCGAATCTTGCAACGCCGCTAAATCTATTTCTTCACCAGATTTTTTAATGGGTTTACTTTTAGCAATCGACTTACCATCTTTTCCTAAAATCCCTATAGGAAAAAGTCCGCTGAATGGATTATCTGCTGATTTCCTAACAGATTCTTCAACCTTACTTCTTTCTGGCAATGGGATAAATAACGCAAAGTAGCAAAGAACCTCTTCCTTATCCAAAACTTCTAATTGCCTGATTAACTGCTTGACGGTCTCACTATCGTCTTTCTTTGCTGAAAATACGGGCATCTCTGATATCAATTTCTTTTCAATTTCATCTATTCTTCTAAGTATATTTTTCCTTTCAGCTTCTGTCCCAGTAATTGTCTTCAGAATATTTACCGCATCTTTTAGCAGATGAACTGACCTCATCATGCTTCCGGTCTCAGGTTTATCAAAGGTACTCTCTGCCATTAAGATTGCTTTTACTTTACGCCTTCGCAGTTCAATCAATTTAGGCTCCGATACACACTTTTTCTTTTGCCACTTGTATTTCTTACAGTAAAGCTGTTCAAGTATATTACAAAATTCTCCTATTATATAAAAATCATAGCATTGATCATCATATGTATTTAAAATTTTCTCAGTATTCTGAATCAGAAAATCCACATCAACTTTTTCGTCCATGGCAGTTTGGATTAAATACAGAACCTTTCCATGATCCTCATTATTATACTGATTTAAAACTTTTGTAATCAATCTATTCCTTGCAGTCTCGTCAATATCTTTGCTGCTGATTTTTTTAGATATAAATATAAGCCGGTTAATTGCCATGAAATTATAATCAAAGCCTTCCGTACTTTCTATATGCAGGCGATAATGTGCTTCTGCAGATTTTGCAGCTGAAAAATCCTTTTCCATTACCCATAAAAAATCATTGATTTTCGCCTTATTGATATCGGCAATTGGATATTCCAGTATCTCAAGAAGTAATTTTTTGTTATCCTCCATCCTGATACTTCTTGTCCATATATCTTTTGCAAAAGTAAATGGAATATCTTCTGGCCGATATACCCATCTCTCAAGTATGATATCATGCAAAAAATTTTCTGAACCAAAGCTATCAAGACTACCCATCTTTTCTAATTTCTTTGATGCAATATCGTAATTCTTTTCTTTTAATATCTCAACAATACTACTTACCAACGAACTTACCCTTTCATCCTTCAAAGTAAACACCTATCCTAATTCATAATATTTTGAAATGCTGGCCTGCCATTTCTCTGCCGGAATGCAATCTATAATTCTTTCTGGTTCAATAACCCTACCTGGCTTCATATAAGCATAAATATCTGAAGACAGGTCTGAAAAAGCGCTGTCAACGGCCTTCTGGAACAGCAGCTTCTTAAGCCCAATCCTTTTATTTTTATGATCTTCCAGGTACACCTTCTGATCTCTATAAAATGTATAGTATTCAAGATCTGCAATCCTTGCCTTATACCTGACCACATATGGTTTAGTGACCGCTTCCCAGGCATCATCTACTCCGTCAGTCTCTTTCCCAAATTCTGATAAAGTAAGCAGAAACTCTGGCGCATTGTGAATCGTTCCATAATCATATATGTCCCGGCTGAACAAAAAGCCATTTACCTGATGGCCATAAAATATTTTTCGACCTATATTGTATAAAGCATCTACCTGCTTTATCATCCTGTCCCAATTCGTGTATTTTTTATGATCTATATCAAAATCCTTACCATTAACATGCATGGTTTTAGAAGGGATATCAAACCAGATCCCTCTTTCCTTTAAAAACATGCTTAACTCTGTTTCTTCTTGAAGTACCTTCTGCAAATCTTTTAGCCCGTTCTTTTTTATTTCAGCACAACCATCTCCATTTGTTGTCACATGAAAAACTACCAGTTCCAGCCGGTCAATATCCATGCTCTCTATTTCAGCGAAGTGCTTCTCTGCAAAAATATCAAAGTCGCTGTTACACTCTAACCGGTAGTCGGAAACAAGGTTTCCCTTTTCTATATTCAAGACACTATACAGCCAATCGTATGAGGCATCTGGATTTGTAATATCAAAACAGCTCTGCACCGCATCCGTCCCCTTCCTATCTGTTTTAAATACATTACCACATTTTCCCTATATTTTCTATCTGAAAAACAGCACGTTATCCTGAATCGCACAAATTCGCAAGCAATGCAATCTTACGTAAGATTGCGTATTTAGCAGAAATCCCGTTCCCGGAATTCCTGCTAAATGCTTGTTGGTGACATGTCCCCAAACCCCTGAGATCATCACCTGCGGTGATGGCTGCGCGTTCCGTTGGAACGCTGAAAACCGAAAGTACAAGGAAACCTACTGCCGGGATTTCTGCGTATCCCTCTGCCGTTCCCGCCCGGCAGGAATATCCAGCAGATGCTCCACATTCGCCCGGACATTATGGAGCTCCTTCATATCCGACCTGGCCTGCTTATAAGCAGAATAGGCTTTCCGCTTCTGATCCAGAAGCCCGGCATATTCCTCACGCAAGGATCTGACGGAAGGCAGCTTTTTGATCCCCAGCCCGTCAAAGTGTCTCTTCGCCGCCTGGTGGATCAGGATGTCCGCCTCATGCTCCGCCCGGAACTTTTTGCTGTACCCGGCTTTGTGGTACTCCACATAGACCGCCCGCGTCTTTGCATAGTTCACGATCTGTTTCTGCAGTTCCCCATTAGCAACCATCTGCGATTCCAATTCCTTAATCTCTGCTGACAGTGTGTTGAAACTGGCGGTGGCCGCATCCGATCTTTCCTGCAGATCCTCATAGCTCATATCGCCATGCTCTTTGAGCCAGATCACCGCCTGGGAGAGTTGTTTCAGGTTGAATACCTTTGCCCAGCGCTCATACCCCGAACCTTTGCCGGAGCGGATCGCCGCCTCGATGTCCACCAGTAGCCCGACTTTGGAAGCTGGCTTTTGCAAAGAAGTACGGCGCGGTTTCACCGTCCGGGTTCCGTCGATCCGTTCTTTGATGGCCTGCTCCGTATAGTCGCCCTTCAGTGTGTCGCACCGGGTATATTTTTCCTGTCCCGGCACACGGAAGCGGAGATGCTTCCTTTCCCGGTTGACCTCGATCCCTGCCGCCTCCAGCTTCTTTAAAAGTTCCTCAAAATCTTTCGGGGCGTCTTCCAGGGCCGCGTCAATGGCACTGCGTATCTGCTCCTGGAAGGAGGGCTGCTTTTTATCCCCCAGCCATGTGCCGTAGTGGTCCCTGCTTGGTTTCGGGTCCTCCACAATGGAAAGCCCATGCTCCAGGCACAGCCTGTCATTCATGCGCCGGACCGCCCAGGTGGAGCCCCAGAAGTTCCGGAACTTCTTCCGGCAGTCCAGCGTCGTGGAATTGATGATGATGTGGTTATGGACATGGTGCTTGTCTATATGGGTACAGACAACAAAGGCATGGTCTCCCTTCGTCAGTTTCAGCGCAAGCTCCTGTCCGATCCGGTTCGCTTCTTCCGGCGTGACCTCGCCGGGTTTGAAGGCCTGCCTGAGATGGTAGGCGATCACATCGTCCGCGCCCCTGCTCCTGCCGGTCAGGTTCGCATACTGTCTTTTTGACAGGAGGAACTCGGCATCGGCAGTCCGAGTGTCGCACTCATAGCCGTAAATGAATTTCCCAAAATCTGTCTTCTGTGGATTCTCCACATAATCGATGACATCCGCGATGGCAGTGGAGATATCCCGCCCCTTCCCGACATGCAGCGGCATCAGCCTTGTGGTCGCCATAAGTCACACCTCCCTCTTCTTTCCCTCCGGTCACCGTTCCTGTTCCCGCTTCAGTCCCGGCCTGTCAGGCGGTGCCTGCTGCCCGGTATTCCTGTTCAGGCTCTCACGGACCGAAGGCTTCTCTTCCTACTCCAGTGCATATGCCTTCCTTGCCAGGGTCAGGAACATATCCATCAGCCCGGTATGGCTCCTGTCCACGACAAAATAGGCGTTCCTGTCGCCGCCGAATCCGTCCGGCGCAGGAGTGACCCGGATCGTTTTCGCCCATGCCCTGTTGTCGCGGGATATCCTCCCGTCGTGGTCTTTATGCTGCACGGTGTTGGCAAGGACATAGAGCATCCGCTCATAGCCGAACTGTTCCAGCACCTGCCCCACACATGCCGGGTCCAGGCAGTTGTCATGGTAGTTTCCGGCAATGGCCCGGTCTATGGCATCCCTGCAGGCGATGTTCGCCTTATAGGAAGCCCGGTACTGGTCCAGTTCCCCATGCTCATGCGCATAGCTGCCGGTCTGCAGGTAAAGTAGTGTCTCGTCTCTCAAATGTGATCCCTCCGTTTCTGAATTGAAAAAAGCCGCCCTCTTCGGACAGCCGTAAAAAAGAAAAAGAGCGGGGCATCCGGATATCCGTGCCCCGTCCAGACTGATCAGCCAGATACAAAATCCTTTAACGCTCCGTTTATGCTTCCGATCATGCCGGTCAGCCAGGCCGCCGCCATCGGAAGGCCGTAGGGGCCGATTAGGAATGCGGCTGCAAGCCAGGACAGTCCCGGCCAGAACCCGGCAGCGAAGAACAGCGCCAGCGCCGCCAAGAACATGATCCCCGACAGGATCCCCAGCACGGCGCCGGATGCCATGACCAGAAACTTACATACCAGATATAAAATACCCGTGGCCATTATAAAGGGAAGTGCCAGCAATCTACCAACCAGACGCATACGCCCGCCTCCTTTCGATAGGGCAGTCCCTGCCCTGTAAAATTCTACCGTGCCGGTCCCCGGAAAGCAACGGCGTTTCTTCCTGTTTATGAAATGTTAGCAAATCCCCGGAGCAGCCGGTCCATGCCGTCCCAGAGGCCGTCCAGCCGGGTGCGCAGGTCCTCCACGTCGGCGGCATAGACGCTGCCGGCCTCATTGGCCCGCCGTGTGTACTGGTTCAGGTTATTGGAGCAGATGCGGAGGAGCCGCACCATTTCCTGGATGTCCCCCATATCCAGATGGATGATGTAGCCATCCACCGCCATCTTCCGGAGATATGCGGAGAGGTTGGTGATGCTAAGTTCCGCCATGCGCTCCCTTACCAGCTCCGCCTCCTGCTCGGACATGACGAATTCCACCCGGACGGATTTTTTGTCATGCCCAGCCTTCATCGTTCCGCCTCCTTTTTATGGGAGGGCATTTTATGGGAGGATGCGGCTGCCGTCTGTGCCTCTTTCAGTTTCCCGTGCATGGTGCCTTTCTGCAGCCCGGCAATATATTCCTCCATATCTCCGGGCGCGGAATGGTAAGACCTCTTGAACCGTTCCCTCTCCAGGATCACCGCGAGCTCCCGCCCGCTTTCCGGCTCATAGGACAGGGACACCGCTTTTCCATGTTCAGCCGCAAGTCCCTGTATAAGCTGCCTGTGGTTTTCATAAGGGACCGTAAGGACTGTCCCGTCCTCAAAGGTAGCCGTCACTTTTTCAATAGGACAGGTCAGCAGCTTCACCCGCTCCACATGGGCGGCATAGTCCAGCGGGCAGATGTCGCCTGTCACCTTCCCGTCCTCCACGCCTTTCAGAGTGAGCGCATACGCCAGGACCGGGTCCTTTGTCTGCTCATGGTAGAACCGCCATACATTGTTTTCATAGCTCCCCTGCAGGTAGACCTCCCGCTCCCGGAGGGTATAGGTGCCGCAGGTCCTTGACATCCAGAGGAGCTTCCTGTCCTCCGGGTTCCCCGATGCGGCCATCCTGGGGATCAGCTCCCGATCCAGGTCGAAATCATCTTTATAATGGAGGGTGTTCACCTCCACGATCCTGCCAAGGGCATCCAGTATATCCACATCTTCAAATCTCTTCCCCATGCTCACCTCTCCCTTCCCGGCCCGGGAGGCGCCGCCTGCCTGGCCTCATGTTCCGGGCGGTCCGCTTTCAGCCGTTCCACAAGGGAAGGCTTTTCCTCCGCCAGGGTCCCCGGTGCAAGCTCCTTTACCTCCTCCCAGGTCTGCCCGTCCGTCAGGTCCGGCCTCTCCGGCGCCTCATTGTCCAGCCGCCCGTCCAGCATGTTATAGTTGCCGGTCTGTCCTTCCTCATGAAGCTCCGCATTGCGGAGATAATCCTCCGGCGGCCGGAAGGGCTGCCCGTCAAACGTGATCTCCCTTCTGGCCGTGAACTGTGAGAGCACCCCGTCACGCATACGGGCAAATTCCTCATACTGTCCCATGGTAAGGCCGTGCTCCAGCATCTTCTCCTGGCTGTATATCCATCCCTCGCTGCAGAGGAAGAAGAACATATCCTCCCTTTCACTGGCAAGGCACAAAGACCCGTCCCCATTGTCATAATACGCCCTGGGCACATCCCGGTAATGGTAACGTTCCTCCCGTCCAAGGTACACCCTGTCATCCGTGCCCACCATGGCTACCATGCCTGCATAATTGCTGAGCGACGCGGCGCGGATCAGGACCACCGGCTCCTGGTCCGGCATAAGCTGCCTGCCGGGGATCTCATTCAGCTTTTCTGCCGCTTCATCCCTGGGTGTGGCCGGATCATGGGAGAGGGCGCCCAGATCCGGCTGCGCCGCACGCTTTTTCGCTGCCCCGGGCTCCGGCTCCTTCTCCCTGGCACAGTAATGGACATTGGCTGTCGTCCTGCCGTTCATTTCCCGTGCATAATCTTCCGCCGCTTTCTGTGTGTCAAATTCCAGCGGCTTTCCATCCTCTTTGCACCATGCGGCAGCCGCGCCGAAGATGGATGCCCCGCTGCGCACTGCCCATACTCCGTATGTTTTTTCCTGTCCCATCCTGCCCCTCCTTACCGTTCCTGCTGTTTTGCCGGTTTCTGCTTCCCGGAAGGTTCCGCCGGCTTTGCCTCTTTCATCTGCTGCCGGACGGAAGGCTTCTGTTCCGGTTCGTCAACGGAAGTGATGTTCACATACTCTCCGATGATGTTCAGCGCCTCATGGTAGCTGCCGGAAGCAAACACGCGGTCCGACATCTCTTTTGCCTGCTCCGCCATGTCATTCCTGCGCAGGGTACGGGCAGCGATCCCTACCAGGTTGAAGATGTTCCCGTCCTGCCCGATCAGCGCGCAGTCCGGCTTCTCCGGCTCCGGTGCAGGCTCCCCGATAAATCCGCCCAGGCGGTTCGGCACAAAGTCGGAAAGCCATGTGCCGCCGAAATTCTCATACGTCTGTAACCGCCATATGGCAAGTTTCCCAATCTCCAGATCCACATCCTCAAAAGGATAGAGCAGACAGGTAAGCTCCCCATACCGGAAGGTGGATACATCCACAAATTTGCTCCCACCTTTCAAAATGCCGGCCTCGGTGAACATTTCATTGATCCCGTCCACCCATTCCTGCAGCTCCCCGCCGCATCCCTGCAGGATCAGCCCTTCCCTGCCTTCCATGCGGCGAAGGTCCTCCGTTGTGATCGTGTTGATGCTCATAAAATCGCCTCCTATTGTTCCTGTTGATGGTTAGTCTTGTGCCGGGCAGCTTTTGTACCCGGCTGTTTTCAATCTGTCCGCAACTTAAGGCTGTTTCAGGGTGCCGGAGTATTCTTATCCAGCCGCCCCTGGAACCGGTCCCTGAAAGCCTTATAGATCAAAGCCCTTTTCCGCTAAGCTGCGGACATGTCACCCCTGTCCCTGCCGCTTGCGGCGCTTCCTTTCCCGCTCATATTTCCGCCTGGCAGACACCCGGCAGGCTTCGGAGCAGTATGCCTAGCTGGTGGTGGGAAGATATGCCCTGCCGCAGACCAGGCAGGTCTTCTGCCTCATGGAAGTGTCCTCGCCTGTAATGGCTGATCCAAGCGCCGGGTCAGCCGGCAGCACCGCCTCCCGGAAATACCGGCACAGGGAACCCGTCCAGCATTTGTCCAGCATGTAACAGGGACAGTCCAGCGGCAGGCACTGCTTTTCCCTGCTGCCATAGTTGGCGCATGATCCCGTTACCAGCTGCCGGATCTTCGCCCGCTCGGAACGGGTGAGCTCCCGGGAAGGCCGTCCGGTCATTTCCTGCCGCCTTTCTTTTCCGGGAATTCCAGCCTGAAATTCACATATTTTCCGCCCGTATCATCAAGCACCACCACCGCGTCATAGGTCTTTCCCGTCTTTTCGCTGTAAAGGCCGGACATGGGGACACGCCCATCCTTCAGCAGTGCTGCTGCCACTGTCCTTGTGAGCTTCTTTTTCTTAGCGGTAAAAAAGCGGTTATCTTTCCAGAGCGCAAAACCGCATTCCCTGCTTTCACAGAAAAATCCCTTTTTCCCTTCCGTGACGGCAGAGCCGCACCTGGGGCAGATGCCGGCAGTATCTCCCCGGCTGCCCTTTGCCTCCGGGAACAGGCCCCTGAACCGTTCCTCCGGGGCGGTGTGGTCCTTCACGAGCTCCCGGCACATGTCCGCGATCCCTTCCATGAATGCCTCCGCCATGGTCCCTCCGCGCTCCACTTCTTTCAGCATGGATTCCCATTCAGCGGTCAGCAGGGGGGACTTGATTTTGTCCGGCAGCACCGTCACCAGGTTCGTGCCTTTTTCCGTGGGGATGAGCTGCTTTTTCTTCCGCTCCACGAAACCCGCCGACACCAGCTTTTCCAGGATTGCGGCACGGGTAGCCGGGGTCCCCAGCCCTTTCCTCTCCGCATCCTCCGGCATGTCCTCCGCACCTGCACTCTCCATGGCTGCCAGGAGCAGGTCTTCCGTATAGTGCCTGGGCGGGGATGTCCTTCCCTCCCGGATCCCGGCAGACACCTTTTCAAATGCCTGGCCTTCCTGCAGCACGGGGAGGGCGGCATCCTCATTTTCCTTCTCTTCCGCCCCGGGCTGTTTCAGCCCCATGCGGTGGAGGCGTTCCACTTCCTTCCACCCGGCCTGCAGCACCGTCTTTCCCTTCGCCGTAAAGGAGCATCCTGCACAATCCAGCACGGCCGTCACCGCCTCAAACCGGTGGGCCTGGGCCGTGGCGCAGAGGAGCCTTGCTGCGATCAGCACCAGGACGTCCCTCTCCCCGGCCGGCAGCACGGACAGGTCCGTTCCCATGATCTCTCCCGTGGGGATGATGGCGTGGTGGTCAGTGACCCTGCTGCCGTCCGTCACACGCCTGATGTCCGGCTCCCCCGTACAGCCTTTTCCGAAAGGCATATTGCCGCGCAGCCAGCGGACCACGGAGGCAGCGCTTCCCTCCATGTCCTCCGTCAGGTACTGGCTGTCCGTCCTGGGATAAGTCGCCAGTTTCTTCTCATAGAGGGCCTGGGCATAATCAAGGGTCTGCTGCGCCGTATAGCCAAAGATCCGGTTGCATTCCCTCTGTAAGGTGGTCAGGTCATAGAGGCGGGGCGGCTGCACGGTCTTCACCTGTCTTTCCACGGACTGCACGGCGGCCTCCTGCCCTTCACATGCCGCACGTATCTTTTCCGCCTCCGCCCTGTCCCCCAGCTTTCCGCCGGAAGCGGTAAAGCCCCCGCAGCTGATCTCCGGCACATAAAAGGGCTCGCTGCGGAAAGTCCGGATCTCTTCCTCCCGCCGCACCATCAGGGCCAGCGTCGGGGACATCACCCGCCCCACATTGAGGGTCACCCCGTACAGGACGGAGAAGAGCCTCGTGGCATTGATCCCCACCAGCCAGTCCGCCCCTGCCCGGCATACGGCGGCCTCAAAGAGCCTGTCATAATCGCTGCCGGGGCGCAGGTGCGCGAAGCCTTCCCTGACCGCCTTATCCTCCATGCTGGATATCCAGAGCCGTTCCATGGGCTTTTTACAGCCCGCATACCCGTAGACGAGCCGGAAGATCAGTTCCCCTTCGCGCCCGGCGTCAGTCGCGCAGACAACGGAATCTACCCGTCTGTCCTTCATCAGCCGGCACAGGAGGTCGAGCTGCGGTTTCCTGTCCTTCGGCACCTCATAGTTCCATTTCCCCGGAATGATTGGCAGGTCTCCATACCTCCACCTGGCATACTGCTCCCCATAGCTTTCCGGCTGTGCCAGCTCCAGGAGGTGTCCCACGCACCAGCTCACCAGGTAGCCGTTCCCTTCCATATAGCCGTCCTTTTTTTCATCTGCCCCCAATACTGCCGCCAGGCTAAAAGCGACAGAGGGTTTCTCCGCGATCACTAATTTCACTGTCATACCTCCGCTTCTTTCTGCATGATGAAGGCAGCCATACGGCTGCCCTTACAGCTCCGGCCCTTTCCGGCCGGCCTGCTTTGCTGCCTTTCCTTTTTCTCCGGCATCCTTCTCCCTGATCTGCTCCCGGTTATCTGCCAGCTGCTCCAGGAGCCCTTTTTCCTGCCTGCGCCCCAGGGTCTTTGATGCACGGTCATAATGCTGCACATTTTCAGAAAGGCGCAGCTGGGGCGCCACCCTTTCCATATTGACATCCCTTACCATCTGTTCCATTTCCTCCAGGGCCATCCTCCCGTCATCCGGCAGGATCATCGCCTCATTGGCTGATGAGGGCAGCACATAGAAATCCGCGCCCAGCAGGTCCCCGACCTTTTCCAGGATCCCGTCCCATGCAAGGATCCCTGCCCCGCCCTGCATGTCCTGGTTTGTCAGGATATATGCCGGAATGCCTTCCATTGCCAGAGGGGCTGTGCCTTCCAGCAGGTTATGGCATTCCTCCCCAAACAGCATATCCCCCATCCTGTAAAGGCAGGCCGGGTTCCTCGCACTCTCCGCAACGGCCGCATCCTTATGGAGCTGTTCCTTTGTGATCCCCCATGCCTCCATGATGCCGTATGTGACAGGCGCCTCCCGGATGCCCCTCCCCTTTTCCCTGACCCGGACCTTACAGATGGCTGCCAGTTCCCCGCATGGCATGAACGGCTTGTCTTTCAGGTACTCCCGGTACTTATCCGGGTCATACAGCCTGACGGCAAGCCAGGGCCTTGCCTTGTCATAGTCCTCCCGCATGGCTTTTCCCAAAACAGCCTCCCGGCCGTCTTCCGCCAGTATCCCTGCAAGCTCCCTCATGACGGAAGCGCGCCGGCGCCCCGCCCTCATTTCTTCCATGTAGGGCTCCAGGTAGACCATGGGGGTAAGGCCGCTTCCCTCTTTATGGACGGCAAGGCCGGTCAGCAGCCGGTCATTGTTCTGCCTTATCCTTTCCAGGGTGACATCCGCATCCCTGTAATCGGGCGGCAGGTATTCTTTGATATGCCTCCTGGCATATTCTGCCAGTCCCTGCCTCATCTACATCCCCTCCATCCTGTCTGCGTCAATCTTCCTCCCGGCCTGTAAAAGGCACATGAGCATCACGCCCACCAGCGTGCCTGCCAGGAAGCACAGGAAACCTGTTATAAAGCTGCACATTCAAAATCCTCCTTTCAGGGCAAAAGAAAACGCCTACAAAAATGCAGGCGCATCATATGATCCATCATTATTCAATTTTCTCCATTCCTGCGGCCCGGCAGGACGATCTCCCCCACGGGGATCTCCCGCAGCTCTTTTTTCAGCATATGGGCAAAGCGTATCATCCGCACCGTGCCGCCCTTCTCCCTTCCGTCATACACCGCGATCACCCGACCGGACCGTTCCGCCATATACCGGCTCCGGCGCGAATAGACGCTCGGGTGGTATTCCTCCTGCACGACGATGACCTCCGAACAGGCCTCCAGCATCTCATATGTCCTGCCCTTCTCTTTCAGGCCCTCCAGGCGCTTCCGGTATGGCAGCACAGCGATAAGCTCCAGGGATGGGTCGCCTTTCTGCTTTTCCATCACGATCTCTGCAAAATGCTGTTCCACGCCTTCCGTGAACCCGCTCATGAAGCAGGTATAGCCGTCCTCCAGCGCCCGGTCGATCTCACGCCGCAGTTCTGCTTTTACACGGTTGATCTCTTTCTGGGGCAGGTCCCTGTGCCCGGTGACACAGCAGGTCTTTTTCCTCATTTGTCTTCCCTCCGTCCGATAGATTTGTTCTTTCATTTTTTATATTGTAGTAGATTATAACTATCTTTTCAATGTAAATACCCTTTTTCCCTTTGCGGATAAGATGGACGCGTAAGGTACAATCTATTACAGGATGGAGGTGAAAGCGATGTATGAAGATTTTCTACCGGAACGGCTGGCTAAGCTGCGCACGCAGAAAGGCGTATCTGCGCGCGACATGTCGCTGTCGCTGGGCCAGGCGAACAACTACATCAACAACATTGAGAACAAAAAATCACTTCCCTCCATGCCGTCCTTTTTCTATATCTGCGAATACTTGGGCGTGACGCCCCAGGAGTTTTTCGATGAAGGGAACGCCTGCCCGGAAGCCCTGAACGAATTCATCGCACAGGCAAGGCAGCTGGATTCCCGGTCGTTTGAATACATCCTCGGCATCATGAAGGAGCTGAACAGCAAAGGGTAAAGCAGCCAGGCTGGTGGCTGCTTTTTATTTTATCCAATAACTTCCCTGATATGCCCATTCCTTATACCGGTGAAAGCTCCCGAAATGACCCGGATTTCCCCTCATTTCCCGGTGCTCCCGAATCCTCCCGTCCCCCGTTCCTTTCCAAGTTCGGAAACAAAGTCCGCGATCACCACCGGCGTGATGACGAGCTGCCCGACCCTCGCCCCTTTCCTGATGGTATGTGTCCTGCTGCCCACGTTGCTGATGATCGCGTGGACCTCACCGCGGTAGCCAGAATCCACAGGGGGCAGCTCGCATACCAGGCCCTTCACCGCCATGCTGGTGCGCGGGAACACATAGCCCGCATACCCGTCCGGTATCTCCAGCCCGAACCCCAGGGGGACCTTCTCGATGTCCCCGGGCTTCAGGGTACAGTCATAAGGCATGTACACGTCCGCCCCGGCATCATTGCCATGGGGACGGAAAGGCCTCTGGTGCTCCGGCACGCCGAAATCGATCAGTTTAATCTTCATGCGCGCCTCCTTCCGTAAGCAGCGGATAATCCGCTTCCAGGATGTCCCCCGGCCCCATGCTCCCATCCAGCTTCCTTGTGCAGGACATCTTCCCCTCCAGGCATCTGTCCCTCTGGCAGAAGGCACCCGTAAGCTGCGGCGCAAACAGGGAAGGGCTGAGCCGGTACAGTTCCTGCCATATCTTTAAGAGCACGATCCTGGTCTCATCCGTATTGCGGCGGCACACCCTCTGGCCGATGATATGCTTCCACTGGTAGGGCGTGGCGCTGATCAGCAGCACGTTCCGAAGGCCCTGGGGCGTGGCATAGCCTGCCGCGTCATGGCCGGCCCCGGCGCCGCACAGCTTTTCATAACAGTCCATTCCCTCATGGCAGCTTTTCAGATACAGTTCCCGGACGGGGGCAGGGGCTGCCAGTACCTCATAGGGTACGGCAAAATCCGCCTGCCCGGCATAATTGCTGTACTGTAAGGACGCGCTCATGAACTTCACTTCGTTCTGGTGTCTGGTGACCTGCGCCAGGAAACGCCTGCTCGCCCCCACGACGGCGACCGTGATGACCGCGAATTTCTGGACCGTGGGGTGCGGAAGGCTTCCGATGGCCGCCACGGTATCGCCATTGAATGACTTTTCATAAAGGGCCAGCAGGTCGTCCATTGTGGCGATCTTATGGCCCCGCTGGGTAAGCCTGGCGGCAAAGACCATGTTCTTCTCGGCCTCCTGCACCGCCTGGCAGTTCAAAATCTTTACTTCAATCCTGTCTATTGGTATCCCCCTCCTTTACGACTGCTTTTAATAAGAACAGGTAATTAAGGCTGTCCGTGATCTTTTCATCCCAGGTGTCCATGCCGTACCGGATGCCGTCCGAAAAGCACATGTCATATAAGGACACGATATGCTTTGCCAGCATCCCAGCAAGGGCCCTCTCCGGGGTCGTGTGCTGCAGCGCGGCAGCCGCCTTGAAAGCCCCCAGGCGGTCCGTGTCATCCCCGGTATATTCCTTCGTTTTCTGCTGCAGCACCCTGGAGCACAGCGCCACCTGTTCCTCGAATATCCTGTTGACTTCCTTCTGTGTGATAAGGCATCCCTCCTTCCGTGCCGCTCTTTTATGCGCCCGGGAGGCAGATCCAGTCCTGCATCAGGCACACGCTGGGCTCGTCCTCCCTGGGCACCAGGCGGTAGGCACATTCGCCGTACACCGTCCGCTTGTCCTCGATCTCCATCTCATATGCCTTGTAGAAACGGTATCCGATATTGGAGATCACGCACTGCAGTGCCTGCAGCGCCTCCCTCTGTGAGGTCACGATCAGGTCCCTGTCTATGCTCCTTTTCAGGAAGAGCAGCGACTTGTAGAGCTGTACCTCCGTCCGGTAGGGGCGGCAGTCCATGTCCTCCAGCCAGCCGCTGAACGCCACCGGCCCGCTCTCCGTGACCTCCCTCTCCGGGTGGTAGTATCCGTAGCAGTCCAGGTTCGCCGTGTTCAGAAGGTACAGCATTTCCCGGACCTCGTTCTCCGGCATGTCATAGAACCGCAGAAGGGAGCGGTACAGATGCACATAGCCGGGGATAGTGACAATGGTATTGACCATAAGATATCCTCCATAACGATAAGGGCGGGAGCCAGAGCCCCCGCGCCTGTTTTTAATGTTCAGTTTTCCGTCAGCCTCCCGTGCACCACGTAACGTGCATCCTGGAAGGAATACGCACAGGTGGAGAGCGTCACCACATGGTCGCCCGCCCCTGCCTGTACCTTTGGGACAAAATCAGAGCGCCGCTGCGCCCTTTCCAGCCATCCGGCGAACTCCCCCTCCGTGGAAAAGCGCAGGGTATAGGCTTCCGATGCCACCGCTGCCGTATATCCTGAAAAAAGCTCCAGCCGGTAGTCCGTCTCCTCCGTGATGAAGTAGATCACAGGGTGCGCCTCATAATAGGCCTGGTCCGCATAGGACACCAGGCAGGCGAACATCTTCCCGCTTGCCATGTGGTGCCCGTAGACCAGGGTGTTCTCATCTGCAAACCCCTCCCGGTTCCCGCAGTCCATGAACAGGCTTCCGTTCCGGTTCCCGCTCCCGTCCGGCAGATGGTCCAGGTAATAGGAATTGTCCTGCCCCTGCACTACCGGGTAGCTGATCTCCGTATCCGGGCAGTAGAGCCAGCCTGCAAGGTCCGGGACCTCCTCCTTCAGCGCAGCAAAGTCGATGTCCAGGATACGCTCTTTTTCTTCCGGTATCCCTTCTGCCCCTTCCATTGGCATGTCATCCGGCCCTGGCATGTCTTCTGTTCCCATCCGGCTGCCGGGCTTTACATGCTGCGCCATCTCTTCATAGGCAGCTTCACTCTCCATGTCCTGCCGGCAGGTGTCATAAATGCGCGCCCCGAAGAAAACGGCAGCCCCGAAAGAGGCCGCCGCCAGAAGGGCCAGGATGCCGGCAGCAAGAGCCTTACGCATCCTTTTTCCCTTTCTTCTTTGCCCTGCGGAAAGAGATGCCGGTAAGGGTGCATCCGGCAAGCACCGCAGCCCCGGCAATGGCTGCCCACAGCCTGATATTGGAACTGTCGCCGGTCTTCGGCGCATCCGTCATCAGGGAGATGCCGCCCTGGCCCTTCCCATCAGATCCCGCGCTTCCGGATCCGTTGCCGCCGGACTGGCCGTTTCCTGTGCTTCCATCCCCTATGCTGCCGTTTCCCGTTTTCCCATTGCCGGAACCGTCACCGGCAGGATCCGCTTTTGCGGTGGCCGACCCGTCAGCGCTGCTGCCTGCCACCTCGTTCTTATTGGAATTGTCGATATTGACTGTCACGCTGCTGTCTTTCCCACCTGCCTTGTCGATAAGCTCCTTTATGTCGTCCAGCAGGGTATCCGGTTTCTCCACATAGGTCCTCACCCGGTTGCTGGTCAGCGTCAGGCCGCCTGCGGTCATACGGGCAGCGTTCTGGATGCTGCCCCCTTCCGCCTCTTTTTTCACCTTTGCCAGGAAAGAGACCGCAGCGGAATCCCCGCCTGCAAGGGTGACAGTCCATGTGACGGTGCCGTCCTTATATTCGCCGCCGTCTGCCGCCGATACGAATTCCGCCCCTTCCGGTACCTCGTCCGTAACGGTAAAGGTGCGTTCCTCCGTTGCCGTGTTCTTCACGGCGATCCGGTACTGCAGCGTCGTCCCGCTCTCCACGGTTTCACCGTTCAGGTCCTTCCTGCCGTCCACGCTGGTCACGGATTTCACAAGGTCCTCCAGCACATAGTTCACTACCTGGTTGGTAGAAGCGGTCTTTGACTGCCCGGTCTCTTCATCACTGACAGCCACAAAAGCGCTGTTGGCAAACGCCTTCCCGTTCAGTTCCTCGCCCACCTTCACGCGCACGGTGACGCTGCCCTCCGTTCCGGGCTCCGCCTCAAAGTGTTGAACAGCGAATTCTGGTCGCCACCAACAGCACATTATTTTATCCACCCAAACAGAAACAGCGGCGGAATCGCA
>ERZ808037.890-NODE-890-length-23437-cov-38.983348_pt1 | contig 23437 bp, 19 predicted proteins | sample MGYA00380190_ERZ808037 | MGnify/ENA primary metagenome ERZ808037 (study PRJEB31490, sample SAMN06133399) | mouse gut metagenome | isolation source: J9 | host: mice | place: China: Chengdu | collected 2015-05 ... | reverse complement strand
GAAAAGCCTGACAAACCAAATGAGGTAAAATAACATTGACCCCCGCCGCCAGGACTTTTAAGGGGTCATTCTTATTTTGCCCGAGGGGTCAAATCCCGCGTGCCCGAAGGGGTCAAACGCACGCGCCTTTTCCACACTTCGACAATCGCGCTGTTGCGTGAAGCCATGTCATGCAGCCTGTCTATGAGATATTCACCCACTTCGGCTGCATTCTCCACCAGGTGCTCTCCGGCCATGGCATCAAGCACAGCTATGGCTGCGGCACACGCCAGATGATTGCCACCGAACGTGGTGCCGAGCATCCCTTTCTTTGCCTCTATCGCAGGCGATATCAGCACCGCCCCCATGGGGAAGCCATTGGCTATCCCTTTGGCACATGTCACCATGTCGGCACGCACGCCGGCATGCTGATGGGCAAAGAAATTGCCTGTGCGTCCATAGCCCGACTGTATCTCGTCAAGTATGAGAAGAGTGCCGGTATTGTCGCATACAGTGCGAAGCTGGCGCAGAAAATCATCACCAACCATGCGTATGCCCGCCACACCTTGTATGCCCTCTATTATCACGGCAGCAAAATCACCTGACGAAAGCCTGTCACGGACCGAAGCTATATCCCCGAGCGGAACGAATTCAACATTGTCCGTGGAATTGAACGGAGCCTGTATACGCGGATTGTCCGTCACAGCCACCGCCCCTGATGTCCTGCCATGGAAGGCACGGTCAAATGCAAGAACCTTTCGACGGCCTGTGGCAAAGGAGGCCAGCTTCATGGCGTTCTCATTGGCCTCCGCGCCTGAATTACACAGGAAGAGCGAGTAACTGTTGTAGCCGCTCTGACGCCCCAGACGGTCAGCCAACTGCTGCTGGAGAGAGTTCTTAACGGAATTGGAGTAAAAGCCGAGACGACCCACCTGCTCGCTTACAGCCTTGACATACCCCGGATGGGCATGCCCTATGGAGATGACAGCGTGACCGCCATATAGATCCAGATAACGGGTGCCGTCGGCGGTAAAGACATATGAGCCTTCACCTCTTACCGGCTCTATGTCATATAATGAATATACATCAAATAATGTCATGTCTCAATAATTGGTTAGAATGCCGAGGCCTTCAGGGCAAGTCCGGTACATTCCGGCAAACCGAACATAAGGTTCATATTCTGGACTGCCTGTCCTGACGCGCCTTTCAGCAAATTGTCGATCGCACTTATCACAAGAAGCTTATCGCCGTGCTTTTCGAGCGAGATGACGCATTTGTTGGTGTTGACCACCTGCTTCAGATCGACAGGACGATCAGACACAAACGTGAACGCCGCTCCGGCATAAAAGTCCCTGTACATTCCGACAGCCTCTCCGATACTCATACCGGTGGTGATGTCAGCCATAACGAATATACCGCGGGCAAAATCACCTCTTACCGGTATAAAACTTATGTCAGGCTCAATGCCGTCCTGCAACGCGCCGAGCGTCATCTTTATCTCCTTGAGATGCTGATGCTCAAAGGCCTTATAGACCGACAGATTATTGTTGCGCCATGAGAAATGCGTTGTAGCTCCGGGCTTTACGCCTGCGCCCGTCGAACCGGTGATACCGGTGACATGTATCTCGCCATCCTTAAGCACCCCTGACGCTGCAAGGGGGAGAAGGGCAAGCTGTATGGCTGTCGCGAAGCATCCCGGATTGGCAAGCTTACGACAATTCCTTATGGCATCGCGCCTTACTTCGGGAAGTCCGTAGACATATCCTTCCGATTCATCCCGGTAATCCTGCGCGAGATCCACCACCTTCAGTCCGGCAGGCATCTCATTCTCTTCCCAGAACTTGCGGCTGAATCCATGTCCCTGACAGAGGAACACCACATCACAGGCTTTAAGATCAAACGTCTCGGCAAATCTCAGATCAGTATCTCCGACAAGCCCCTCATGAACATCGGTCACAGGAGCTCCGGCATTGCTTGTGGAGTGAACCCATGCCACCTCCACTTCCGGGTGGCTGACGAGGAGCCTAAGAAGCTCCCCTGCAGTGTAGCCCGCACCACCTATTATTCCGGCCTTGATCATATGTACTATTCGGATTTCCCGTTTCTCTTCTGGACGTTGTGATATATCTTCATCTGGTTGCCAAGGATCTTGGTGAAGCCCTTCACATCATCAGCACTCCAGGCCCTGTTGACCTCGCCGTATTCTCCGAAATCGGTCTTCATGAGGTCAAACGGTGAATCGACACCTACAAGCGTATAGCCGAGAGGCCGCAATGTCAGCTCGACTGTGCCGCTCACATTGCGCTGTGAGTTCTCAAGAAACTTCTCCATATCCCTCATCACAGGCTCAAGATACTGTGATTCGTGAAGGAACATGCCATACCATGTGCCTATCTGGTCCTTCCAATACTGCTGCCATTTGGTAAGGGTATGTTTCTCAAGCATCTTGTGGGCCGCGATTATAAGTACGGGGGCCGCAGCCTCAAATCCTACACGACCCTTTATGCCGATTATAGTGTCTCCTATGTGCATGTCTCTTCCTATGCCATAGCGTGCGCCGAGACGTTCCACCTCGCGTATGGCCTCTATGCGGTCAGCATAGGTCTTTCCATTTACGGCCACAACCTCACCCTTGTCAAAGGTCAGGGTCATGGTCTCCTCGCCCTCTTCTGTAACCTGGCTCGGATACGCACTTTCGGGAAGAGTCTGACCGGAATGAAGGGTCTCCTTCCCTCCTATGCTCGTGCCCCATAGCCCCTTGTTGATAGAGTACTCCATCTTCTTGTAGTCAGCGTCAATGCCATGCTTGCGCAGATATTCTATCTCATACTCGCGTGTGAGAGTCATGTCGCGCGTAGGCGTGATGATCTCTATCTCGGGAGCAAGGATCTGGAATGTAAGGTCGAAACGCACCTGGTCATTTCCGGCTCCTGTAGATCCATGAGCCACAGCGTCGGCACCTATCTTTTTCGCATACTCTATGATGGCAATGGCCTGGAATACACGCTCGGATGACACCGATATGGGGTAAGTGCCGTTACGGAGCACATTGCCGGCTATCATATAGCGGATGCTCTTGTCATAGTAATCCTTGGTCACATCGAGAGTGGCATGACTGGCGGCTCCGAGAGCCATGGCACGCTGCTCTATGCGCGTGAGTTCTTCAGGAGAGAAGCCGCCGGTATTGGCAATAGCTGTGTGCACTTCATAGCCGAGATCTTCCGAAAGATACTTGGCAGCAAAGGATGTATCGAGACCGCCACTGAAGGCGAGAACCACTTTCTTTTTCATTATTTACAGTCGTTTACAAGATTTTTCAATATAATTCTATTATTTATGGAACAGTTTGGACACCCTGTTCTTTATCCACATCCAGTATGGACGGCTCTTTGACGGACGCTCAATCTTGGCTTTAGGATCGAAGAGCATGCCTGTGCACAGACACATGCGGCGGTTGTTGCGCTGGAGTATATCATAATTCACACACCCCTTGCATCCTTGCCAGAACTCCTCGTCGGTGGTGAGTTCGGAGAACGTCACAGGCTTGTAACCCATCTTGGAGTTGAGCTTCATAACCGGCAGCGACGTGGTTATAGAGAAAATCTTTGCATACGGGAACCTAAGTCTCGCAAGCTCGAAAGTCTTAGCCTTGATACGTGCTGCCAGCCCCAATCGTCGGAATTCCGGATCGACTATGAGGCCTGAGGTTGCCACATAATCACCATGTTCCCAGCTCTCTATGTAACTGAATCCTATCAGACGGTCATCACAGAGAGCAACTACAGCCTTACCGCCCCGTATCTTGTGGGCGATATACTCCGGCGATCTGCGGGCTATCCCCGTCCCACGCTGGAGAGCTGATTCGTAGATGAGGTTGACTATTTGCTCGGCATACTTGCAATGCTCTTCTTCAGCAAACATCACCTTGATCTGGTCATTGTTCATCTGACTTGCTGCGATACTTAGAAATTGTTTATGTTGATTTCGACAGATTTCACACCTGTCATTATGTTTATATTGTTTATATAGACTTGATAATTATTAAAAAGATTCTGCAAAGATACATGTTTTTATGTCAAAAAGCTACTATACACATGAGATTTTGTTATAATTTATCATCATTATTCACAAATTCACAATATTTTTATTATTTTCTATTCAACTATATGTTTTGATAGAAATTTTTTCTACAATTATCTAAAGTGATCTTGAATGACACAAACCTCCAACAATTATCAAAATTATCAACAATTTATTTTTAATTTTGTCATTTATCTTCCCTATCTCCTCATCAAGAATTCCTGTCACCAGCCATGATCAGATACGTAAATAAATGGCAGATAATAAACGGCTTATGACACCAATTAATCTGAGAGGTCACAATTAATCCGGTCTATTGACAGCAGGAGATATGGATTGCAGAATTAAAAAATAAATTGTTGATAATTTTGATAATTGTTGGAGGTTTATGTGAGTTTAGATAATTGATGACATCACCTGTACAGAGATTTCAATCTGTCCAAAGTGGTAGTGAACATGCCGTGCAGAAGATTTTGCTCGTGGAAATTAACAAGCAGTCCCAAAGGCATATCTGTCAATTGCATATAAGAGCTGAGCTGCAAGTGATGTATCTTCTGCAACTCGTCAACTGCCTTTAGTTCAATTATCAGTCTATTGTCAACTATTATGTCTGCTCTAAAGGCACATTTTATCTCATCCCCGTCATAACGTATATCTATGGGCACTTCAGTCCGCACATCATATCCGGCTTTTCTCAAAGCATGCACCAGCACCAGGTGGTACGCTTTCTCGAGCAAACCGCAACCAAGTTCCCTATGCACCTTCATGCATATTCCACGGATTGCATACAGAAACTTCTCATCATTCATTGTGTTGCTCATTTTCAAAATTGCGGATAAAGTCAAATATATCAATGCCAACAATTATCAAAATTTTTGTTGATAATTTTGATAATTGTTGGAGGTTTTGGGGGCTCGGGACGGTTGTCAATTGATGACCGCCAGACCGCCCTGAGAAGTCTCCTTATATAGAGAAGGCAGGTCATGGCCTGTCTGCTTCATCACTTCCACGATGCGGTCGAAGCTTACCGAATGCTTGCCGTCGGAGAAAGCTGAATACAGATTGGCGTCCAATGCACGCGCTGCAGCATAGGCATTGCGCTCTATACATGGGATCTGCACAAGGCCGCACACAGGATCGCACGTCAGTCCGAGATGATGCTCAAGACCCATTTCGGCCGAATACTCTATCTGGGCCGGAGTGCCTCCGAACAGCTGAGAAGCGGCAGCGGCAGCCATGGCACACGCCACACCTACCTCACCCTGGCAACCCACTTCCGCACCCGAGACCGAAGCATTATGCTTCACCACAGTCCCGAACAGACCGGCAGTCGCCAAAGCCCTCAGAATCCTTTTCTCTGAAAAATCCTTAGATGTGTGCAGATGGTAAAGCACAGCCGGGACTATGCCACATGAGCCACATGTTGGAGCGGTGACTATCTTGCCTCCCGCGGCATTCTCCTCGCTCACGGCAAGCGCGTAGGCATACACGAGCCCGCGGCTCTTAAGGCTGCTGTTGTAGCCTGCGGCATGCACGTAATAGCTTACCGCCTTACGTCTCACACCGAGACCGCCCGGCAGCACACCCTCAGCCTCGATGCCACGCAGCACGGCATCCTTCATCACAGTCCACACCTCATGAAGATAATCCCACACATCCGGACCCTCGCACTGGTCGACATACTCCCAGAAGCTTCTGCCCGATTTCTCGCACCACCGGAGTATCTCCTTGATAGTGTGCATGGAATATACGCTTTTGACATCCTCACGTTTCTCTCCTTCCTTCAGTATGTCGCCTCCCCCGATACTGTAGAATGTCTCCTCGACATACGGCTTGCCATCGCGATCCAGAGCCTCGAACTTCATACCGTTTGGATGGAAAGGGAGAAACACATCAGGCTTCCACACGATCTCACACGGCGCATGTCTGGTCAATTCCTCAAGGATAGCCTTATCTGTCATATGTCCCTTGCCGGTAGCGGCCAGCGATCCGTAGAGAGTCACCCGCCGCGACTCTGCTCCGGGCGACATCTTTAGAAATTCCTGTGCTGCCTTAAGCGGACCCATGGTGTGGCTGCTCGATGGGCCGTAACCTATCTTATAAATAGTCTTGATTGATTCCATAATTTTATATCATTACGAACATGTGAAAGTTGAAAACCGTAAAGCAAATACGGATTTGGCTGCAAAATTAGCAAAAAAATATGGTGCGGACCTCATCAATGATGCCCGCACCATACATTTTATTTACCTTGGATATCTTACTTACGGCACACGGGTGAAATATACCCTTATCGGAGCCATGCCCCAAAGGTAAGTGTCATCATATATCCAGTAACACAGCTCTCCGCCAAACTCGTCATCAACAGGCACCCAGTCGCCTATCCAGCACTCAAGACACTCCTTGCCGTCAATCATCTTCAGCTTGAATGCCACCTGAGCATCACGGATATCTGACTGTTTGTTCGAGAAAGAGTAGTTTATACCCGGGAATCTGAGACGTGTAAACAGCGGGAAATTGCCACTCTGATCCCTGAACTCCTTATCCTCCTTAATGAATGTCACCTCGCGTGAATCGGTGCCGAAATACTTCTTGAGGTCGCCTGCAAACTGCGGTGTGAACGTATATTTAAGATAGGAGTCGCCTGTCAATGTAAACTTGTCGGCTTCCGATCCTGTCGGAGCAAGATCAGGATATATGGAAGTGCCCCAGTCACCATACATCAACACATCGGCAAGATCAAAGTGATCAAACTGCCATGTGCCGTTGTAGATCTCCGGTCCCTTGACAGTTACTGTCATGACAGGATTGTTGCCTGTCGCGAAACCATCCTTGTCGCCGAAACGGAACACTATCTTGTCCCTTCCGGGCTCAACCTTGAGCATTTTGACCTTAAGGACACCTTCTCTCGCACCACTCTTATACTTTATGACATTACCTTCGGGCAGTTCGAAATGTTCCCCTTCGACAGCTGTCGACTGCTCCTCATCTATGACTATGCTGAAATATTCATCGGCCTTCGGGCGGTAAATGCTCCCCTTCATGTCATAGAGCACTATCTTGAACTCCCCGTCCAGACCTACAGTGCCGGTTGTCTCCTTGAACGACATCACGTAGCCGTTCTTCCCAAGGAAATTCACCGATGCATAGTTCATCAGCCCGAGACTGTATCCCGCCGGCGCGCCGGCAAGATTGATGAACAGTTCAAGATTGTCGTCAGGGATATTATCCACCACGCGTGACAGGGTCATCGATCCCTTGGTCTCTCCGGCCTTGATGGTCACCTGAGGCTCATCGGTAGTGAAATCCACATCTCGCACAGCCGTTCCGGCAAACCGCACCGGGATCACGATATCCTGAGTCGGAGCGACATCGGTCTCCACATTTATGGTGACCTGACCCTTTGCTATAGAATAGAAAGGCTGCTCAATGAATATCTGCGGCAGCACACCGCTGTCGTCATCATTGCTCGAGCATGATGCAAGCATGGTGATCACCGCACACAAGGCGAGTGACAGCAGCATCACATTGTCTTTTATATGTTTCATAGCCATGTCCTGAAGTGTTAATTGTTATTCATAGCGGCCTCGTACTCCGCCTTTATGGCATTGAACTCGGCTGTCTCGTCAGCCGTCATGAGAGTCGGCTCGGGAAGCTTGTATGCCTTGGTCGTGGACGATTCCTTATAAGGAGGGACATCATCCACCTTCTCACATGCACCCAGTGCCATACAGGCAATCACGGCCACCGGCACTAAACCGGCGCGGAATATATATTTCTTCATGTCTTATAGCTTCTATTTGGTTATTACTTCAGTATAGCCCGGATTCTGAACGAGATTGCCGGTAATGTCAAACTCTCTGATCGGGATCGGGAAAGTGTACATGTAGCTGCGTGTCACGTACTTCACGCCATTGTTGAATGATGCGAACTCAGGCGCGCCGTTACGTTTCAGCTCGAAGAAACGGTCACCCTCGATAAACAGTTCCTTGCGGCGTTCGTTGAGGATAAGTGCCATGAGGGGTGTAAGAGACTCCCCGGTGACATCCTCAGTGATTATCTCGGTGTCAAGTATGCCGGGCAGCTCATTCATTTTCAGATCAGTGTAATCCGCGATACGCATGGAGCGCAGACGGTTGATCGAAGCGAGAGCCTCCGTCGGTTTGTCAAGATGATAGTAGCATTCAGCCTCGATCAGGGCAAACTCAGCGGCCCTCATCCCGCAGAACACCTTGCTCTTGGCCTGTCTTCTGGAGTTGAAGCACAGGTCATAACGCACATCCCTGCTCTTTTCGTCTCCGTAGTAGCAGTTAAGCAGCCTCACGCTCACCGGACGTGTCGACATGGTAGTCAATGTCCCTTCGGTAGTCTGATCGCTGCTCGACGAACGGTAGGCCTTTATCATCTGATTCCCTTTCAGAGGGCCGAACGACTTCATCATGTCCACATAATCGCTGCCGCTCAGCAAAGGATATTTCCTCAGAATCTCCTGAGCCAGAGGAAGGGCCTTGTCCCACTGCTGGGTCCAGAAGTAGAGGCGGCACAGATAGCCCGATACGACATCATCGGTGAAACGGTACACGCCATCCGTCATGTGGATCGACAGAGCCATCTTCAGGTCGTTCTCTATGAAGGTTATGGTCTGGGCCAGAGTGCTGCGCGCAGGAGTAGCCTCCATGTCAAACACCTCGACCAGCGGCACCCCGAGCTGGGATGAAGTGTTGCCCGGCTCAGGCACCCCGCAGAAATACCGCATCAGCTGGTAATATGCCACCCCTCTCATGGCGTGGGCCAAAGCCAGCATCTTGTCGGACTCTTCCGTGCCACGCTCTTCCATCTCGTTGAGGACAATATTGCAGTTACGCACCACCTCGTAAAGTCCGCTATAGATAGAGTTGGTACTGTTGTTGGATATCGCATCGCCCACATATGAGCGCAGACGGCTTACCACACCGTCGGAATTGGACGTGAGACACACCTCGAAATTGTCGCTGAACTCAGCGTCAAGAGTAGTGGCCGTATGCGACAGATTAGGTATCAGATAATTTGTCTGTCCCTGATCTATGGCATCCAGATCACTGTTGAGCAGAGCCGAAAACTCTTCGGCAGTCTTGGGGACAACCCTTCCATAGGGCTTCACATCCAGATAGTCGCTGCACGAGCTCATCAGTGCTGCGATCATCGCCCCCGCCAATATATTGTATAGTTTCATTGTTGGAATCGGTTAAAATGTTACTGAAAGTCCCATCGAATAGGTGCGCGGCTGCGGATACACAGCACCCGGGGTCTCCGGATCTATGCCATCGTAATTAGTGATGGTGAACACATTGCTGACACCGGCAGAGAGAACGATGGAATTGATCAGAGCCTTTTTCAGCCATGGATAATCCATCGAATAGGACAGCAGGATGGATCCGAGCTTGAAATACGACACATTCTCCATCATCGAGGCGCGTGTCACACTCTCGCTCGTCACCATATATCTGTCAAGCCCGAGTTTCTCGCCGTAAGCGTCGATGATACGCGGATATCCGTTGGTGATAGGATTGGTAGGTGTCCAGCGGTTTACACGGTCCTTGGTGACATTGAGATAGTTGACATACAGGTCATTTTCCTGAGTGGGAATGTTCTCTACGACACTGCCGTTGAGCGAAGAGTAGCTTATGGGGCAGCTTATATTGTTGAGGATCTTGCCTCCCCATGAGAATGAGCCTCCCAGGCTGAGAGTTAGCTTCTTATAGCCTACCGACACGGAGTAACCGCCGTTGGTGGGAGCATTGCTCGTGCCGAGATAGAACGCATAGTTATTGGATTTCTGCCTGTCGGCGGCAGTGTTCATCTCCACATCCGGACGAACCTCGTAAGCATATATGCCGAGTTTCGGATCTATGCCCGTGACACGCCCGCTGATTATGGCTCCGATAGGATATCCCTCGTAATTGCTGTTGAACATGCTTGTCGTAGGGGGATTGTACTTAAGTAGCTTGTTGCGGTTCCAGGCGAGATTGGCCGACAGCGACACTCTCCAGTCGCGGTTGGAGAAGGCGGTCGCGCTGACAGTAAGCTCGGCACCCTGATTGAGAAGCTCCGACGTATTGTAAGTCTGAGTAGAGAATCCTGTGGTATATACCACAGGCACAGATGACACGGCGTCACGCGTGCGGCGGTCATAGAGCTCGCCCTGCAGACGGATACGGTCGTTGAAGAATCCCATATCCACCGACACCTTCATGTCTCTTGTCTTCTCCCAGCGCAGACGCGGGTTGGGGGCGTTGCGTATGTCGCCTATGCGCAGGAAGTAGTCGCCGGTGTTGCGGAAACTGCTTGAATAATCCATCACAAGCTGCGGATATACCGACTTGTTGATATTTCCTGTATATCCCAGAGCGGCACGCACGGACAGTGTGCTCAACACAGGCTTGAGCGACTGCATGAACGACTCCTGATCCACGTTCCATGACAGACCTACCGACCCGGTGGGGTTGAACTGCTCGTCGCTGCCGAAGTTATTCGAGCCGTCGGTACGGCCTGTGAGGCTGAGGATATATCTGTTTTTCAATACATAATCGAGTGACATATAGAACGACGCAAACGTGCTCTTCTCACGGCTCTGGCCCGACAGTCCGTCCATGATCTTGGCATATGACAGCAGGGTGGAATAGTCCACGTTGGTATCCTCTGGATAGACAGGGAATGCAGAATTGCCCGTGACGGGGTCATATCCGTAACGCTTCTCAAAAATGCTCTTGGCGTATTGTCCGCGTATCTCCGCTCCGGCCAACGCGCTCACGTAATGGTCCTCGGCAAACGTGTTGCTGTAGTGGAAATGTCCGCGCAGGTTATAGCTTGTATTGTATGCCGATGTCTGCGTTATAGACCCATAGGTGCGTTTGGAGTTGTATGACGGGTCAAACGGACGGTCCATCCACGCGGCATAAGTGTCCTTGCCGTTGACATTGTCGGTATGATTGTCGGTATAGCTGTATGAGGCCAGCCCCTCGAACGACAGGTTGTCAAGAATGCTATAGCTCAAAGTGGCGATAGCCTGTGCGGAAAGATTCTTGCTCTGCGATGATGTCTCGTTGATCTCACGCATGATGTTGAATCCGTTCTCAGGCTCCATAAGCGACACCGCCCCGTTGGAACGTGCGAGGGAATTATACGTTTTGTCAGCCGCATACGATCCGTCGTCCTCATAGACCCTCTCGTAAGGGTTGGCAAAGTAAGCATACTTGAACGGATCCACATTGAGCGACGGCCCGTTGCTCTCCTGCATGGAGAGGTCAAGCTGTATGCCTATCTTCAGACGGCGGCTTGGCTTGAGGTCAAGTTTCGAGTTGATGTTGTAACGCTCATAGTCGGTCTTCTTGACCAGACCGTTGTTCTTGGCATAACCGAGGGACACATAATAGGAGGTCTTGTCGGACCCGCCTGACAGGGACAGGTAATGACTGTTGGACACTGAGTTCCGGAACAGTTCACCAAACCAGTCGGTAGACTGTTCGCCGAGACGCCTGATCTCCGCGTCCTGCTGCTCTGCGGTCCATCCGGCATACCGGCCGTAGCCTGACCGGATCTGACCTACGGCACCTATGACAGGATAGCGCAGCCCTTGCGCCATACGGTCAGCCGAGAACTCATCCCACAGCTCCTGTTCCCAGGCAAGCTTCTCTGCCGAATTCATGAGATTGGCATCATGTGGCGGCTTGGTGACTATCGACACATTGGCAGAATAGCTCACATTGAGCTTCCCCTCCTTGCCTCGCTTTGTGGTGATGACTATCACACCGCCTGCGGCACGCGATCCATAGATTGCCGCCGCCGATGCGTCCTTAAGCACAGCGATGGACTCTATGTCGTTGGGATTGATACCCGAGATACCGTTTGAGAATATGTCATTGAAGTCTCCGGCCTTCACCTGGGAGGTGGATATGGAGGGTATATCCTTCTGCAAGGGCACTCCGTCGACCACCCACAGAGGATCGGCATTGCCTGTGATAGTATTCGTGCCTCGGATACGCACCTTGGCCGACTCACCCGGACGACCGGAAAGGGCTTTCACATCCATGCCGGCAACCTTGCCCTGCATAAGCATGTCAAGATTGGCTGTCGGAGAGCCTTTGAGATCCTCGGCCGATAGTGTGGCTACCGAACCTGTGGTGCGCCGCTTTGTGGTGCGCTGGTAACCGGTCACCACCACCTGGTCAAGCTGTGACGAGTCATCCTCGAGGACTATGTCACCCTTGAGTGGGTTATTGACCTTGACCGATACGGTCTTCATTCCCACATAACGGAATTCCACACGTGCGCCGCGGTCCACCCACAGCTTCACATGCCCGTCCATATCGGATATGACACCCTGTTTCTTGCCGGATATCTGCACTGTAGCTCCGGGAAGCGGCTGATGCTCGGAATCCACTACGGTCACATTGACCTCCACCATTGAATCAGGGGATGGCTGCTGTGCCGCCAGTGACATTCCTAACATACAGAAACAGATCAATAAGATCGTTCTGACTGGCGAATAATGCTTCATAAGGTTAAACTGTTATTTATGATTGATAATGTTGATATGTCTTTTAGCAGGAGAGAGAAGATTGTCAGCGAAATAATAGCGTATGAGATTCTGGTAATACGGGCACTGCACCCCATGGTCCTTGCCGGGAAGCACAAACATGTCAAACATCTTTCCCTCCCTTATAAGGGCGTCGGCAAGGCGGTAGGTGCATGACGGCGGGACATTCTTGTCGACATCACCTGTGATCAGCAGAAGCTTCCCCTTGAGATTGGGGGCAAGCTCCATATTGGTAGGTATTGAAGCCTTGAATGTGGTCCTGCCGGTGACACTGTCAGTCACCTCGTCAAGTCCGTGGAACACTTCTCCCCACCATTGTATATATATATTGTTGTCATGATTACCCGAAGCGGCAACACCCACCTTATAGAAATCGGGATAGGTCATCATGGCGGCGGCCGTCTGGAACGCGCCCCCGGAATGTCCGTATATTCCCACACGGTCCAGATCAATGAATTGATATCGCTTCGCAAGCTCCTCTATTGTGTGCTTGTCGTCAGCGAGAGGATAATCACGAAGATTGCCGTAACCGTAAGTATAGAAATCCTTGCCACGGAGCGGAGAGCTGCCACGTGAAGATGCGTTTATGACAACAAATCCCATCTCGGCAAGAGACTGGTTGCCATTGTCGTCGACGGCAAACTCACGTGTCACCTGATCATCCTGCGGACCCGGATACACATTGCTGATCACAGGATACTTCCGGGCAGGGTCAAAATCGGAAGGTAGATACATTATGCCATACAGATCGGTCACCCCGTCGGCGGCCTTGACACTGAACAGCTGCGGAGCCTTCCATCCGGCGGCACACAGCCCGCTCACATCCATGGAATCCACCCTGTGGCACACAGCCGTATCCTCTATGCCCACAACCTGCATTACCGTGGGGAGATCCATACGCGAATAGCGGTCTATCCCCCATCTGAAATCCTTTGACAGCTCAAGGTTATGGGTACCGTCACCCGGGGTGAGCAGACGCTGCCCGGTGCCGTCAAGATTCACCTTATAATAATATCTGTAGTAAGGATTGACACCGGGTTCATTGCCATATCCGGCAAATATCATCGAACGAGCGGCCGTATCGACCCTGACTATGTTGGCTGCCACAAGGCCATCTCCCGAAGTGACACGATTCTTGAGATTCCCCTCGGAATCATACAGATAATAGTTACCTCTGCCTGTACGCTCCGACCACCACAGGATCTCCTTGCCCCCTGACAGCAGACGGTAACCGAACAGCGAGAGATTGATATGCGGGATGCACTCCTCCGATATCAGTTCGGTCACGGTACCGTCCTTAATATTTATGCGGCACAGGTCGATATGATCAGCCTTGCGGCTGCGACGCGTGAAGTACGCCACACTGTCGGATGTGAAGTAATTCATGTCCACCAGCTGGTCAGGATACTTTTCTATGGGAATGTACCTTCCCTCGCCCGTCTCGGGATTGAACCAATAGATGCGGAAACGCCTCACACCCTCGTCACCGGGCATCGGCATCCTGAATACATTCACTTTCGGACGTCCGTCGGTAAGGGATTCGATGAACCCCATCTCCTTTATCTCACTGTTGTCATATATCATCTGCATGAAACGGTTTCCGTGCCATGCGCCCGAGGAATTTTCGATAGTGTCAGGAGAGTTGCGGTAAGTGTGCGATGCACCCTCCTTGCCGTCATCGGTGAGACGCGTCACCGCGCCTGAACGGTTGTCGCGGACATAAAGGTCATACCCGCATCCGAGCATCGAGAATGTGGAGTCGGGATTGTGGGCACTCCTCTTTCCGTAACGGTCAGAGAACCTGTTTCTTTCCTTTTTCTCACCCTTTGCCTTTACTTTGCGCAGACGGTCCGAGCCCATGTCATACATCATCCTCTTCCCCTTGTGGCTGATCTCGAAACAGCGTGTATCGCCGTCAGGGAAATCCATATTGTATATTTTGAGATCGGAAGAGTCAAGCGTGTCACCTGTAATGCGGACATAATCTTTGGCAAAACGCTCTGCATTCCTGATGAATTCACGGCTCTTACCGGTGGCGGCGTCAACAATATAGAACCGTTTACGCCCGTCCTTCTTCACTGAATAATAGAATGCGGAAGCCCCGTCTATCCATGTGGGATAGAAATGACGCCCCTCCAGATATCTTGACAGAGTATCACCCGACAACCGTTCAACACGATTCCAGTCAACCGAGGCATGCCCGGACGAGGGCTGGGCCCACGCCACTGCAGCTCCACACACCAGCAGAGCCGACGATACGATGTATCTGATAAGTCTGTATGCCATATCCTGATATCATTTATATGTGGAAGCAAGCTTCACGGCCTCATAGGCATCTACCACACCGCCGCTACGGCACAATCCTTTAAGAGAGGCCTCCGGACGGGCACTCTTCACAAGTATCTCTTTCACCTGCGAGGCTTTCAGCCCTGGGAAATAGGCCCTGACCATGGCTGCGACCGCGCTTGCCACCGGAGCGGCCACACTGGTGCCGTCAGCCTCCATGTACTCATTGCCCACAGTATTGGAGCGTATCCCCGCGCCGGGAGCGAAGAGATCCACCTCCCGCATGCCGAAATTGGACATGGAGGCCGGATTGCCCCCCTTGTCGGACGCTCCCACCCGGATATAATTTCCATAGAACACCCCTTCGGAATCCTTTCCTGTAGGGAAATAAGGAATGGTGTCGATATTCAGATGACTGTTGCCTGCCGCCTGAAGCAGCAGCACATCATGCTCCAAGGCGTAAGCCACAGCGTCACTCACCATGGCACTGTCAGGCGAAGTCATCTTGCCTATGCTCATATTTATCACCTTAGCCCCGTTGTCGACGGCATAACGTATGGCCGTAGCCACATCCTTGTCATACTCGTCTCCGTCAGGGGCGGCACGCAATATCATCAGCTTCGCTGCCGGATACACACCCTTGCATGAGGGATCCTTTATCCCCTGACCGGCTATGACGCCGGCCACGAATGTGCCGTGCTCACAGCCGTCGGCCTGAAGGCACGGATTGCCGTAATACACGTCAGCGGGATCCTTAAGGTCATCACCCATCAGCAACCGCTTGTCAGCATCATGCTCTATGCCGTGAAGACGTTTTTTCATGAGAGAGAAACCGCTCTTATGCGTATTGTAAAGGTCACCCCATGTCACCCCCTTCTTTGCCCGCATTATGTCGGCGAGCAACGGCTGAAACGCCGCCTCGAGATGCTCGTCATCAGGAAGCCCGGATGCCAGATTGCTCACGGTCATGGTGTCGAGAGCCTCATGAAATATGGCACGGGCCGCCGAGTCAATAGTGGCATAACACTCATCCTTCAGTGCCGTATATGCCGCCATCTTCATATAGCCGTTTATCCCGGCCTTCTGGCGCATCCTGATGTAGTAGTCATACTCATCCTTATCGGCCACTGTTTCTCTGTCGGCATTCTTATATTTAGGATAGAGACGTTTGAACTCCCTGTACTCCTCGGTGCCGGCACTTGTCATGTTGAAACTTCCGTCCTTCGTCCCGAGGAAGTTCCATCCGTGCAGATCGTCGGCATAACCGTTTCCGTCATTGTCCTTGCCGTCGATCCGTTCTCCCGGATTACACCATAGAGCAGGGCCAAGATCAGTCGAGGCTGTGTCAATACCCGAATCGATTATACCTACGACGACTGTGGCCGAAGGTACGATATTGCGCGATTTAAGGTATTCAACCGCTTTCGGCAGATTTATTCCCTTGCACGTATCACTGTATTCCTTGTGCCATCCGCCGGCAACTGCAGCTGACGCGCCGGAGCATACCCCGGCGGCAAAAGCTAAAATGACACCAATTCCTACATTCTTGTGGCTCATTAATAAATGTGTTCTCATTACACTTATTTAGTAAAATAATCAATTATTCACTTTAAGTTTGTTTACAAATTTAAATATAAAAATCACCCCCCAATTCATTAATGAATTTTAACATTTTTCATCTACATATATTGCCATATAGAATATTTTTTCGTACTTTTGACATAAATATATCAAGATTATCTATCACATGCCTCTTATATCAGTCATAATGCCGGTCTACAATGCTGAGCAATTTCTCGATTGCTCGGTGGGATCAGTGCTTTCACAGACATTCGACGATTGGGAATTGATATGCTTCAACGATGCGTCAACCGACAACAGCATAAGCATTCTTGACAGATATGCATCGACAGACCCACGCATACATGTGATAGATTCACCCGTAAATGTAAAGCAGGGTGGCGGACGCAACCGGGGGATACTCGCGGCCAAAGGCAAATACGTGATGTTTCTTGACGCTGACGACCGTCTCGCCTCTCCCCGGTCGCTTGCGGTGTGCGCCGGAGCTATCAGAAAAGAGCATGCCGACATGGTTCTGTTTGACTACGAACAGTTCCGTGGGGACGGATCAGCCCCAGTGGCCGTGAGCCCGCTCGGACAGAACGCGGCGGGAATGAGGAGCGACATACTGCGCAGGCATCTCACAACCCATCCGGGCCCGATATGGTCGGCGGTCTATCGCCGCTCACTCATAACCGACAACGGGCTGCTTTTCCCTGAGAACGTGTTCTACGAGGATAACGCAGTGGCACTCGCAATCCAGCTGTCGGCCTTAAATCCCGTGAAAATCAATGAAATTGTTTACGGCTACCGTGTTGACAACACGTCAGTAACAAGAAGCCGCAACAACTACAGGTTCTTTCACAGGCTCGGTTCGGCAATCACATTGAAGAGACATCTCGTACGGCTCGGCTTATATGACCGGTGGCATGAAGAGATAGACTTCCTGCTTCTCAACCAGTATTATGTCCACACCGTCTACGGATGCATATACAGGTTTGACCGCCTGCCCGTGAGACGCCTGCACTACGTCACCGGGACCGTGGACAGGATCATACCTGATTCCCGCGACAATCCCCTCTACAGGTCACAGTCCTTAAAGTGGAAACTGAAACTCGCACTGCACACACGTTTTCCACGGCTCATACACGCACTGTCAGCCATCCGACATTCCATAACACACCGATAAACGATTATTAAAATTGTATAATTTACCATGAATCTACTTAGGATCCTATCATTTCTGGCCATAGCCATCGCCGCTGTGATTCCGGTGAAGGCTGAGAATTATCCCTACCGCAGCGATGCCCTATGGGTTACTGTGCCCGACCACGGGGACTGGCTTTACAAAACCGGAGAAAAAGCGACCGTCGATATCCAACTGCTGCACTACGGACAGCCGGCAAGCGGAACCGTCGTGACCTACACCCTCGGCGACGACATGCTGCCCGACGACCGCAAGGAGACAGTCACGCTTGACAAGAAAGGGAGAGCGACAATCGACATGGGCACCATGACTAAACCCGGATTCCGCGATCTGCGCATGACGGCGACTCTCGGCGGCAACAAGACGGAACACCATGTGAAGGTGGGATTCTCACCCGAAAAACTCGAACCCTTCGTGCGCGAGCCCAAGGATTTCGTCAGCTTCTGGGAAAAGGCAGTGGCAGCCGACAAGGAATTTCCGTTGCAGTACACATCGGAAACAGTCGACAAATACTCTACCGACAAGATGGCGTGCCAACTCATCAAACTTCAGCTCAATCCGCAGGGACGCTGCATGTATGCCTACCTGTTCATCCCCAAAGGCGAGGGGAAATACCCCGCCGTGCTATGCCCTCCCGGAGCCGGTGTCAAGACCATAAAAGAGCCCCTTCGCCACCGCTATTATGGTGAGGGTGGAATGATACGTTGCGAGATAGAGATTCACGGATGCCACCCCGAACTAAGCGAGGAGGAATTCTCACGGCTGAGAAACGAAAAAGGGAAATACCTTGAATTCGGACTCGAAAGCCCTGAAGGATACTACATGAAGGATGTGTATCTCGGATGCCGCCGCTTCCTCGACCTGCTCACATCGCTCCCCGAATGGGACGGCAAAAACCTTTTCACCCAGGGAGGGAGCCAAGGTGGAGCTCTTGCCATAACCACTGCCGCACTTGACGGAAGAGTCACCGGATGTGCGGCAAACCACCCCGCGCTCAGCGACATGACAGGCTACCTGAGCGACAAGACCGGCGGATATCCCCATCACTTCCGCAAAAACCGCAATGACGCGACACCCGAAAAGATACGCACTCTCGAGTACTACGATGTGGTGAACTTCGCGAAGCATATCAAATGTCCGGTACATATGACATGGGGATTCAACGACAATACCTGTCCGCCCACAACGTCATATGAGGTGTACAACGTGATAACCGCACCGAAGGACGCGCTCATAACTCCCATAAACGAACACTGGACCTCGGACAACACCGAATACGGCCACTATCTCTGGATAAAGGACCATTGCCGGTAATATGCAAAAATTTTTCATCTATGGCATGGATTAAGCAGGCTTAATTTTTGGATATATATCGGGAAATATCTAATTTTGGCGTGCAAATAACTAATATCCAATCAATTCATCACTACCATGAGAAAGCGAATGATGGCAATTCTTGTCATTATGGCAGCGATATGTGACGCCGGCGCACAAAATGTCATAGAATCTTGCGAAATCGAGTCACACGAGCTTCTGAGGCTCGGTGTGGATGTCCGTGTGGACTACCAGCACCTGTGGCAGGAACACAGCACCAACGACGCCAACACCGGACTGGAGGGGAAATACTTCATGTTCCGGGTCGACGGCGAAATCATCCCCGGACTGACTTATTCCTGGCGTCAGAGGCTAAACAAGGCTCATAGCGACGCCTCATTCTTCGATGCCACCGACTGGATGTATCTCAACTATGCCACCGGGAAGTTCAACATAGCCGGAGGAAAACAGATCGTGGCCATAGGAGGATGGGAATATGACCGCCATCCGGCCGATCTGTACAGCACCTCCGTATTCTGGCAGAACATCCCCTGCTATCAGCTCGGAGCATCAGTGGCATATGACATCACCGGCCGTGACAGGCTTACACTGCAGGCCACACAGAGCCTGTTCCACACCACAGACAACCGCAACATGTATGCCTACAACCTTATGTGGAACGGATCACACGGCATATACTCATCCATCTGGTCAGCCAACCTTGTAGAATACCTGCCCGGACGATACATCAACTATATAGCTATCGGCAACAAACTGGACATTGACAAGGTGACCTTGGAACTGGACTTCATGAACCGTGCCGCACACGGACAAACATTCCTGTTCAAGGACTGCTCCGTCATGGGCAAGCTTGCATGGACACCTGACAGCCGCTGGCGTCTCCACGGCAAGGTCACATACGATGTGAACCGAGCTGACAACACAGCCGACTACACCGTCCTCCCCGGCACAGAACTAACCATGGCCGGGGGCGGCCTTGAATACTTCCCGCTGGTCAAAAAGCGCGGAGCCGTGCGCATACACGCCAACTGCTACTACTCATGGGGGCGCAACGCCAACTCAGCCGACCTCATGCAGCACAACAGTGTGATGCTCGCCGTGGGCGTACGCTGTCATCTGGATCTTCTATCATTAAAAAATAAACGACACTAATGGAATCCCCGACTCCTGAAATCACCTCCGCGCCGGTCAAAGCGCAAGACGAGAAGAAGAAATTTTCCATCACACGTTACATCCCCTCGGGCGTGATATGCCTCGCCGTGGTATTCGGCCTGTTCTGGTATCTCGGATCAGTGATGGGAATGGCTCAGATGCTCAAGACAGTCATGGCCACGGCCCACGACCTGCTGCTCAACACCGTGTTCTACCTAATGGGCATATGTGTGGTGACAGGCGCGCTCGGACGCCTCTTTGTAGAGTTTGGCGTGGTGAGCATGCTCGAGAAGATCCTGAAGCCCCTTATGGGCCCCCTCTTCCGGCTCCCCGGCGTGGCGTCACTCGGAGCGGTGATGACATTCCTTAGCGACAATCCCGCCATAATCTCCCTCGCACAGGAGAAACGCTTCAGTTCATACTTCAAGAAATTCCAGTTCATTTCGCTCACCAATTTCGGCACTGCATTCGGCATGGGACTGCTGGTGATGGTGTTCATGGTGGGACAAGGCTTCTTCTGGGAACCGCTGGTAGGATTTGCCGGAGCTTTCGTGGGATGCGCCGTGTCAACACGCCTAATGCAACACTTCATACTGAAAGCCTATCCCCACTTTGCCACCGAGGATGTGGTTAAGCTTGACGACAGCGAGGATACAGCCGAGAAGAAACCCGGAGAGAAATCGCTCTTCATACGTACACTCAATTCCCTTCTTGACGGAGGCCGCTCAGGCGTAGACGTGGGAATCGCCATAATCCCTGGCGTGCTTATAATCTCCACTCTGGTGATGATACTCACCTTCGGGGCCTCGGCCGACGGCACCTACACCGGAGCCGCCTACGAAGGCGTGGCTGTGCTCCCGTGGCTCGCCGAGAAAGTCAACATAGTGTTTGAATGGCTGTTCGGCTTCGGCGATCCTCACCTTGTGGCATTTCCGATCACAGCACTCGGAGCCGTGGGTGCCGCACTGAGCCTCGTGCCCAACTTCATGGCTCAGGGATGGGTCGACGGCAATGCTATAGCAGTGTTCACCGCCATAGGCATGTGCTGGAGCGGATACCTGAGCACCCACACTGCCATGCTTGACTCGCTCGGATACCGCGAGCTAACCCCGAAGGCCATTCTCGCCCACACCATCGGAGGAATATGTGCCGCCATCTTCGCGCATGCCCTGTACATGCTGATCGTATTCATACAGGCAAGCCTGTGACAACACTGCCGTGTGTCATCCGACGCCTACCCCATCTCGACATTGAACTTCGACAGAAGATCGGCGGGATGATATGACTCCTTGGCATGACGCAGTCCGGGATCACCGACATCCTCCTCACGGTTGATGTAACGGAGATCCGGATAGCGCGAGACCATCATCTCGGCAAACAATTTATTGACCGTCTCGCCGGCACCGGCCACGAGATGGTCAATTTTTTCAATATGCGTGTACAGTGTATCCCCTATCACCTCTCCTAATGTGAACGCCACAATACCGATACCAGGCACGGACAACACCGCCCCCTCGAAGCCATAACGGTCAGGGCATTCGAGCACGCGCATCACCTGTTCGCGCTCTATATCGGCTATGGCAGGCTTGGAAAGCGGAAGATGTATAGCAGAGAAGAATTTCCTGACCTCCGGAAGCATGTCAGGAACGAGCGGCTCAAACCGATAGCCAGGATTATCAAGCATGAAACGGTTGACATGGTTGCGTTTTTTCCCGAGCTTCTTCCCTGAAAGCAAAGCAAGCGACCGGGCATCATAAAGATAGTCACTCCAGTCATCAAGCAATGTCACTTTGGACGCGCCAAGCTCCTTCAGCTTACCGATGTACATCTCCGGTACAGCCGAAAACACAAGGGGCATGCAGTCATGCTCCCGGCAATAATCCTTAAGCAGCCTCACCGACTCACCTAAATCGGATGCACCGACAGGCAACGAGAACGCCGGCCGCGTCACATCATCCTCAGTGACACCCTTTATATATAATGTGTCCCCGTATATCGCATAAGTATAGCTGAAATAGTCGGCCCACATGAGCAATCCGCCTATAGTGAAGTCGCATGTGCGGGCCTTGGCATACTCAAGATAGGGGCGTATGCGCGGCACATCATCAAGAGTGAGCGGGGCAAAAACGAGAGGCGAACCGCCACACATCCCGTCAGAAGCTTCCGCTGGCATATGGCTTCCGCGGACAGCGGTTATGACCGTATATCTACGTGAGGGTAATATGGATGACATAATAAAAGCAGTGTTATCACAAGTTGTTCACCTGTAATAACACTGCCGGATATTGCATGGTTCGTAAAAATCACTGACGGCCTGAAGTGGCTACCCCGCGGGCAATCTTGCCGACAAGACCCTGGAGCACCTTGCCCGGGCCTACCTCGACAAACTCATCGGCACCGTCAGCCACCATATTCTGCACGCTCTTGGTCCAGCGGACAGGAGCAGTGAGCTGTGCCACAAGATTAGCCTTTATCTCGGCCGGATCAGTGTGAGGCATAGCGTCCACGTTCTGGTAGACAGGCACCGAAGGTGTGTGGAATTCAGTGTGTTCGATCGCCTCGGCAAGCTCCACACGCGCAGGCTCCATGCACGGCGAATGGAAACCGCCGCCCACCTTAAGCTTCAATGCGCGCTTGGCACCTGCGGCGAGAAGCTTCTCGCATGCGGCATCGATGGCATCAACCTCTCCGGAGATGACTATCTGGCCGGGGCAGTTATAGTTGGCGCATACCACAACTCCGGGAACCTCTGCACATATCTCCTCCACCTTTTCGTCGGGCAGAGCTATGACAGCAGCCATGGTCGAAGGATTTATCTCGCAAGCTTTCTGCATGGCGCGGGCACGGGCCGAGACAAGACGCACACCGTCCTCGAAGCTGAGTGCTCCGGCTGCAACAAGAGCGGAGAACTCTCCGAGGGAATGACCGGCCACCATGGAGGGATCGAACTCATCGCCCATGGTCTTGGCAAGTATCACGGAATGAAGGAATATGGCAGGCTGGGTCACCTTGGTCTGACGAAGATCCTCGTCAGTGCCCTCAAACATCAGGTCTGTGATGCGGAAACCGAGTATGTCATTGGCTTTCTCGAACATCTCCTTTGCCACGGGATTATTGTCGTACAGGTCCTTGCCCATACCTACAAACTGGGCTCCCTGACCGGGAAATACAAATGCTTTCATAATACAATACTTCGTTAAAATTTTATCTAATCCGTTGAAAATAAATGAGTTGATTAACAAAGTTTAGCATAATAAAATAGG
>ERZ808037.889-NODE-889-length-23475-cov-4.029447_pt1 | contig 23475 bp, 19 predicted proteins | sample MGYA00380190_ERZ808037 | MGnify/ENA primary metagenome ERZ808037 (study PRJEB31490, sample SAMN06133399) | mouse gut metagenome | isolation source: J9 | host: mice | place: China: Chengdu | collected 2015-05 ... | reverse complement strand
GTCGCTGTCCATGGAAGCGGGGCCGAGGATGGTGAAAACAGCATCTCCCAGCTGATACTGCTGGCCCGGCACGGGCAAAGTGCGCCTGTATCCTTTCCGGGTCATAGTGTCTGCCACATCCCTGTAAATGTCCGTGTCCTTCTCTTCCTCCGTCATAAAGACGGTTTCGCAGTCAAACTTATATAAAATAACGTCCATTCCGCCGATATGGTCTTCGTCCGGATGGGTGCAGATCACATATTTCAGCGTCTCCACGCCCTGCTTCCGGAGATAGCTCTGGACATTCGTGCCCTGGCTGTCATCGCCGGCATCTATCAGCATCGCCTCCGTGCCGCAGAGTATCAGGGTGGCATCCCCCTGGCCCACGTCCAGGAAATGTACCGTCATCTCCTGTTCCACGTCCGGCGGACCGTCCTCCGGAGCCGAAGTCGGCTGGCCTATTTCGGAACCGTTTTCCGCTCCCCCGCTCCTTTCAGGCCCGGCTCCCTGAATCTCCTCCGACACCTGCGATGTTCCCTGTAAATCACCAGCGCCTGTTTTCTCCTGGCCTGAGCTCTCCAGGGCAGTCTGCCCCGGCGTTCCGGATGTCCCCTTTAAACCACCGGCATCTGCCATGTCCTGGCCTGAGCTCTCCAGAGCAGTCTGCTCCGACGCTGCCCGAGAGCCGTCCGTCCCTGACAACGCTCCCGCAGGGCTACCGGCTGTCTCCTCCATCTTCCCGCCACATGAGACAAACAGGAGCAGCAATGCCGCAAAAACGGCCACTCCCACCCCTCTGCGGGCCAGTGCGAATCCAACATCCTTCCTCTTCCGCCTCATATTCCTCATCTTATGTTCTCCTGTTATACCAAAGCCTTCTCTTCTGCTTGGATGATTTCCTATGGAGTATAACACAAAATGGGCAGATAAGTCCAACCATATAGCCGCAGACCGGCACATTAAAGGGGCAAAATCCGAATTCCCCTGAAAAGGTTCCAGAAATACAAGAAAAAAGATTGCCAAACCGACGGTAAAACCGTAGAATAAGGACAAACAGACAGCAGACCGTTTCCAGTATCCGCGGCAGTTCGCGGAAAGCGGCGACGGTTCACCGGATGAAAAGGAGGAGCGGAAGATGAAGGTATTGTTTATTGGCGGCACAGGGACGATCAGCAGCGCCATTTCCAGAAAACTGGCCCGACGGGGGGACGAGCTCTACCTCTTGAACAGGGGAAGCCGCAGGGCGGAAATGCCGGAGGGCATAAAATGGCTCCAGTGCGATATCGGGAACCAACAGGCTGCAGTGACGGCGCTGGAGGGCTTAAGCTTCGATGTGGTGTGCGATTTCATCGGCTTCGTGCCGGAGCAGCTGGAGCGGGACTTTCAGCTGTTTAGCGGAAGGACGAAGCAGTTCATGTACATCAGCTCGGCTTCCGCCTACCACAAGCCGGTGAGGGACTACCGGATCACCGAAGGGACGGCCCTGGCCAATCCCTACTGGGAGTATTCCAGGAATAAGATCGCCTGCGAAGAGTATCTGATGAAGAGGTACCGGGAGGACGGTTTTCCGGTGACTATTATACGGCCAAGCCACACCTACTGCGAGAAGTCCGTGCCTGTGGGCGTCCACGGGGACAATGGCAGCTTCCAGGTGCTGAAGCGCATGATGGAAGGGAAGCCGGTGATCATCCATGGAGACGGCACCTCCCTGTGGACGATCACTTTCCACGAGGATTTTGCGGACGGCTTCATAGGCCTCATGGGCAATCCACACGCCATCGGCGAAGCGTTCCAGATCACCAACGACGAGCCCCTGACCTGGAACCAGATATACGGCATCATCGCCGACTGCCTGGGGGTGGAGCTGAAAGCCTGCCATGTGGCTTCGGAATTCCTGGCGGCGGCAGGGCCCTATGACTTCACGGGAGGGCTGCTTGGGGACAAGGCGAACACTGTGGTGTTCGACAACAGCAAGCTGAAGGCGGCGGTACCGGATTTCCGGCCTTCCGTCCGGGCTGAGGAAGGGCTGCGCCGGGCAGTGGAGTATGTGCTGTCCCACCAGGAGTGCCAGAGGGAGGATCCGAAATTCGATGCCTGGTGCGACAGCGTGATAGCGGCTCTGGAGAGAGCCAGGGCGGAGGTGCTGGGAACGCTGTGACGAACCTCCGGAGAAGACTTATTTCAGCTGTGGGGCACCACAGAGACGGGCCTGGGCAGGGCGGCAAAGCAACGGACAGAGGCAGAACAAAGAAAAGATTGACAGGGAATTCAATATAGGAGATACGCTTATGAGGACGATTTATGCCGCGGAATACGGTATCCGCCCTGGCACTGACGTGACGGCCGCGATGAGAGAGCTGTTTCTCAGGTACCCGGCCGATACTGTCTATGTATTTGAAAAGGGGGACTATTTTCTGTCCCCCACAGAAGAAATGCGGGCGGATTACCGTTTGTCCAATACCAACGGAATGCCTTGCCGGGTTCTTGGATTGTGGATGCAGCAGATGGAGCGCTGCGTCTTTCAGGGAAACGGCGCCCGGCTCTGGTTCGCCGGACAGATGCAGCCAATCACGGTGGACCATTGCAGGGACATCAGGATAGAGAATTTCATCATAGACTGGAAGAAGCCTATGGTCGCGGAAAGCGAAGTCGTCTCCTACACGGAAGATGCCGTGGATCTGTATATCGATCCCCAGAGGTATCCTCACCGCTTTGCCGGGGATACGCTGGAATTCGATGTGGGCGCGGACGAATGGTATCCGCTGGCGGGGATGGTGCAATATGACAAGGGCAGCCGCTGTATCCGCCGGGTGACCGGAGCCGGTTTTGCCCTGGACAGAATCGAAGAGCTGGGCAATGATGTTTACCGGTTCTTCTCACGGAAGCCGGTGGACACCGATAAAGGGAATATCTTTGTATTACGGCATAATAGTCGGACGCACGCGGCCATTTTTGCGGAAAAATGTGTAGACCTGGTTCTGGAGGACATTACGGTCCATTCCTGTGGAGGGCTTGGCTGTCTGGCACAATTCTGCCATAACGTGACCTGTCGGCGCGTGAATTTCGTACCTGATACCGAGGCGGGGAGACGGATTACCAGCGGCCGGGACGACGGGATGCAGATTACCTGCTGCTCAGGAGTGGTCACGATTACGGAATGCGTCTTCAACGGTCTTATGGACGATCCCATCAATATCCATGGCTGCTGCGTGGCAGTGGAAGAGGCTGTCGACCACAGGACGCTGCGCTGCCGGTACCGGCATGAGCAGTCCCGCGGTTTCCTGTACTGGGCGGAAAAGGGCGATGAGATAGCGGTGATCGAGCGCAGACATATGTCCCAAGCAGGCACGCTGAAAGCGGCTTCTTATTCTCTGGAAAGCCTCGACACTTTCCTCCTGACATTGGAGGAGCCGCTGACCGGGGAACTGCTGGCCATGGCAAAGGACAGCGAGGGGCTCGCCCTTGACAATCTTAGCCACACGGCTGCCCTAATCTGTACAAAGAACCGCTTCGGAAGCTGCCGGGCCCGGGGCGTCCTGGTCTCCACGCCAAAGCCTGTGGTGATTGCGGAAAACTATTTCGAGTCCTCCGGTTCCTCGATTCTGGTGGCAGGGGATTCGAATTACTGGTTTGAATCGGGCGAGTGCAATGACGTGGAAATCCGGGACAATGTGTTCACGAACCAGTGCCTGAGCGCAATGTACCAGTTCTGTGAGGGCGTCATCAGCATCTGTCCCGTGGTGCCCGAGCCGCTGGTATCCATGCCATACCACAAAAATATACGGATTACCGGCAATCTTTTCGACAGTGCCGACACCCCGGTCCTTTACGCCTATTCCTGCGGCGGGCTGACGTTTGCGAAGAACCGGATTTTCAAAAGCTACGCGGCGGATTCATGGTATCCCGGGGACTGGCTGATTAAATTGGCCTATTGCCGGAAGGTGACGCTGGCGGATAATGAGCGAATCGGCAAATTCGGCCTGAAGCATTTTGTGGTGACAGAGGAATGCGAAGATGTGACGCTTTCATGACGCTTTCGGAGCCATACACGGAGAAGCGACCGGTTGCATCGGAGGGGCCTGTATGAAATTCTATAACAGCCAAAAGCAGGATAAGGGCAAAGCCATGTCAGACAGTGCTGTTTTCCGTCCCAGCAAGGCAGGCACCTCCGTAGACAGGCTCAGACAAAAGCAACATCCAAAATGCACAGGCGGCAGGGCGGCCGCAGAAGGGAGTCCATATGAACGATATGAAATTAAGGCCCTATTTCGGAAAATATGATTACCAATATCTGGAGCGCTGGATCAATGACAGGCGAGTCCATGCCCTGTGGTGCGCTGGCCTGATTCCCTATCCTGTCACGGCGGAAGCGGTCGCAGATATCCTGGAAAAGGATGCCAGGGAGTGGGGCGGCCATGCCTATATCGCCACGGGGGCGGAGCATGAACCGATAGGTTTCTTTTGCTACTCCGTGAATCCCGGGGACAACTCCGGCTTTCTGAAGTTCGTAATCCTGAATCCGGACCTGCGGGGACAGGGATACGGAACGCAGATGATACAGTGCGCATTGAGGTATGCTTTCGATATCACAGGCGTGGATTCCGTGCGAATCAATGTATTCGATGTGAATACGGCTGCCAGAAGATGCTACGAGAAAGCCGGCTTCCGTCTGGAGAGAACCACGGAAGCCGCTTTCCGGTATGGAGAGGAGTGCTGGGGCAGATGCGGCCTGGTCATCCGCTGTCAGGATTACAGAAAAGCGGAATAAGGCCAAGAGCATCATTGATATAGAAGCGCATATTGACATTGCATTCTACAAGGTGTAATATAATGGAATACTACGCAATGTAGAATGGGAGGTTACAAGAGTATGCGTGAACTAAGGATGGGAACTGCAGAAGCGAAATTTGCTGACATGATATGGGACAATGAACCCATTTCATCAGGCGACCTGGCGAAACTGGCAAACATGAAATTCGAGTGGAAGAAGACCACCGCATTCACCGTACTGAAGAGGCTATGCGAACGGGGGCTCTTCCAGAACCAGAAAGGGACTGTCACTTCCCTGATATCCAAAGAAGAATTTTATGCACGCCACAGCGAGATGTATGTACAGGAGGCATTCGATGGCTCTCTGCCCGCTTTCCTGGCCGCATTTGGGTCAAGAAGGAAGCTTACGGACAGGGAAATCGATGAGATCCAGGGCATCATCGATTCCATGAGGGGGTAGGCCTATGCTGGAGCAGATCTTCCTGAGAGTGCTGGACATGAGCCGGACAGCCAGCATAATCATCGTAATCGTATCCTTTGTGCGCATCCTGTTGAAGCGTTTCCCCAAGTCGATCTCCTATATGCTCTGGAGCGTCGTCCTGTTCCGGCTGCTCTGCCCATTCACATTGGAATTCAGGATCAGCCTGGTTCCGAGCCTGGAGCCTGTGTTCTACGGATATACATCGGAAAAAGAGCCCGCTCCCACAGGACAGGCAGGCGAACCTGCCGTGGCCGATACAGAAGCCGGTACTGGGGCTGGTGTAGAGGACGGTGCAGGCGCCGATGCAGAGGAATGGCCGGGAATGCCGGAAGCCGGGCGAGCTGCATACGGGGAATCCTGGCAGGATGGAGACACCAGTGCCGCAGGAGCATCCTGGCAGGAGCTGTTCCTCTTATATGGAAAGTATGTATGGATATCCGGGGCAGGCATCCTGTTCCTATACTGCATGGTATCCGCTGCCAGAATCCGCGGCAAGGTATCGGCATCGATCCCCTTGAAAGAGAACATCTATATCACGGATGAAATGATGTCCCCATTCGTAATGGGCATCCTGAAACCCAGGATATACCTGCCAGGGTGCCTGGACGCCAGGGAACAGGAATACATCATCCAGCATGAAAGGTTCCATATCCGGCGCCTGGACCATATCGCCAAGCCCCTTGCCTTTGCTGCACTGTGCATCCATTGGTTCAATCCGTTGGTGTGGGTCGCGTTCGCCCTGTCCTGCAGGGACATGGAGATGAGCTGTGATGAAGCGGTCATCAAGAAGCTGGGGGACGGCATCCGGGCAGACTATTCCGCCTCCCTGCTGGCCCTCTCCGCACAGCGCCGCGTCCTCCGCTGGAGCCCGGTGGACTTCGGCGAGGGAGACACCAAGGGCAGGATCAGGAACCTGGCCTCTTTCCGGAAGACGAAAAAAGGCGTGTTGGCAATCCTGGCTGCCGGGGCTGCCATCCTGATTGTATGCCTGGTCTCAGACCGCGAAGCACCTGCCCCGGACGCGGACAACACGGAAGCCGGAACAGATGTGGCAGAAAGCCAGGAGATGCCGGATGGGGCTGAGCCCAATGGGCTGCTTATTTCTAATGAGGCCGAACCTGAGGAATCCAATGGACAGGCTGATCCTGAGCCCCTGGTCGTCTCTCTGGATATCAGGGAGCAGTATATTACACATAATGGAAGTCCTTCCAATCTCTTCTATATTGATGAGGACGGCGTACTGTGGGGAAGCGGACGCAATGAATGCGGACAGCTGGGACAAGGGACACAGGACTATGAGTTCCACAGCGAGAAGGTGAGGATTGCGGAAAATGCTGTCCATGTAGATTATTCGCAGGAGGGATTCGTCATTTTCCTTACGGAAGACCGTAAGCTCTACGGCATGGGAAATGCCGGATGCGGGGCCTTGCAGCAGTATGAGGAATTCGACAGCGAGAAGTATGTGAACAGGGAGCATTATACAGTGACAACACCGATTCTGCTTATAGAAGATGTGGTTTATGCGTGTTGCGGGAGAGATGACGTCGTCTGCCTGAAAGAGGATGGGACAGTCTGGACTTGGGGAGCGATTATAGCGGAAGGCGGCTCCTCTGTCTACTTCCTACAAAAACCCGAAAAGATTTTAGAAGATGCAGTCCTTGTCACCGGCGGATGGTTCAACCATGCGGCATTGCTTCGGGACGGGACGGTATGGACTTGGGGATATAACAACTCTGGAAATTGCGGCGTTGCAAAACCGGAGCGGGTTGGCAGGCCAACGATGGCTGCAGAGGGTGTCGTCATGGTCTGGACGAATCTTGCCCTGGAGAGCTATCCTGAGCCGGATGTAGAGGATATCGCTATGACATGGACAGGAAGTCTGCGGTATAATATGGAATATGACGACATAGCAGAGTTTGGAGATATCTATCCAAGAGTTTTGAATAATACGGTGATTCAAAAAGCAGACGGTTCCTATTGGGTATGCGGCGAGCATGTAGGGACGGAAGAAAAGATGGTGCATGGCAGGGAAGGCGTCTATCCCGCAGTCTGTACGCATGAGTTCCATCCCTGTAAATAGCTTGCTGGCATCATGATAGCTACTGCTAATGCGCTTATGCCAGCAAGCCATAAGCGTATTGTCATTAGCTTTTAGGCAAGCAAACAGGAGTACCGATGCGAATCTGGAACCTGCACAGAAGCCTGAAAGCGCATACCCGATTCCAGCATCATATATAAGGAGAATACAGCATGATAATAGAGCAAGAATTTGGAGAGGCTGATCTAGTTGAATTAGAGCGGGTGTTTTCCAAGTCTATGGAGATCAAGTCTCCAGGTATTACAAAATATATTAGAATATGTGAGTTTTTGAGTATCGTATGCATGTATATTTTGTTGGGCTGCAGTATAGCGATGATCGCTTTAATAGGTACGATTTCAAAAGAAACTATCTTGTGGGCCATTATCGGGGTATTTGGGATACTGAATGTGATGGGGCAGAGAAAGCTGAAAGAGAAAATGAAACCCATGAATGTCGTGAAGCGAAAGTATGCACAACCCTTTACGGTTGAAATAAATAGGGATACATTGGTCTACAAACAGGTTGAATTTTTATATAGAGATATCAAGTTCATTATGGAATACAAAAGTTTTTTATTCATCAAAGCACAAAGGAGAATACTTATCATGAAGCTTAATGAAGCAGAAAAAGAGGAGCTATTTTCGAAGACACCGGGAATTCATGTCATACATAAGGAAGAGCCATTTGATATCAGAGAGCTAAAATAAGTATTTGGGTAAGAATGAAGCACAAAATCAGAACCCCTGCCAAAATCAAGGATTGGATGAACCTTGATTCTGGCAGGGGTTTTTATTTATTCATGGAAGAAATCACAAATTTATCCAAAGTCAAAACTGTCTCTTGACATATGGCCTACATCATGTTAATATAATTTATGCCTACGTAGTGTTAAGATAAAAGAGGGAGGTCAGCCATGCTACAGCAAATCTCAGAATCTGAACTGGTACTCATGAAAATCATTTGGAAGAACGGAGGAACCGCCCTCTACTCCCAGGTGATAGAAGAACTGGAAAAGGACAGCAGCCAGTGGAAGAAAAATACCGTGCTCACCCTGCTTTCCCGCCTGATCGACAAGAAATACCTGAAGATCAGGAAGATTGGGCGGCGGAACGAATACATAGCCCTGGTGGCGGAAGCGGAATACCAGACCCTCCAGACCCACCAGTTCCTGAACAGGGTATACAGCGGGAATGTGAGGAACCTGGTGGCCACGCTGCTGCGCCAGGATGTCCTCTCGGAGGACGACATGGAAGAAGTGGAGCGCTACTGGCAAGATATCAGCTCCTCTGTAGAGAAAGAGGAAAAGGAGAACGCGGATGAATGAATTTCTCAAGACGCTGCTGTCGCTCTCGCTGTCCGGCACGCTGCTGTTCCTACTGGTGCTGATGCCCAGAGGCCTGTACCGGGAACGGTTCAGCCGGCGATGGCAGTATTATATCTGGCTTGTAGTCGCGCTGCGGTTCCTGGTGCCTTTCGCGCCCGGCGTGACTTTCACGGGCTATCTATTCGACGCAGCGGGGGCTGCGATTTCGGCTGCCGGGAGCAATGTGGGCTCCGGCGCCTTTGGCTTGTCTGGCGAAGCGCAGGCTCCTGACGGCCAGGCAGATTACATCAACGGAAAACCTGACAGCCAGGCAGACTCTGCTGACGGCAGCTCCAACGGCCAGGCAGACTACCCCAACGGAACTCCTAATAACCATGCTGACCATGCTGACGAAAGTCCCAACGGCCAGGCAGACTATTTCAGCGGCAATCCTGAAGATTCAGGCAAAACTACGGACAGCGAAACCGCACCGCCCGGGGAAATCCATGCAGACACCCTGCCCTACCTCCAGACCGGCGCATTCTCGCTATGGCTGACGGTTGCGGCAGCCCTGTTGATCCGGAAAGCCACTGCCTACCAAAGCTTCCTGGGCTTCCTGAAAGCCGCCAGCACGCAGGTATCGGACATCGAGACGCTGAATCTCCTCTCCGACTGCATGGAAAAGCTGCATATCAGCGGAAAAGTAGAACTGTATACCAATCCCCTGATTGCCTCCCCCATCCTGACAGGATTTTTCCGTCCGAGAATCATACTGCCCTGCTGCCAGGGCCCGGAACCGAACGAGGCGGCACCTGTGGATGCGCAACAGCAGACCATTTCCACTGCCATGTCCGCTGGCACCAACTGCATTCCCGAAATCCCCACTGGCATGCCCGAAAGATTCGCCGGCACCCCTAAAATTTCCGCCGGCTCCAGCAGCATACCCGGAATCCCCACCGGCACGCCCGAAAGATTCACCGGCACGCCTAAAATTTCCGCCGGCTCCAACAGCATACCCGGAATCCCCACCGGCACGCCCGGAATCCGGAAAAAGGACTTGTCCTACATCTTCATCCACGAACTGATCCATTACAGGCGCAGGGACATGTTCTACAAGTGGTTCGTCCAATTGATTCTCTGCGTCCATTGGTTCAATCCTTTCGTCTATCTCCTGGGCAAAGAAGTAGGCAGAGCCTGCGAACTTGCCTGTGACGAATCCGTAATCGCCGGTCTGGACGACACAGAGAAAAAGGCCTACGGCAATACCCTCCTGGCCTCCCTGCAGACCGGCAATGCCTATAAAAATCCCCTGGCCTCCGTCACCCTGACGGAAAGTGCCAGGGAACTGAAAGAAAGGTTAAGTGCAATCATGAAAACCCATAAAAAGACGAAATCCAAGACCCTCCTCACCGTCCTGGCCACAGCGGCCATCTGTACCGCATTCGGCACGCTGGGCGCCTACGCCAGGTCGGACAGCGACAATCCCACCGAAAGCACGGCGGATGCCAACAACTGGACAAATCACTCTGGCAATACAGAGATTCCAGACAACATCGAAAGCTATGCCGCGAACAATGCCCCAGGGAGCAGTTCCCCGGGTTCCGCAGACAACGCGCCAGGCAACGGTTCCCCAGGCAGCGTCCCGGACAGCGGTTCCTCAGACAGCGCCCCGGACAGCGGTTCCTCAGACAGCCGCTCCTTGGCAGACAGCACCGCGTCCCTGCCAGACGGAGCTTCCTACCAGCAGGACGGCAATATCTACTATATCTATACAGAAGGAACCGACCTCAGCGATAAGCCCCTTGCCAGCTTCACCGATGGCACCATAGGCGTGGTGCTGGTAAGAAAGGGCAGCTACACCAGCCTGGGGCCTTTCGACCGGACAGCGGACGCGGAAGATTTCCAGGATGAAATCACCCGGCTATGCCAGGACATGACGGCCAGCAACAAAATCACCCAAAAAGATGCCCAGCTCATCCTGGCACTGGCGGACATCATCAAAGACCGCTTCCCCGACCTGGAGCCCGACCGCAGCGCCGCCGTTTCCTACACTTTCGTCCAGAGAGGTTATTATCAGGATTCTTTCATCATCGAGCTGGGATGGAACCTGCCTGCCGGAGGACAGACAATCTCCCAGGCCAGGCGGACTACGGCCCCCCTGGAAGACGGCTCCCGGATGAATGTCTATTTCGCCGATGCCGCCCTGGAATACGCCGATGACAGCGAAGCCCTGGCCGCCGTCGGCAGGCTGATAGACTCCCTGCGGAAAAATAACCTGAAAGGATACCCTGACCTGGAAACGCCCCTGGTTTCCGGCATCCGGAAAGTGGACGGCAGCAACCTCCCCGCCCTGGCCAGGGAGTTTATGGCCAACCAGGATCTGACAGGATTCTCCGCAGTGTTCCCCGCCTTGGATGCCCGGGCTCAGGAAGAGTGCTGCCAGGCCCTCTACGAAGACGCCGATGTGGCTTTCTTTGCAAGCATCGCCCCTTTCCTGGAGGAAGACACGCTCCTTTCTTTCCTGGACAGAGCCGATAAGGACGGCAACATCAGCTTCTTTACCGCCATGCTGATCACCGGCTCTGTCCCGGCAGACCGGCTCAGCGAAGATTACGCGGAAAAATATTATGAAAATGACGATATAGCAACTTTCTCCGCAATCGTGAGCTTTCTGCCCGAAAAAGAACAGCGCCGTTTCCTGGAAAAGGCCCGGAAAGACCAAAAAACTTTTTTCCAGAAAGTGCTGTCCGATGCCCTGTCACAACCTAATGCCCTGCTCCAACCCGCTTCCGCCGCCCAGGCGAACACGGCGAACAGCGCCGGCAGCTCCCCAAGCTTTCCGGAGAGTCTTACGGATTCCGGCAGAATCGTCTATGAGGGCGCGGACATCCTCTTCTACGAGGACGGCAGTCCGTACCTTAGGGACATGTTGGTCAACCAAACGAATCGAACCATCACGGAAGCAGAATACTGCATCCTGGCCTATGACTCCCAGGGCCATCCGCTGAAGCTGCAGTGGAACTTCATGGACAGCAGCGCCAAAGCCGCCTACGAAAACCTGACCCGCCACACAGGACTGCGGCTTGGCCCGAACCAGACCACCGAAGCCATCCCCGGCGGCTGGTCGCTTTCAGACGAGGACGCCGCCAGAATCTCCTACGCCATCTGCTGCCTGAAAGAAGTAATCTTCGAGGACGGCACAGCATGGAGCAACCCGGACTACGAGGACTGGCATGAAGCCTACGCCGGAAAGGAAGTCAGCACGGAGGAACTGGAAGATTACTATCCCTGCGCATATGCCGTTCTGGAATAAATCTCCTCACCACAGGCTACAGAGCATTGCCTGGCATCGCTTCCTTTGTCCCTGTTCCCTGCGATAAGCACAATTCCCAAAACGCAACTAATCGATACAGACATGATGGGGCTGCCGCAATGCGACAACCCCATTATCTATCCCTGAACCATCGGCAGCTCATCCCATTCATCACGGCCCAGAATCGATACATTTCCCTGGGCCATCTCCCGCAATCTCATATACCGGGCATACCTCTTGTACCTGGCGTTGATTCTTTCACGCGGCAGCACCGTGCTTAACACGAAATGTTTCACATCTTTTTCATCCAACAATGAGCGATATGCCCAGTATGTAGCTTCCAGTTGGTGGAATCCATGCTCCCAGCTTGTACTACAACAGGAATGCCCGGAACCACTGCTATCCGCACCTTTCAGTTCAACAAATTTCACCAGGTTCCTCTTCTGAATATACAGCAGGTAGTCGCACCTTGGTTCCTCGCCCCTCAGCTCATCCGGGCAGCAGTAGACTACCTCAATGCATCCCGGATTCTCCAATACATAAACAGCTTCGCTCCCGGAAGAGAAATCATCCAGGATAAGCTCCGGGGAATTATCCCTGCATTTCTCCAGCGAAATCAATTGATATATCATCCTATTCCCTCCGCCGGAAGCCTCAGCATAGCTTCATATTCGTCATCCTGTCTGGAAGCAATGCTGTCAAGCCTGGAGATGTCCGCCATCACCAGGTCTGCATCTTTGATATCTACCAGACTGCCATTTTCAACGCTATATGACTGAAAAGCCTCTTCATCCATCCAGCTCTGTCTTGGGATGATGGCATGGATACTGTCCCAGTTTTTAGATTTGGAAATCTTGGAAGCATAAAACAGATTATTGAGGGACGATATAATATAGGGGCTGTGAGTCGTAATCAAAATCTGGCTTCCTGTCAGATTCTGATATGCCGAAATAAATTTGACCAATGCATATTGCGCGTCCGGATGCAGATGCGTCTCCGGCTCTTCCACTAATATACAATTCCTCTTGCCCCCGTTCAAAGCAAAGCCCAGCAAAAGGTTCGTGATCCATATCACCTCCTGCTGTCCAGAAGAAGCATAGGAAAACGGCACTTTTTTATTTTGCCCTAAAACAAGATAATCATGTCTTCCGTCTGTATTGTATTCCCCTTTCAAGATAACCTTCTGCAGTTCATACATATAGCGAAAAGAGTCCCTCTGCTCTGGGTTTTCCACCATCTGCACCAAGGATGCCAGATCCGTCCTTGCCAGAACCGCACGCATGGCAGAGACTTCCCGCATATAGTCCCTCGTCATGGCATCAATCAGATCAAAGGCACTGTAGCTGGCAGGCTGGAATGCCACCGACAGCTCGTTCGTCTGAATCATATCCAACAGCGCCTGTCTGGAAAGCAGCGCCCGGCCGGCGGGAATATATACACAGGCATACGAATCATCGAAGATTTCAGCCAAAGCTTCTATTCCTAAAGCAGAATTCCATAAATCACGCAGCCTGGCATTCAGCTGGTCGCTAAATCGTATATTCAGGTACTCGTTTCCACTGGACGGAGTGATTGTAATGCTCCGGTTATCGGCAAAGACATATTCCAGCTGAAACTCCCCTAAAGTCCTGGTGTTTCCAAAGGTATTTGTAAAAATCGTCTTCATCTGCGACAAATATGCCTTGCGAAAGTCTCTCCACGTATCAAACTGTTTTTTTGCATAAAGAGTGGAATAAAAGAGCTGGAATCTTCTGAAATAATAAATCAGCTTTATGATGGTGCTCTTTCCGTTTGCCTGTTCTCCAATCAACAATGTTGTCTGGCTTATGCTTAATTCAGCATTATCGATTGGCCCGAAATCCCGAATCATAATTTTATGCATTCCATTCTCCTCAATCCTATAACGCATAATGATGTCCAATTCATCAAAGCCATTATATCATATTGTTTTATTATAAACAATCAATTATACAATGGCAATCCGATTTGCGACCCGATATAATACAATATACGATATCCAACAACCGATAACAGACATAGTTAACGGAAACCAACGGGCAAACGGACAAAAACGGACAAAAACAGCAAAACGACCCCAATAGGTTCTTGACGCTGCGGCAAAAAAAGCATATGATAAAGAGGTAGTCCGAAAGAGAAGAGAAAGGAGCGTCCTGCCCTATGATACTGAGCCTGAAAAAAGATGTGAGAAAACAAGCCAAAAATGTGAACAAAGAGGTCGAAAAGCTTTACAAGAAATTCAACAAGAAAGAATATGACACCAATGTCGTATTGATAAAGATGGATCGGATTGAAAACGAGCTGAAAACCCTGCGGGAGATGGTCAACCGCGAGAAGGAACGGGCCTACATAGAGAAGATGGGGGGCATCCTCCCCAAGAAATCTTAAGATTCTGCCCCGCTAGGATTCCGCAATCTGCCGCAACGGCAAAAAGCGGCTATCGCATCAGCTTCCCCTCATGGGAATCAGCCTGATATGACAGCCGCTTTTCCAATTTCATTTCACAATTCCAAACGCACCAATCACGATATTGATTTTCTCCCTTTCACCCCTTACCGCGACCGGATCTCCTGGCGCATGAAGGACACATAGGAAATGGCGAACACCACCAGCATCAAAGCCATAAGCGCCGTCAGATGGGGCCATACCAGCAGCAGGCTCTGCCCCAGCGTCAGGTTGCTGGAAAGGGCGCCGCTGAGCTGGGCAATCGTGACCGCATTGATGGTCCTGACCCCCGGATCCAGCACGGTGGAAGTGGCCTCCCCGAACAGATAATAGGGGGAAATCCTGTTCAGGTTCAGCTCACAGGTATAATTCTTCAGCTCATTCATCATGGCCTGCATATCACTGCCATTCACGGGATAACAGGCGTCCGCGATGATCCCCGCCAGGAGGCTGATGAAGATGGCACAGAACAGCCACACCGCGATACAGGCCAGGGCCGACGTGGCCGCATGCCTGCATACCGTGGAGAAAAGGATGGCCATGGCCAGCCAGAAACCAATATATACTACGCAAAAACATAGATAGATAAGCAGTCTGGCGATTTCCTCCCCGGTAGGAATCAGTCCCGTGGCGATCAGCCCCACGGAAGCGATCAGCAGCCCGGAGGCGAACACCATCACCGCGCTCAGGAAGACTCCCGCCAGGAACTTGCTGATGATGATATGATCCCGGTACAGGGGCTGGCTCACCAGGCGGTTCAGGGTTCCTTCCGTCCGCTCGCTGTTGATGGCGTCGAATCCCATGAAGATACCGATAAAGGGCCCCATCAGCGCCATCAGGGCATTGTAGGAGGGAATGGAGTTGGCACTGACCGTGAACAGCTTCAGGAACAGGAACCCCGCATAAGTGCCGCTGCTTTCCACGGCTTCCGACAGCCCCGACACCGCGGCGTACAATCCGGACACGGTGATCAGCGCCGTCAGGATCACGAACAGGATCATCCGCTTGCTGTTGATGAATTCCGCCGTCTCTTTCCGGAACAGCACTTTCATCACATGGCTGTTCTGGCCGGCTTTCCTCTCCGGCTTTCCCTCTGCTGTCCGCCCCTGGCCGTCATTCGTTCCCGCGCTTAGAAGACTTGCCTTTTTCATGTTCCTCACCTGCCTTTTCAAAATATTTCCGATAAATCTCGTCCAAATCGCTTCCAGCCTGCCGCAGATGCATGATGGTATATCCCTGTTCGCTCAGCTTCTTGGACAGCGCCCTTCTCAGGTCAAAGGATGAGTGGATGACATACATGTCGCTGTTCTTCTCTATGTCCTGGATGCCCTTCACGCTCTTCAGCACCGTCTGCAGCCCTACGTTGTCCGGATAGACCGACAGCTCCACCGTATTGACCCCATCGTGGCTGATCTGCTCCCCCAGCTCCTCCAGGGTGCCGCAGGCCACCATCTTCCCTTCCACGAAGATGCCCATCCGGTCGCAGACCCGCTGTACCTGATAGAGCTGATGGGAAGAAAGGAGAATGGTCCTGCCGTCCCTCTCCGCCAGATCCCGGATCAGCCACATCAGTTCCCGGACGCCCTCCGGATCTATCCCCAGAGTGGGCTCGTCCATGATGATGATGTCCGGATCCTTCATCAGCACGTCCGCAATCCCCAGGCGCTGCCGCATGCCCCGGGAGTATGTTCCCGCTTTCTTGTCCGCCGCGTGGGTCATGTCCACCCGCTCCAGGAGCCGGTCAATCCGCTCTTCCAGGGCTTTTCCGTCCAAGCCGTTAAGCCGTCCCATGAACCGCAGGTTCTCCCGGCCTGTCATGGTGCTGTAGAAGCCCACGTTGTCGGGCAGATAGCCCACCGATTTCTTCACCGCCAGCCCCTCCCGGGTGCAGTCCATGCCCAGAATCGTGGCCTTCCCCTCGTCGGGTTCCGTGAGCCCCAAAAGCATCAGGGTGGTAGTGGTCTTGCCCGCGCCGTTGGGGCCCAGCAGGCCGAATACTTCTCCCCTGCGGATCTCCAGGTTCAGATGGTCCACAGCGGTAAGTTTCCCATATGATTTAGTCAGGCTTTCTGTCTTTATGACTATATCTCTGTCTTTATTTTCCTTTTTTATTGTGCTATTCTCTACCGGCACTGTGTTTTTATCATTATCGGAGGTTTCCCCCGTTCCGGGAAACCTCTTTTCCCCAGAAAATGCCATACCTTACCTCCTACCGTACTTCTTCATGATATAGTAAAGGCCTCCCGCCACCACAATGATGATGATGACCGCAAAGATGCCCCAGCCCGTCTGGGTCTTCACCGTGACGCGGAACTGGGCCGTGGCCGACTGGCTGTCGCAGTTCGCGTTGAAGATAGTGACGTAGTCTCCTGTCAGGGCTTCCTTGCTGGGCTTCACACGGGCTATGACTTCTTTCGAAGCCCCGGCTTCCAGGGAGTCGATGACGCTGGAATCAAAGGATACCTCCCACCCGGAGGGAGCCGAAGAGGACAGGGTGATGTTCTCCAGGGGAATGTTCCCGCTGTTGGTGAGCTTCAGGGTCACCTGGGACTCCTTGTCCGCATAGGCGTCAAAGGACAGCCTGCCGTCGGGGGTGGACAGCTCCATTTCATATGTGCCCAGAATCTTCACGTTCAGGGCGGTGGACAGCTGCTCCCTGGCGGAGGTGGCGGCGCAGTCTATCTGGTAGTCTCCCGCGTCCACTTTATCCGGCGGCGTTACGGTGATGGTCACGCTGGCGCTGCTGCCGGACTCCACCTCCAGGCTGGACACCTGCGTCCCCTCGCTGGTGAAGGCTACCGTCCAGCCGGTGGGCGCATTGGATGAGAAATTATAGTTCTGGGCATTCAGGGTATTGTTGGCAATGGTAGTGGAATAGGAAAAAGCTGTGCCGGAGACGCCTTCCTGATCCGGATATTCCACGTAGAAATTGCTCTCACCGGCTTCCAGGCCGCTGACTGTCAGCTGTATGGTCAGGTTTTCCTCGAAGCCTGTGTCGGACGCGGCGTGGAGCACGATCTCATAGACGCCGTCCGATGCCTGGGAAGGCACCGTGGTCTGAAAGGTGGCGATGGTATCCTCCCCATCGCCGCTGGCATGTACCTTGGTGACTTCATAGCTGCCACTTTTGAAAAAGCCGGTGAAATCTTCCGGCATGGACACGATGGAAAGCGACACATCCGAACCTGCCGCGTTGCTGCCTTCTAAATGCAGATTGAAGCTGAGGGAATCCCCCGCCGTCACATGTAAGCCCGGATTGTCCGTATAGAAATGGAACCCCTCCGCGGCATGGGCTGGAAGCGACCAAATCCACAGGCAAAGCAGCACTGCCATAGCTGTCAGCACAGCAACCATAGAATGGTACGATTTGGAAAGAACTCTCTGTTTCATAGTAATACAACCTCCCTTAAATATTGTTGATAGGAAAACGATACCATGGAGGAGTGAAAAGTTTGTGGGTATTCGGTGATAAAAGTGTGTTCAAAATCTGAAAACTTTGTGTTTTATTTTTTATCCCGATGCAACAATATCATTCTTTAACCGCTCTAATAGTTTTGAACATGTAATACGGACCTTTGTTCTTGAAAATTATTAAGAATTGAATATGCAACTTTGATGCAAAAATGATGACCTTTTGATGAAGCTTTTTCTTATGCTATAGAACAGACCTTGAAAAAAATGGATTTATTGTGAAGGAATCGTCGATTTTTTTCGATTTCATAGACAGGAAACGGCTATAACCCCTGGCCATGCAGCATAAGGCATTGCTGCACAGTCCTTAAGGAACTTCGGCCGGATGACTATAAGGAGGTATCGCCTGGATGGGATTGTCAGATTTGAATTTCATATTCCGTTTTCTTCCTGTTTTTATGCTGGTCTATTTTTTGTGCCCTGTCATATATCGGAACGGAATCCTTTTCGGGGCCAGCATCCTCTTCTGCGGGCTGAACAGCCTGCAGGGAGCGTTGGTACTGCTTTGCTCCGTGACCGTGAATTATCTCCTCACCCGCGCCATGGACAGCGGGCAGGAGGCTCCGGGCCGGCGCAAAGGCTGGCTCTTTGAAGCGATTCTGTTCAATGTGGGGCTTCTTATGCTTTATAAATACCGGATGCCAGCCCTCCCTCCCGGCATCAGCTTCTACACCTTCACCCTGCTGTCCATGGACATCGATGTCTATCTGCACCGGGAAACGGCTCCCAGAAGCTGGCTGGAGCTTGGAACCTACGCAAGCCTTTTCCCCAAACTGCTGTCGGGGCCCATCACGGTGTACCACGAGACCATCGGACAGATCCGCAGGCACAGGGCCAGCGCGAAAAAGATTGAATACGGCCTGTCCCTGATGATCATAGGGCTCGCCTCCAAAGTCCTGATTGCGGACACGGTAGGGCTCCTCTGGCACGACATCCAGACCGTGGGCTTCGAGAGCATCTCCACGCCCCTGGCCTGGATGGGCACCGCCGCTTACTCCGTGCGGCTTTTGTTCGACTTCCAGGGGTACAGCCTGATGGCCATAGGGCTGGGCAGCATTTTAGGCTTTGAGCTGCCTCCGAACTTCGACCATCCCTACCGCTCCCGCAGCATCAGCGAGTATTACCGCAGATGGCATATCTCCCTGGGACGGTGGTTTAGAGACTATCTGTACATCCCCCTGGGGGGGAGCCGGACAGGGGCAGCCCGGACAGCCTGCAACCTGATGGCGGTTTGGATCGTGACAGGGATATGGCATGGCGTGACGCTGAACTTCCTCCTGTGGGGCGTGATACTGGGGCTGTTCATCGTATCGGAAAAGTTCTTCCTGGGGAATTTCCTGAACCGCCATAAGGTGTTCTCGCATTTGTATGTGTGGTTCGTGATTCCGCTGACCTGGGTGGTTTTCGCGGTCACGGATTTCGGCAGCCTGAGGATTTATTTCACCCGGCTGTTCCCCTTCTGGGGCGGCGGCATCGCCGTGAACGAAAGGGACTGGCTCTATTATGGCAGCAGGTATCTGGGCTTCTTCCTGACGGCCCTGGCAGTGTCCTGCCCCGCGGCGGACTACCTGTGGAAGAAATATTGGGATACGCTGTTTGCGAAAGTCCTGCTGCTGGGACTGTTCTGGTTCTGTATCTACCAACTTGCCAATGGGCTGCAGAACCCGTTTATGTATCTTAATTTTTAAACAAGCATGCAACCAGCTGCACCGTCATGTATGCAGCCAACCGCATCATCATACATACAGCCGGGTGCTACACCATACAGGCAGCCAGGCGCTACACCATACAGGCAGCCAGACGCTACACCATACAGGCAGCCAGGCACGCTATCATACAGGCAGCCGGGCACTCCATCATACAGGCAGCCAGGCGCTACGCCATACAGACAGCCAGGCACTCCACCATACATAAAGTCCGGGAGTGGGTGCCGTAACGGTTTAATTTATAACAAAAGATAGCTCCTTAGGATTACTTCCAGCTACGCCTGGTTCATCCCATGGAGAAGGGAAATCCCTTAGGCCGGGAAGCGGCATTCCTATAAATCGATATACCTATGAATAAGGAATTGTCCTTATGCGCTGCCGATTCCAAGCTGCTTCAACAACGGGCAGAATCTACAGACAGAAGAGAGGAACAAAATGAAGAGACAGAGACATACGACACCATTATTATTCGCGCTTGCGACGAGCATGATCTGCGCCAACCTTGTATCCACCGTCAGCGCCAACGGCATTTATAAAAAATACAATACGGGCGGGTGGTCTCAGCCCATCATCTCTGTGTTGATGCAGGGCCTGGCCCATGACGGTTCCCCGTGGAAGCCCGGCAATCATGCGGGCAAAGGCGACGCTCTGCTTGCGGACGGCCAGACCGATACAGGGGCTGCGCCGGATGCCCTGGCGGGCCAGGCAGGCCAGGCATTTGACAGCAGCTCCATGACCGGACAGCCAGGCTCCGTTGCGGCAGAGGGCTCCTCCGAGGGACAACAGGGTTCTTCAGCCACAGGCTCCTCCAACGGATTCCAGAACCCTTCGGCCACAGGCTCCTCCAACGGACCCCAGAATCCTTCGGCCACAGGCTCCTCCAATGAATCCCAAAATCCCTCAGTGACCGGCTCCTCCAACGGGCCCCAAAGCCCTTCAGCCACCGGCTCCTCTGACGGCTTCCAGGATTCTTCGGCGGTGGGCTCCTCTGGCGAATCCCAGGAAGCGCCCGGTTCCGATGTCCCGGCGGAATCACCGGGAGAACCGAAGCAATACGCCTTCACGGAAGTGACCCGGGAATACTTTGATGACGCGCTGTTCATCGGGGACTCCCGGGTAGCTGGCGTGCAGCTCTACTCTGGCTGGGACAACCTGACTTACTACGCAGAAAACGGCATGACCATTTACAACATGTTCCAGTCAAAGACCGCGAAAGAGGACGGTAGGACCCTTACCATAGAGGAAGCCCTCCAGGAACGCTCCTTCGGCAAGATCTACCTGGAGATTGGCATCAACGAGATGGGAACCGGCACGGTGGATTCCTTTATGGCAGCCTACGAGGAAGCCGTCAACCATCTGCGGGAACTGCAGCCGGACGCCATCCTCTATGTCTGCGGCATCATGTACGTGAAGCAGAGCAAGTCGGAGTCCGACCCGATTTTCAACAACCCCAACATCCAGGCCCGAAATGACCGCATCGCGGAACTCGCTGACGGAGAGAACATCTTCTATCTGGACATCAACGAGGTGGTGACGGACGAGACCGGGAACCTGAATCCGGACTACACCTGGGACGAGGTGCATTTGCTGGGCAAATATGACATGATGTGGCTGGACTACTTCTGCAGCCACGCCATTGTCAAAGAGATTCCCTGATAATTTGTCCGAAATCGAACAGAGGTACCCGGATGTGGGAGACCGCTTTGGCACCATGCGCGCCGCCGTTCCGCTTCCGTAAATCGCATGTACCCTTGCTGATTCTGCCGGGGTATGATATGATGATTCTTAAGGTAGAATATTATCAATACTTTCACAATGTGGGGATACCGAAATGCTGTTCAATTCATATATATTTATTTTTTTATTTCTTCCTATTGCATTTTCAGGATACTTTTTGCTCAATCGCTTTCGGAAGTATTCTGCTGCCAAGTTTTTCCTGGTCAGTATGTCCTTATGGTTTTATGCTTATTTTCACAGCAGCTATCTGTGGATCATCCTTTTCAGCATTGGGATGAATTACCTCTGCCATTATCTGATTCTGAAGAAATACCATGCCCGGATCGTCTTATTATGCGGGCTTCTTTGTAATGTTGGATTGCTTTTTTACTATAAATATTTTCACTTTCTTTTTGACAATATCAACCATCTGTTTCATACGGACATTTCCCTGCCCGCCATTCTGCTGCCCCTGGGCATCAGCTTTTTTACCTTCCAGCAGATTGCTTTCCTGGTGGACAGCGCCAAAGGTGAAATCAGCCGTCAGACTCCTTTGGATTATGCCCTCTTCGTAACCTTTTTCCCGCAGCTGATTGCCGGCCCTATCGTCAGCCACGAAGAAATGCTGCCACAGTTCAGGGACATGTCCAGGAAGCATATACAGGCAGAAAATGCATACAAAGGACTGCGCTTATTCGTACTGGGCCTGGCTAAAAAGGTACTGATAGCCGACACCTTTGGACAGGCCGCAAACTGGGGATTCCAGAATTACACTGTAATAAGCGGACTCAATGCTTTTACTGCCATGTTGTTCTATACCTTTCAGATATATTTTGATTTCAGCGGATACTGCGATATGGCAAGGGGAATCGGATGTCTGTTCAATATAAATATTCCTGTCAATTTTCTCTCCCCTTATAAATCGAAAAATATTTTGGAATTCTGGGACAGATGGCATATCACCCTGACAAGATTCTTCACCCGCTATATCTATATCCCCCTGGGCGGCAACCGAAAGGGCCTGGCCCGTACCTGCGCCAATGTGCTTCTGATTTTTCTGATCAGCGGCATCTGGCACGGAGCCGGGTGGAATTATATTGTGTGGGGGCTTTTGCATGGAATCCTTTCCGTGCTGACGCGCATCTGGCAGAAATGCCGCAGACAATCCAAAGGCAATCCCATAGGAACTTTCTGTTCTATGTGCTTCACCTTTCTTTTTGTGAACTTTGCATGGACCTTCTTCCGGGCGGATACCGTCTCACAGGCTGTCCATATGCTGAAAAGCCTTATCCCAATCGGGGGAAGCGGAATCTATCTGGAATATGCTGTTTTCTTTCAGATTCCGGAGCTTCTGTATGGGCTTAAATTGCTTCATTTAGACACTATGCCCTATTCGCCTTATTACGGCATGATCGCCTTTACGCTCACAGCCGTTCTTTTGATTTTCTGCTGCAAAAACCTGTACGAAAGCGAAGAAAGCCATAAACCGACCGTTTTCGGCACCATCTGTCTGTCCGTGATGTCTGTATGGTGTATAGTGTCCCTGTCAGGAGTCAGCACATTTTTATACTTTAATTTTTAATGGGATAAGGTGAATTAATATGCGTAAAACAAATTACAAAAAACATATTTGGATATTTGTGGCCCTTTCTGCCGTTCTTGTTCTGGGATGCATGGCCTTGGTAGTTTTGATTGATCCCTTTTTCCAATACCACAAGCCATTAAAAGGGATGAGCTACACCATTGATAATCAACAGTGCCAGAATCCCGGCATCGCCAAAAACTTTGATTATGACAGTGTCATATTGGGGTCTTCCATGACCGTCAACTTTAATCCGGAGCTTTTCCGGGAAACCATGGGGCTCGCTACCGTCAAGCTCTCCTATAACGGCGCTTACCCCAAAGATATCGATAATATCATGGCCATCATCCGGAACAGCCCCAATCAGGTGAAAGAGGTATTCTTAGGCATCGACATCTATACCTACAAAGCCCAGCCGGGCATCATGTCCTATGAAATACCGCAGTATCTCTACGACGATTCCCCGTGGAATGACCTGCCTTATCTGTTGAACAAGGATGTCCTTCTGGATTATATTTTAAAAAATATCATTTCACCCCAGGGCAGTACGCCTCTCAACGAAATATATTATACATGGAAACATTCCGTTTACAGCAAAGACAATGTCCTGG
>ERZ808037.888-NODE-888-length-23527-cov-10.881620_pt1 | contig 23527 bp, 25 predicted proteins | sample MGYA00380190_ERZ808037 | MGnify/ENA primary metagenome ERZ808037 (study PRJEB31490, sample SAMN06133399) | mouse gut metagenome | isolation source: J9 | host: mice | place: China: Chengdu | collected 2015-05 ... | reverse complement strand
ATCTCAGGCATTGCAGAAGATGTCGCACGAGGATCAGACCTTGAAGGTGGTCAATGATGTGGAGAACAGACAGACCTTGCTGTACGGCATCGGCGACCAGCAGCTTGAAATTATCCAGAGCCGTCTGGCAAATGAGTACAAGTGCGAGATTGAGTTAAGTGATCCCAAGATTGCGTTCCGCGAGACCATCAAGAAGAAATCCGACGTGGAATACAAGTATAAAAAACAGTCCGGCGGACACGGACAGTATGGTCATGTCAAGATGCGCTTTGAGCCGTCCGGCGATTTGGAGAAAGCGTATATGTTTGAGCAGGAAGTCGTAGGCGGTGCGGTTCCAAAGAATTACTTCCCGGCTGTCGAGAAAGGAATGCAGGAATCTGTTCTGAAAGGACCTTTGGCTGCTTATCCGGTGGTAGGCGTGAAGGGAATACTGTACGATGGTTCTTATCATGCAGTGGATTCCTCAGAAATGGCATTTAAGACCGCAGCGATTCAGGCGTTTAAGAAGGGCTTTATGGAGGCAGGACCTGTGCTGCTTGAGCCGATTGCATCGCTCAAGGTGACAGCACCCGAGCGCTACACAGGTGATATAATGGGCGACTTGAATAAGCGGCGCGGCAGAGTGCTTGGCATGAATCCGATTGGAAACGGCAAGCAGGTTATTGAAGCGGATATTCCAATGATGGAGTTGACAGGATACTGTACAGTGCTTCGTTCCATGACAGGCGGACGCGGCAGCTTTGAGTATGAAGTGACAAGATATGAGCAGACACCGAACGATATTCAGGACGCGCAGGTGAAGGCGAGAGCAAATAAAGTAGTGGATTCTGCGGACGTATAATACCGCATCTTATTCATACAAAAATGCATCAGATTACGGCCTGATGCATTTTTGCGTTGATCAACATTATGAGGAAGTTTGGCTACGGAGTATGATCAAAAAGGTGCTGCCGCCGCCCGGTGTGTCGGATACTTTGATACTTCCGTGATGTGCGGTAATGATATCGTAGGCGATGGCGAGACCCAGCCCGAAGTGATTTTTGTCACTGCGGGCTTTTTCGCTGCGATAAAAGCGGTCAAATATTTTGGATTTATCCTCGTCGCTGATACCGACACCCGTGTCAGAAATTTTGATTTCAAAGTGTTTGTTCACGTAATCGGCAGACAGACAGATTTTTCCGCCTGCCGGCGTATAGCTGACGGCATTGTGCAGAAAGATTGTGAGCACTTGTGTGATGCGCTCACTGTCACATACGCAGTCGGGGAGTGCATCTTCGGGGAGGGAGGCGCTGATTTGGATATTTTTTGAAGCTGCCATATTCTCAAAAGCCTCGCAGGCGTTCAGTACCAGTGTGTCGAGCTGGGTACGCACTGGTTTGATGTCGAGATGCCCCGTGTCACAACTCAGCAGTGTGAGCATGTCGTTTAACAGTCTTGAGGTGCGCAGCGCTTCGTTTTTGATCGTACTCAATTCGGGGCATACATCTTTGTCAAGCCCTGCCTCGGCACATGAGAGTATCACCGCGAGCGGTGTGCGTAGCTCATGGGACGCGGAGGCGATGAACTGATTTTGCCGGAGTCTGCTTGCCTCAATCGGATTTAGCAGTTTTCCGGTAAAAATGTATGCGAAAATCCAGATTGCGATCAGGGCAAGTGTGATAATTCCCAGAAATAAAGAACGCTGTCTTGTCATTTGCTTTTTGATTGTCTCAAGCGGCGCAGCCAACAGAATTTCCAGCGTAGACGTATTTTTTTCCATGTGGATTACAAAACAGCAGTAACCGAATTTGCTGACACTGATGTCATTTTCCTGATTTAATATAAAGGAGGTGTAACTGCTTTTATACGAGAGTGTATGGTGCGTCATGGAGGCGTTTTCATGATGGTAATAACGCCATGCTTTGTCGAGGACCTGTCGTCTCTCATCACTGTCATGTATTTTATTGGTATCATATAGAAATTCGGTGTCATTGTCCATCAAGGACACATAGTATTTTTTGCCGGATTCGAGCTGGGACAGCCATGTGTTGCTGATGATGTCCTGCTGCTCGATGTAGGAGGCGATCGTGTAGATGTCACTCTGATAGGAGTACATTTTATTTTTCATCATGTTATTTTCGGAAATCAATAGATAGCCAAGTGTCATGACAATTAAAATCAATGTGGTGATGCAGCCGTTTAACAGTGTCAAATGAAGGTGTGCTTTTTTGATGGTATTCATGTGATAGAAATTGCTTCCTCTCTAATTTTCCAGTGATTCTTCCAGCAGACAGTAGCCAATGCCGCGGATCGTTCTTAACTTTAAACGGCTTCCGACTGCCTTGAGCCGCCTGCGGACGAAGTAGATATAGTTGTCGAGGTTTCCCTCCTCAACGTCGCTGTCAGGTCCCCAGATTTTTAATAGAAGCGTGTTTCTTGACAGGGTTTGTCCGCCATTTTTGACAAATATTTCAAGCATTGCGCCCTCGCGCTTAGAGCAGGTACAACTGCCGTCTGGTCCGGTAAGGGTGTTTGAGGTCTCATCAAAGCTGATATCGCAGTAGGTGGACAATTCTGTCTGGCTGAGAATCGGAGAGCGTCTTGTGACACACTGGATACGCGCCAGCAGCTCTTCGAACGCAAACGGCTTTACCAGATAATCGTCAGCGCCAAGATTCAGTCCGGTCACTTTGTCGTTCAGCGTGCCAAGCGCAGTGATCATGAGAACGGGGATACTGATGCCCTGCCTGCGCAGTTTGGTCAGAATCATAGTGCCCTCCATGCCGGGAAGCATTCGGTCGAGCAGAATCACGTCATGAATATTCTGCACAGCATAATAAAGCGCTTCCTCCCCGTCATAGCAGGAGTCTACAATAAAGCCTCTTGAAATCAGCTGGGCTGTGAGGGATTCATTTAGTTTCTTGTCATCTTCGGCGAGTAGTATACGCATGGTTTCTCCTCCATAAAGTAAAATATTTTTGTACTTCATATTTTACTTTATTTATCTCTAAATTATCTCTAAAATTCAATATGCGTTGTCGGCAAAATCTTTTCGCCTTATTATACTCGATACCTGTTCGGGTGTAAAGTATGAGATAATTTTAAATTCTTTTTAATATAAATTTTAATGCAAATTTAGAGAGCATTTAGAGATTTCTGTGCTAAGATAGGGAAAAATTAAATGAATATGGAGGTTTACAATGAGAAAAAAATTACTTAGTACAAGACTGGCTGTATTTGTTATGTCTGCTGTGATCACCATAACAATGGCAGGCTGCGGCACACAAGGAGAGCCACAGCGCTCTGAACATGAGGCAGTTATGACAGACAGCGATGTGTCTGCCGCAGCGCAGCAGGACAAGGACACTTCTGATAATAGTGGCACAGGGCGTTATGTAGATCGGACCGTCTGTGAGGGAGAGTATTGGGACAGGGTGGAAAAACAGATACTCAGTGATGGCCGGATTGTGTTGGTCAACAGTATGACCAGCCAGAGATTTGTGTCGGAGGACGGCGGAGATACATGGAATATTGAACAGGACGAGGAATTTTCTGTCTTTGTCAAAGAACACTATCCAATTTCGACTGCCATATCAACGGACGGCACGCTGGCGTTGATTTGCATGGATAAAAAGGATCCATCAGCAGACGCAGAGCACATGGAATATGTCTATCGGCTTTATATCTATCATACAGACGATACTGTCAGGCAAATTGAAATTGACCTGCCAGATGCCGAGTCCAGACTGAGCGAAGTGGCATTTGGTGAGCAGGGAGAGCTGTTTGTGTTTGCTGGCGGTTGCAGGATAATATATAAGGTCGATCTTGATACAGGAGCATCGAAGAAGCTGACTACGCTTCAGGAGAACTGTTATCTGATGGAATGCAGAAATAAGATACTGATGTGTATGACTGCGCAAAAAATATTCCTGTATGATCTGGAAAAGGAACAATTTATAGAGGACGAGACTCTTGACAGTTTTATCTTGGACACTTATCAAGATATGTCTTGGACGGGCGCAGGATTTACAGCATATTCTTTTTTGGGCGAGAACAAGACCATCTATATTGCAGGGAACAAAGGACTTCATCGGCATGTGATTGGCGGAAGCACCATCGAGCAGGTGATAGATGGCAGCCTCTCCCTGCTGAGTACGCCGTCACACAGTATTCTGGCGATGACAGTGAATGACAGGAATGAGTTTGTGACAGCATATTCAGATGGAAGCATTGTTAAGGCTGCCTATGACGCGAATGTGCCAACTGTTCCGAACGAAAAACTTACGGTTTACAGTTTGAATGAAAATGATCTGGTAAAGCAGACAATCTCTGCCTATCAGACACAGTACCCGGAAATGTTCATTGAATATCAGGTTGGAATGGAAGATGGCGGCATCACGCAGGAGGATGCGTTGAAAAAACTGAATACACGGCTTCTTGGCGGGAGTGGACCAGACGTTATGCTGCTCGACGGCATGAAGATTGACGCCTATGCAGAGAAGGGCGTGCTGATGGAATTGTCAGAGATTGTCAATGCGGCGGATGAGAGAGACGGATTATATAGGAATCTAATTGATAATTTAAGCGGGGGCGATCAGATTTATGCGATTCCGTTGGAGTTTCACATTCCAGTTGTCATCGGGCAGAAAGAGGCAGTGGACAGTATAACGGATTACAGGTCGATGGTAGCGCTCTATGAAAAGGCGCGGGAGACATATACTGATACAGATATGGTGGGAATTTCTTCGGCAAAGGGCATCATGAAGCGCGCTATGCCGGTGTGTGCGCCGTCATGGCAGGACGGAAAAGGACAGTTGGACACACAGAAAATCAAAGAGTTTCTCGAGCTTTCCAAGAGACTTTACGAGGTGCAGATGAATGGGACACCGGCAGAGGCAATTGCCAATTACCAGCGGCGGGTTTCAAATGATTATGAGGAGAGCCCTTATTTCAAAGGCTTGAATGAAACGATTTGTCTGGAGGAACGCTGCTCATTTGCTTTTGGTGAGACTTTGGGTGCGTACACATATCGAGATATGCTGTCCGTACCGCGTGCAGAAGGCATGGAGCAAGTGATATCTAAACCACTAGACGGGCAGAGTGCCAAGGTGTACTGTCCAGAATCCATTGTGGGCATTAACGCAGCAACAAAGAGTTCTGACAGGGCAAAACAGTTTGTTGGCATGATGCTTAACACAACTGTTCAAGACAACACACCGTTGGGATTTCCAATCAATAAAAAGTCGCTTGCATCGGTCTTTGCTTATGATGAAAGTCAACTAAGTGAGGACGGCGGCCAGTATTCTACCTCTTATGACATAGATGGCGTGATGCATGGATTTACGATTTATCCTGTTGAACAGGAGGGAATCGACCTGCTGGAACAGTGGATTGCAGGTCTTGACACACCTTATTTGAGCGATCCTGTGTTTGAAAATGTGATTTTAGCGCAGGGCGTGGAGTACATTGAGGGACACAAGGAACTCGACGAGGCGGTGGAGGAGATTGTGAATAGTGTGGAAATTTCTCTGTATGAATAAAAGTACAACTTCTTTTATCAACCTCTTAGAGAAAATTTAGAGATTGTTATGTTATCATAAAATGTAAAAAAGGCTTTGGGCGTCTATACAGTACATTTGGAGGTAAGATATGAGAAGGAAATCACTGTTTATAAGATTGGCAACGCTCTTTATGGCGGCTGTACTTGGTATTATAGCGACAGGCTGTGATGCAAAAGGTTCGTTGGAGAGTGAAAATGGTACACTGCCTGACGGGCGTAAGGAGGCCTCTGGGCAGGGAGAGCTTGCTGACAGCAATGGCATGGGGCGTTACGTGGGCACCACAGTCTATGAGGGAAGTGAATTTTATGATATGGCGCAAATGCAGACATTAGAGGATGGACAGCTTGTCCTGCTGAACCGTTTCTCTAAGGAGAAGGTGGTGTCAGCAGACGGGGGCAGTACGTGGGGCGCTGAGATCAATGAAACACGCACCGCGTTTATGGAAGAACATATGCCCGCAGCGGTAGCAGTTGCAAAAGACGGTACAATTGCGCTGATTGGGATGGACGAAAGAGAAGATTCTCCGGGTGGAGTTTATAGTACCTATGATTATAATCTTTACATTTACAATATAGATAATACGACAAGACAGATCGAGGTGGATTTCCCGGAGGAAGAAGCGCACCTGTGGGACATTACCTTTGACGAGGAGGGAAATCTTTACGCATATGTATATGCACCGGGCGGCGGAAGCATTTACAAAATAGATATAAACGAAAATTCCAGTGAAAGTTCGGCACAAAAGCTTGTGCAGGTTGAAAATTCCAATGAAACCATGATGGCATGTCAGGATCAACTGCTGATGTACGTGACTGCTGAGACGATCTTTTTGTATGATTTGGAAAAAAAGGTCTTTCTGGAGGATAAGACACTTGACAGCTTTCTGGAGGAAAATTATAAGAGCGGAATGTTATGGGTAGGCGGAAATTATCATGGATATGCCTTTCTGGGGATAGACCGCACGATTTATATTGTGAGTGAGAAAGGGGTGTACCGCCATGCCATCGGCGGCAGTGTGGTGGAGCAAGTGATTGACGGGGCGTTTGCTCCACTGGGCAGCCCGACAGACCATATTACAGCGATGACAACAACAGACAAAAATGAATTTCTTGCCATATTTAACAATGGGAGAATCGTAAAATTTGTCTATGACGCCGCACTGCCGTCTGTGCCAACAGACAGGCTTACTGTCTATAGTCTGAATGAAGATGATCTGGTGAAACAGACAATCGCGGCATGTCAGTCGCAGGCGCCGAATCTGTACATACAATATCAGATCGGAATGGACGAGGACGGCATCACGCGGGAAGATGCACTGAAAAAGCTGAATACGCAGCTTCTTGGCGGCAGCGGTCCTGATATCATTATGCTGGATGGCATAAATATTGACACCTATGCAGAAAAGGGCGTGCTGGCGGATTTGTCCGATGTCGTGGATAAAATCAGTGCGCAGGACGGACTGTACAGCAATATCATTGAAAATCTTTCATACGACGATATGATGTACGCTGTTCCGGCGAAGTTTTATATTCCGGTTTTGTATGGAGATGCAGCATTTGTGGACGGGGCAGAGGACTATGAGTCACTGGCAGATATGGTGGAGAAGGCAAGGGAGGCTTACCCGGATACAAACTTGTTGAAGGTATGTTCAGCGTCCGGCATTCTCAGGCGGTCTGTTCCGATCTGCGCGCCGTCGTGGAAGAATGAACAAGGACAACTCAATCAAGGTCAGATACGATCATTTTTGGAACAGACCAAGCGGATTTATGAGATGCAGATGCATGGTATGCCGCCGGAAGATGTCGAGGAGTACCAGCAGAACAGGATTTTGAAAGATGGTACAGACTGGGAGGAGAATGGATCTTTCATGTCAACTCAGGACAGTGCTTATCTGCTGCGTGAGGCGCCGTTTGCATACGGTGAGATTGTGATGGCATCTGTTTATGAGGACATGCTGTCAGTGCCAAGAATGCAGGGGTTAGAGAATACAATGATGAAGCTGTTGAATGGCCAGTGCAGTAATGTTTATCATCCGGCGTCGATTATTGGTATGAATGCTGCGTCGGAGAATCATCATGCTGCGAAGCAGTTTGTGGAGATGATGCTTGGCAGAGATGTCCAGAAGCAAATGCAGTTTGGGCTGCCTGTCAACAAGAGTGCGCTTCCAGAGCAGTTTGCCTACGAGGAAAGTGAGCTTGGAGAGAACGGTGAAAAGGGTATGGCGGGTTTTACGCTGCCAACTGGGGAGAACTTTTTCTACTTGATATATCCTGTTGATACAGAGGACATCGCGCAGCTTGAACAATGGATTGCGCAGTTAGACATACCGTATCTCAGTGATACAATGCTGGAAAGTGTAGTCTATACAGAGGGAACGGCGTATCTTGAGGGACACAAGGAACTCGACGAGGTGATGGAGGCGATTGTGGACCGCGTGGAAATCTATCTGTATGAATAAGAAGTGTTATGAAAGTTTCCTCATTCACTGCAATAACGATTGACAACCTGATATGATTGCACTATACTAATATACAGACACTATATATAGTATAGTTATTAAATAACATATACTATATATCAAGAAAAAACGTATAAGGGAGTAGGATTGAAATGAGCGAGGAAATGGATTACAGTGTGCTTTATCAGCCGAAAAGGACCGTTTATGTCGTCAAAAAAGATGGCAGCAAAGAGGCATTTAATGTGCAGAAGGTCATCACTGCGGTGGGAAAATCTGCCTATCGTGCACTCACGAAGTTCACAGATGCCGAGAAGCGTCAAATCTGTCAGGATGTGATCGACAAGGTTGACGGTATGGACACCAGCCGGATTCCCATTCCGGTGATGCATAACATTGTGGAGAGTGCGTTGGAGGATGTGAAGCCTGTTGTGGCGAAGAGCTATCGTGATTACAGGAATTACAAACAGGATTTTGTGCGCATGATGGATGATGTGTATAAGAAGAGTCAGTCCATCATGTATGTAGGCGATAAGGAGAATGCCAATACGGACTCCGCGCTCGTTTCGACGAAAAGGAGCCTTATTTTTAACCAGTTTAACAAAGAACTTTATCAAAAGTTTTTTCTCACGACGGAGGAAATACAGGCGTGCAGGGACGGCTATATCTACATTCATGATATGTCGGCCCGCCGCGATACGATGAACTGCTGTCTATTTGACGTAGAGCATGTACTTTCCGGCGGCTTCGAGATGGGAAATATCTGGTACAATGAGCCGAAATCACTCGATGTGGCATTTGATGTGATCGGTGATATCGTGCTCAGTGCGGCAAGCCAGCAGTACGGCGGATTCACGGTGCCGGAGGTGGATAAAATCCTTGCCCCCTACGCAGAAAAGACCTATCAATCGGCGGTTGAGAAGTATGTCGGACTCGGCATAGACCAGAAAAAGGCGGAGGAAGTGGCAATCGCTGACGTGGAGAGGGAGTTTGAGCAGGGCTTTCAGGGCTGGGAGTACAAGTTTAATACTGTGGCGAGCAGCCGCGGCGACTATCCGTTTATCACAGTCACTGCCGGAATCGGAACAGAGCGCTTTGCCAAAATGGCAACGATACAGATGTTGAATGTCAGGCGCAAGGGACAGGGCAAGAAAGACTGCAAGAAGCCAGTCCTTTTTCCGAAGATTGTATTTTTATATGATGAAAATCTTCACGGTGCAGGAAAACCGCTCGAAGATGTGTTTGAGGCGGGTGTGAAATGTTCTGCCAAAACGATGTATCCCGATTGGCTCAGCCTGACGGGAAAGGGGTATATCGCCAGCATGTACAAGCAGTACGGCAAGGTGATCTCTCCGATGGGATGCCGTGCATTTCTCTCGCCGTGGTATGAGCGGGGCGGTATGCATCCAGCCGATGACAAAGATGTGCCGGTGTTTGTTGGACGCTTTAATGTCGGCGCGGTGTCACTGCACCTGCCAATGATTCTCGCAAAGGCAAGGCAGGAGAGCAGGGACTTTTATGAGGTGCTTGACTATTATCTGAATTTAATACGGCAGCTTCATATCAGAACGTATGCCTATCTCGGAAATATGCGCGCTTCAACCAATCCATTAGCGTACTGTGAGGGTGGTTTTTTGGGCGGACATCTCAAACTGTCGGACAAGATCAAACCGTTGTTAAAGTACGCGACGGCGTCGTTTGGCATCACGGCGTTCAATGAGTTACAGATGTTATATAATGGCAAATCGCTTGTGGAGGATGGGGCGTTTGCGCTTGAGGTACTTGAGTATATTAATAAAGAAGTGAACCGCTTCAAAGAGGAGGACGGCAATCTGTATGCGATTTACGGAACGCCCGCGGAAAATTTGTGCGGGTTACAGGTAAAGCAGTTTCGCGCACAGTATGGCATTGTGGAGGGCGTTTCAGACAGGGAGTACGTCAGCAACAGCTTCCACTGTCATGTGACAGAGGAAATCACACCGATTGAGAAGCAGGACTTGGAATACCGATTCTGGGAGCTGTCAAACGGCGGTAAGATTCAGTACGTAAAATATCCGATTGATTACAATATTTCTGCGATCAAAACGCTTGTCAGGCGGGCGATGGAAATGGGCTTTTACGAGGGCGTTAATTTGTCCTTGGCATACTGTGATGACTGTGGTCATCAGGAGTTGGAGATGGATGTATGTCCGAAGTGCGGCAGCAAGAATCTGACCAAGATCGACCGTATGAATGGGTATCTGTCGTACTCGCGCGTACATGGCGATACAAGGCTGAATGATGCAAAGATGGCAGAGATTGCAGAACGCGTCAGTATGTAAAAATAGTTGGAGGGTTGAGTTGAGATGAGATATCATAATATCACGAAGGATGATATGTTAAATGGTGACGGGCTTCGCGTTGTCTTGTGGCTGGCAGGCTGTGAACATTGCTGCAAGGGATGTCAGAATCCTATGACATGGGACCCGGACGGGGGATTGCTGTTTGATGATGCTGCCAAGGCAGAGATTTTTGAGCAGCTTGACAAGCCCTATATAGAAGGAATTACGTTTTCTGGCGGCGACCCACTGCACTGTGCGAACCGGGACGGCGTGAAAGCGCTTGCAAGAGAAATCAAAGAGAAGTACCCTGACAAAAATATATGGCTCTACACGGGCGATGTGTGGGAAAATATCAGGAAATCCTCTTTGATGAAATACATTGATGTTCTGGTTGACGGTGAGTTTATACAGGAACAGAAGGATGCGACGCTTTTGTGGAAGGGAAGCAGCAACCAGCGTGTCATTCATGTACAGGCGACACTTGCGCAGCCCGATTCGTTGGTTCCGATACTCCACTGTGGTGATCATGATGACATACCCATGGGGCGTGAAACGACAGGAATGTCAGAGCAGAATATCATACCATTTAGCGCAAACGGCAGTTGTGCAATCAAGAAAAATGCATGTGAGGCATAAATAAGGCTTATTGAGGAGGCATACGTGAAGATTAAGATAAAGTATTTTACAGATAAAGTACAGAAGCTGGAGAAAATCTCAAAAGGAAACTGGATTGACCTGCGGGCGTCGGAGGAGGTCGAGATGAAGCAGGGGGAGTTCAGGCTGATTCCGCTTGGAATTGCCGTGGAGCTTCCAAGAGGCTATGAGGCACATGTCGTTCCCAGAAGCTCTACATTCAAAAATTTTGGGCTGATACAGGTGAATCATCAGGGGGTGATTGACGGACCGGACCGCGAGACCGGTGAGGGCGGATACTGTGGCAATGAGGACCAGTGGTTTGTGCCGATGTATGCGATGCGCGACACGGTGATTCACTTGAATGACCGCATTTGCCAGTTTCGGATTATGGAGCAGCAGCCAGAGGTTGAATTTGAGGAGGTCGCTGAGCTGACAGGGGCAAACCGCGGAGGTTTTGGCTCGACAGGGAAAAATTAAGTGTTTGATAAAGACAAAGCAAAGAAGCAACGCTGTATGAAGTAACAGGGTTGCTTCTTTATTTTAGTGATGCATGATTATTCCGCAGACTTGGGCAGCCGGTGCCGGAACAGTGCATGGCTGAGCTTCTGCCAGCTAAACGGAATCAGCGGATAGAGATAACTCTGACCGGATACCATCTTGTTTGTGATAATGGCAGCAAAGAACAGGATAATGCCCGCAATATAGCCCCACACTTGAAAAAGCGCCGTCAGGACGAGATTGATGAGTCTGAAAAATTTGATGGCATAGCCAAGCTCGTAACTGGGGTGCGTGTAGTTTGCGATGGCGACAAACGCCATATACAGCATGACTTCTGCGTTGAACCAACCGCTCTTGACAGAAAATTCGCCTAGAATCAGCGCTGCCATGACACTCAGGGGGGTTGAGAGCATATTGGGCGTGTTGACCGCCGCAAGCCGCAGACCGTCGATCGCAAGTTCTAGGATTAGAAACTGCCAGATCAGCGGCACATTGATATCCTCCTTGACCACGATAAACTCAAAGGCTGGCGGAATCCAGTCGGGATTCTGCATCATCAGCAAGAACGTTGGTGTGATAAAGTAAGTCAGTATCAAAATCAGGAAGCGCGAAAGTCGCAGATATGAGCCTGTGACTGGCGGGAAATAGTAGTCGTCCGCCTCCTGTATCATGTCCAGAATACTCATTGGCAGAATCATGGCAGAGGGCGAGTTATCGACCAAAATGATAATATTTCCTTCCAGAATCTGCGCTGCGGCCGCGTCTGGACGTTCCGTGTACTTGAATTTTGGAAAGGGGTTATACCATTTTGAGGTGTAGAGGCATTCCGCAAGGCTTTCCTGATTCAGTGTCAGCGCATCGACTTTAATGTCATTGATGCGGTCGCGTATTTTCCTCAAAAATTCTTGATCGACACGGCTGTCCATATAGCATAGAACGATGTCTGTGTTGGATGCTTTGCCGGCGCTCAGCATCTCCATGCGCAGGTCGGTGCTTCGGATACGGCGGCGAATCAGCGCCGTGTTAAAGACAACAGTTTCTACAAATCCGTCCTTGGAACCGCGCAGCACCTTGTCCTTCTCAGGTTCTGACACACCGCGGGCAGGATAAGTGCGGGAGTCGATTAAGATACATTCGTCAAAACCATCTATAAGAATAGCGAACACACCACAAAGAATGTTTTTGGCGATTTCATGAAAGTCATTTGTGAGATCTACCTCGACGTAAGGCATGAGCTGGTTGAGTTCCGTTGCAGTTTGGGGAAGGTCGTCGGCTTTTAATCCCATCAAAAACTGCAATAGTTTCTGCATCAGCACGTCTTTGCAGAACCCGTCAACGAAGTAAAACACCGCATTTTTGTCTCCGATCAGCACATCACGGCTCACGATATCAAAGGAGTTTTCCGCGTGTAGCAGCTCTGCCATATATTGTTTGTTTTGTTCAAAATCTTGATACATTTAGATAACCATGCCTTTCTAAACTATTTGATATTCAGCATCAGTATGTGTCAAAATCTGTATTTCATACATTCTTTTTTATCTTTCGTTCCATGAAAATTTACTTTTCAGAAATATTTGATATACTGATAATATCTTTTGCAAAAGATATCAATAAATTTAGATAAAGAGGAATTTAAAAATGCATCAGATTGCAGTATGTGATGACGAACAAATAGTCTGTGATATGGTGTCAGAAACAGTCAGCCGATGGAAGCCTGATGTGAAAGTGCAGTGCTTTTTATCGGGAGAGGCATTGCTTTCGGCGTATGATTTTTTTGACGTGATATTTCTGGATATTGATATGCAGGGAATCGACGGGATTGAGACGGGCAGGCGGATTCGAAAAAAGGATCATGAGACAAAGATTATCTATCTCACGTCGTACCGGGATTATGTGGCAGGCGCTTTTGAGGTACATGCGTTCCAGTATTTGCTCAAACCGATTTCTCCGGCACAGTTGACACACCTTTTGGATGAAATTTTCCAATATGTAAAAAAAGCGGACAAGAGGACGATTCTGGATTTTCAAACAAATGAAGGAATTGTGTGTGTAGATGCAGCGGAAATCTGTTACTTTGAATTTACTGACCGGAAGATTCGGCTGGTGACATTGAACGGAGTTTATACGATGAGGGGGAAAATCAGCAGTATCTATGACCGCACCTCCTCCTTGGGATTTTCAATGCCGCACAAAAGTTTTGTCGTCAATTTTCTTCATGTGAAAAATGTCAGGAATCTTGATATTTTTCTCGATAACGGCGACAGTATCCCGCTGTCGCAGAAAAAGCAAAGAGCGTGGAAACAGGAGTTGACGAACTACCTGTCAGAGCGGCTCGAACGGCAGAGGAGGGAAGTGGAATGACGAGACAGGCGATTGTAAGTATTTTATTTTTTCTGCTGGATATTGTCTCGCTGACGCTGTGTTCTTGGTATCTTGTCTCATTGATGCCGTCAAATAAGTATGCGGTGCGAAAGCATGGGCGGCTGCGCATTCTCAAGGCTGCGGCATGGACAGGGTATGCGGCGCTGACAGTCCTGCTTCCAAATTTGGGACACAATGACTTTCTTACGATGGCGGTGCTGTCAGTTTACTATATCCTGACAGGATATTTGCTGTATCACCGGGACAAGACAGGGATTCTCTATCAGCTTGGCTTCATGTTTTTCATGTATGCGACACAGATTATTTCTATTTTGGCAGCTGCAAGGTTTTATGCGGTGTTCAGTCTGGAACAGATAACGTATGTTTACACGATGATTTTGCTAAAAGCGGGGTCTTTGCTCATTATCACAGTTGTGTTCCGTATACTGATTCAAAAACGGTTTGTGTCGGTGCAGCCGCGGCTTAAACTGCGGGGAATGCTTCTGGTGCCCGTCATCAGCATGATTTTGATTTTCTGGTTTACGGTTAGTGCTGATGTGTTTTTAATGCGCTTTGGGTACGAATGGTTAATCGTATACTGTGCGCTGGTGCTGGTGATCAATCTGTATTGTTTTTATTTCTGGCATGATGTTTCCAAGACACAGGAATTGAAGTATAAGTTGGAGCTGATGCGACAACAGAATGAACTGACCCATCAATTTTATGCGGATTTGGAAGAAAACTATGCCAAGTCGCGCAAGGTCATTCATGATATCCGAAACCATTTGCAGATGCTTGAACAGTCTCAGAAATTTGCCGAATCTCAGGGGTATTTCGAGGACGTGCACCAGATGCTCAATGCGCTGGGCATGACATATTATACGGATAACCGTATGCTGAATATTATCTTGAATGATAAATTAAAATCGCTTCGGCAGGAGCAGGTGACATGCCAGCTTCGAGGTGTTCAGCTTGATTTTTTATCGGAGATGGACACGACGACAATCTTTGCAAATCTCTTGGATAACGCGCTGGAAGCAGCAGAAGGATCAGAGAATTTTGAGCTTGAGCTTTGGGGAGAACAAATACAGGATTTCCGCGTGATAAAGCTGTCAAACACGACTGGCGGAACCTATGTGCCCGGATTGTCAGAAAAGGCTGGACATGAGGGAATTGGATTGGAAAATGTACAGAATGCGGTCGAGAAATATCACGGTACATTACAGACAGGGCAGAACGGACAGATGTTTTTTGTGACATTGATGTTTCCTGATAATAGTTAGTGTGATATATAAAATTTCACCATCCTGATTAGTACGCCTGCTGAAGCAGGCAGATGGGAGTTAGTATGAGAGTTTGAATGATGTAGTTCATGTAAATAAAGTGTTTGAGAAAGGAGGATTTGTATGAAAAAAGGATTTTGTAAAATAACCGTGCTTTTGGTGATGTTGTTTGCGCTCACTGCCTGCGGTGCGCAGCCGCTGCCAGAACAGTTTGAGGAGGACACCGTGAGAGAGGCGGCGGAACAGGCAATTTCTTATTTTAATGAGAAGGATTATCAGAGCATCATAGAAATGGGCAATGATGATTTTCAGAGAGTTTTGACAGAGGAGGAGTTTGCCGCCCAGAGTGACCCGTATCTTGATAAGTGCGGGGCATTTCAGGAGATTTCCAAGACCATTTTCTTAGGAAATATTGACGAGGAAACGCAGGCGGCATATGGCGGCGTTGTTATGGTCGGAAGCTATGAAGAGGGGACAATACAGTTTACGATTGCCTTTAATGAGGACATGGAGTTGCTGCAATTTTTAATTAGATAAGGAACTATCCAATATAGAAAGGAAAATGAATGAGAGACGTTAGAGATTCAGATCAGAAATCAGATCAGGAAGCAAAGAGACTGAAAATCTATCTTGCAGCCGCCTATGGTGTCACTTTTTTGATGGGGCTGCTCATGTGGTTTGGCAACAGCAGGCACTATGACCTGAGCGCGTTTCCAAATGCGCAAATGTATTATCCGGCGGCGGGGGTGATGCTGGGCGTGCTGTTTACACAAAAGGGGGATACGCTGGTTCCAAAGGTGTTTTTTATATTTTTGAGCTGTGTGACAGTTCTATTGGCAGCGGCGGCAGTGTTGTCGGTGATTCAGCCTTATGCAATGGTATTTTATATGGGAATGCCAGTTTCATTGTGGACGCTGATGCAGCAGGTGCTTATTATCGGCGCAAGCATCGCGTGCTGGATTCTCCTGCTTTTGACAAAGAAGGAAAAACGCAGAGCGTATGGATTGTGCTGGAACAAGAGCGGGGCATCATGGTTTTGTATTGTTTTGTTTGTGGGAGTCTATCTCTTTAGAACAGTGCTCGCAGTCCTTTGGAGTGGACAGATCAGCGCGCTTGGCATGATTGCGAAGAATCCGAATACATGGCTGATGCTGGCGGTACTTCCAGTGAATTTCTTTTTTGGGTTCACTGCGTTTTTCGGTGAAGAATACGGGTGGCGGTATTATCTACAGCCCTTGATGCAGAAGCGTTTTGGTATGCGGGGCGGAGTGCTTCTGCTCGGCGTCGTGTGGGGCATCTGGCATCTGCCGGTTGATTTATTTTACTATACACAGGACAGTCAATTGCTGATGGTACTGTCACAGCAGATTACGTGCATCACACTTGGCATCTTTTTTGCCTATGCTTATATGAAAACAGAAAATATCTGGGTTCCAGTGATACTGCACTATCTGACCAATAATCTCGTTCCGATTGTCTCTGGCGTTTATACAGCCAGCGTATTTGAGAACCAGTCGCTCACATGGGGAGAGCTGTTGATGTCATTTATCGTGAACGGATTGATTTTTGGCGTGTTTTTGTTTGCAAAGCCATTTCGGCAGAAAGAAGAGGTTTCTTAGTAGCATTCCCCCAAAACTGACATATTATGATAATAACTATGAAAAAAGAACAAGGAGCGGTACAGATATGCAGGAATGGAAACCACAGATGCCATATGTAGAGCAGTTTCCCGTGGCAATGGCATATGTACCTTGGCAGAGAACTTGTACGATGTACGAAAATCTCGATGAAGCGTTTAAGACAGGTACGATCTTCCCAGAACTTAACAAACCATTTTTAGGGAGGAGAGTGAAAGGATGAACGCAGGATGCAAATCTTGTATGGACTCAGAACGGCAGAAACTTTTACAGGAAATCAGTAAGGTGGATTTTGTGCTGAAGGAGCTGAATCTCTATCTTGACACCCACCCCTATGACCAGCAGGCGATGGAGCGGTTCGGACAATTTAATGCACTCAAGAACAAAATGGTAAAGGATTATACCGAAAAGTATGGACCTCTTGTACTGAGTATCACAGACATGGACAGCAGGGAATGGAAATGGGCCACGCAGGATTGGCCGTGGGAAGGAGGCTATAACTAATGTGGAATTATGAAAAGAGATTACAGTATCCAGTAAAGATTACCCAGACCAATCCGCAGATTGCACAGGTTATTATCAGTCAGTATGGAGGACCGTACTTCACTAACCTATAAATAGTCACACATGCGAAAAATAGTAGAAAACATAAGTATTATCAGCCTTGTTATATACAATCTTCTCAACAATATTTCTGATGGTATTTCCTTTTTTAACTTGAGTTGCATTCTCATCTTTTAGTATTTCAAGCGTTATGCGGATATTGTCAAGCAGCTTCTCGATACGGTCCTCTTCAGATATGGCAGCAGGAGAGTCCTCTGACAAGTGCTCAATCTTTTCTGTAAGCTGGTCACGCTCCGCCTGTATCCGCTGTTTGTTTTCTTTGTATTCCTCCAGCGTGTCAATACCATCAATATACGCGTCCTTAATCTTTGCCAGTTTGATATCCAGCTTGGCGACTGCCTTGTTAATCAGAGCAATCTCATCGTCAGACTTGGAATTTTTAATAATATTCAAATGATAAATATTTCTACTTTCAAGTACAGCCTCCAGTCCAGCCATCACACTTTGTTCTGCATCTCTTTCATTGACGTAGTGGGAAGCGGTGCAGATTCCTTTGGTAAATTTATAACATTGGAAATAACGGACTTTGCCGCCATTGACCGAGGAGTGCGCAAGAGAAGCACCGCATGACGAGCAGATCAGCACGCCCGACAGCCAGTGCTTGCAGGTCGAGACATCGCGGGGCTTGCGCTCATGGATAACCTTGGCGAGACGTTCCTGTGTCCGTTCCCATGTATTCATGTCAATAATAGGCTCATGCCTTCCTTCTGCAACAATGACATCTTTTTCATCGTGATAACAATTATTACTGCGGTCATAGTAGTTCCACCGCACCTTGCCTATGTAAAATGGATTCTGGAGCAGATAGCGCACTGTTCTGTTTTCAAAAGCACCACCGCGGATAGTGCGGCAATTATTTTCATTTAACCATCTGGCAATTTGTGTAAAGGTACTTCCCTCAAGAAACATTGAAAAAATACGTTTTACAATCAGGCTCTGCTCCTCATCAACAATCGGAATCTCCTTGTATCCCACATGCTTGTATCCAAGCGGCATAGACCCTTGATAGTTTCCATGAAGGGCATTCTCTGTCATTCCCCGTTTTACCTCAGCGCTAAGATTGATGGAGTAGTATTCATCCATCCACTCAAAGATACGTTCCACCAGAGAGCCGATCATGCCGTCAGGCAGCGGTTCAGAGATACTCACCACATCGACATGGTTGCGTTTCAGCAGCGATTTGTATACAATAGATTCTTCTTGATTGCGTGCAAATCGTGAAAACTTCCATACCAGAATCACATCGAAAGGGTGCTCTTTGCTTTTGGCAAGCGCGATCATTTTCTGAAACTCTGGGCGTTTGTCTGCCTTCCTTCCAGAAACACCGTTTTCATAAAAGATATGCTCTTTACTGATTAGAATATTGTTTTTGTGTGCGTAGTCCAAAAGAAGCCGTTCCTGAGCATCTGGGGACAGCTCTAGCTGCTCATCGGTGGATACGCGGATGTATAGACAGCCGTTTTGCATGATAAAAACCTCCAATAACTATTTTAACCTAAATGGAGCTGTGCTTTTAAAGCGTCCTGTAGTACTTGGGAAAAGTTAATGTTTCGTTCAAGAGCAGCAGCATTAAGCCAAGCCGGCAAAGTGACAGTGCGATTCACAGAACGATTAATATTCGCTTGACGGATGGATGGCATATATACATCGATCAATACTGCGCGTTCATTGGGCTGTATATTTACGTTGGCTAATGGGGTAGGAGCCGGTATTTCTTCGCCATCTTCTTCCAGACCATAAAGAACACAGCCAAGAAGTTCTCTTGCAGATAAGAGTGCATCATTATCATTTGTGCCACTGGTTGCACACTTTAAATCTGGAAAGTCAACAGCGATTTCCTGACCGGGCTCATAAGTGAATACAGCGGGGTAAAAATAGCGTTCTACTTTTTTCATGAAATAACCTCCTTAAATCAATGGGTCAGATAAAACAATAACACATATAAAAGTATTTGTCAACAAATATTTCTATATGTGTAACCGTAAGAGTATAAAAACCGTCAGCCGTATGAATGGCGGAAATATCGGAAGGAGAAGCGATATTTTCGCCATGTTCGTTGTAATGATTAGTGTTATAGTATCGCACATTTAAGTTATAGCTTTTGGTTTTTTAGAAAGTCTAAGACAGCACATACTTCATTGTCAGAAACAAATGTTCCTTGAATGCGCATGGGTGCTCTTGCGCATTGTGGATAAAACAACATATCACCATCGGAAAGTAAATCTTCTGCGCCTTTCCTGTCTAAAATTGTTTTAGAATCTATGGCAGAAAAAACTTTAAATGCTATTCGAGTCGGCAGGTTTGCTTTAATAGTTCCTGTGATAACATCGACAGATGGTCTTTGGGTTGAGATAATAAGATGTATACCACAGGCTCTGCCCATTTGCGCCAGCTTGCATATATTTTCTTCAATGATGTTACCGAATGCGATCATTAAATCAGAAAAGTCATCTATGACAATAACGATTCTTGGCAGTTTAGAGAATGTATCTTCGCATGGGTGCTTTTCGATTGCTTTATTATAACTTTTTAAATCCTTTGCATCAAAAATCGTAAAACGGTTGTATCGTTCTTTCATTTCGCCTACACACCAGCGTAATGCAGCAGATGCTTTGAGAGAATCTGTCAAAACAGGTGATAATAAATGAGGAATATGATTATAGATAGACATATTAACGCCTAATGTATCTATCAAAATTAATTTTACGTCAGCTGGTGATGCTTTATATAAAATACTCATTAACACACTGTTAATAAAGATTGATTTACCGGAACCTGTAGTGCCTCCGATTAACAAATGATACATATTATCAAGACTATCGACGATAACATTCCCGGAGATATCTTTTCCAATAGCAATTGCGAGATTGGATGGAAATTCGTTAAACTCGTTGGATTCCAGTATACTTCTTAATGTTACAGTGGAAAGTTCTTTGTTTTCTACATCAATGCCTATTGTAGTCTTTCCCGGAATGGGTGCCGTGATATGGAGGCTGACTGCTTCTAAACTGAGCAGTATATCATCTTTGATGTGAAGTACATCTTTGATGCGTACATCTGTACCAAGTTGTATCTCAAATCTTGTAAAGCGTGCACCCAGAAAAATATCTACAATTTCTGCATCAATGCCAAATGAAAAAAGTACTTGCAGTATCTTTAAAGCATTTGATTTTAGTTCTTCCTTAGGTAATTCTTTGTGTGAGTGTTTGTTTAACAGCGCTAAAGAAGGATACATATATATTTTAGACAGATCATTTTGTGGTTCTGATTCTGGCAAATTAGATTTATGTTCTATAGCTTGATTTATATTCTCATCAATATTGTATTGTAAAGATTGAGGCTCATTGTTACATGGATGTAATTCTTTTACATCATAAGAGTTAACTGATGACTCCGATTCGTCCTCGTGGGAATTAATGCATATCATATTCTCTTTATCCAAATCGTCCAGCGCCATATCACTATTCAAATCACGTGTAGTATCTGGGGTGTTCTCTTTTGAGTTCGATGAGATTTCATCAGGCATATTATTTATTGTGACTGATTTTGTTTTGGCTTCGTGATTTTCTTTTATATTTATTCTTTGTTCTAAGAGTTTTATCCAGTTCTCTTGTTTGTTTTCAAAATCTTTTAATAGATCAGAAGGTGAGTAAGGAAAGTCAAGTTTATATTCATAATCCAATAATTCAGTAAATATTTTCGATATTTCTTCTATGGTACTGTAAAACTCTTTTCTATCAATAGTTGTGTTTGCAATAAGAACAAGTTCGTTTATTTTGTCAATTTTAATGTTGACTTCTGTTACGAGTGTTTCAGTTTCCTTTTGTTGAAGTAAGATTTTATAACAATCATTTCGTTGATTATAAGTTGAAAAGGTCGAAGTTAAATGCAGTTCCGGGGTGTTGTTATTCTTATTAAAAGACTTTAGTATTTTATGTAAAATATTCATCATATTCACCTGTAAATCGTGTAGTATTTTCTGAATTTATTAGTATCCTACAATTTTTGTTTTGCTGTCCGCAGGATAATTTTGGTAATAAGTATTGTAAATATTTTAGCAAAGAAGAAAGAAAAAAAGAATACTTTCTATCTTATTTTAGAAAATAAGACAAACTGCAATAAACTATAAAAAAGTGACGGTTTGTATTTTGTGAATATATGACAAAGTTTTTCTGAAATATAAGATATGAAAATACGAGGGTAGATTTTATTGCTTGTGGTGTGATAGCATACTTATAAGAAAAATAACTAGAGAAAATGAAAGGAGAGCAGTGCAGTGTATATGGATACAGAGATAATGTCATGCGAGGAAATGAAGGAGGAAATTATCAGAATTATCCAAAAGATTGAGAACGTAGAACTTTTGGAGGAGATTTATTATTTTGCAAAAAAATTGTTAAAAATGGAATAGGCTGAGGAATAGCAGAAAGGCAGCAGGTGTATGTATGAGTTATAAGGAGAAAATCATTAGGCTGCTGGAAATGATTGAAGAAAGCAGGCTAAAGGAAGTGTACAATTTTATCGTATATTTCTATCTGAAAGGCGGAGTGTGAAAAATCGAGAGAAATCGGAGTTTATAAGTTGCGACGCTGCAATAATTGTGATATACTTTCAAATGGCAATATCATAACGGTGGACGGTTGCCTGTTTGCTGGAATATATTCCAAGAACTCCCGAAAGGAGGTCTTGTATGGGAAATATACGAAAGGAAAAGGCTTTATGTACATAACCTTGTCTGAGTTGATTCAGATTGGTATCTTTTTGGTTGGCTTTGCAGCTTTATTGAAAAGAAGAAAATAAGCATAAAAATAACCGCCCGGCCTGCAAACTTGGCGGCTATTTTTATATGTAACCAATAAAACGCAGGCAACCGTTCATCGGTATTGCCTTTTCATGTTTAATATATCATATAAGATCAGAAAATGCAATTCAAAAATTTATTCTTCCGACGCATGGTCCTTAATAGGAGAGTCTTTGGCTTCAAGTTGTTTTATGTATTCAGCACTCTTATTAACAATACGTTCTAGGTCTTTCCAATCTTCAATCGTATATTGTGCAAACATTCTGAACAGAGTGTTTGCTAATTGGCTCTCATTATGTAGTAAATTGTCTAGCATTTCTATCAATTCAACAGATTGGTCAATAAACATGTTTCCTTCTCCTGTAGAAAGCCAGATGGGGTCAACACGAAATTCACGGCAGATAGATTTACGCATTGTTTCGGTTATATTATTAACACCATTATTTTCAATCTTTGTAATTGCTGGCTGTGTCACGCCAATTCTTTTAGCAAATTCTACTTGTGTCATTTTAGCATTTTTTCTTATTTGTTTAATTCTTTCACCTTCCGTCATTTGTTCATACCTCCTTGAGATGATAATATCACGATGTTAATACAAGGTCAACAAAAAATTATAACTCAGAAATAAAAAATGCTTGACAAATACTACTTAGAAATATAAAATTATAACTAAGAAATAAATGCGAAGGAGGTGAGCAAATGGGTAAGGATAAGCAAGAGTTAATTAGACGAACAACAGAGAGTTTTGTAAAAAAGTCAGAAATTGAAAAGGCGTTCATTCTCGGCTACATGGTTAAGAGAATGCAGATTAAAGAATTGGAAGCAGATTTGACAAAGGAATCAGAGCTTGTGGTGAAGTAGAGGGAGGTGAGGGAAATGTCTCTTGAAAAATGGCTGGATGAAATAATAAGAAACAGAGGAATAAACCTTTCTGAAATGACACGTTTGATAGAGGCATTGATATGTTTTACTTTGATATGAGAGGAAATACAATGAGCGCAGACGAAATTAAGGAACTTAGACAAGAATAGCAGCATATTATAATTTGATATACAGAAGGAAGTGGATAATATGGCAGCAGAGCAAGGGAAGTCCAGAAAAAGGAAAGAAAAGAAGCCGCCAACATTTAAGCATTTTATTAGTATCAATGGAGCAGAGCCAGTAGATCTATTTTCGATTCCAGAGCCGCGCAGGCAGGAGTTAATCGACGATCTTTGTGATAGATTTATGGCGGGATTTGGTTATGTTCCAGTAGGGAAAGTGGAAGAGGACTGATGGTAGTTATACATGCCTCCTGCGCGGCACATATGCTGGTGTGCCGCAGCTTTTCCCCTATATTTTTATAGAGCGGACACAGGATTGTATATTCTA
>ERZ808037.886-NODE-886-length-23542-cov-11.849691_pt1 | contig 23542 bp, 22 predicted proteins | sample MGYA00380190_ERZ808037 | MGnify/ENA primary metagenome ERZ808037 (study PRJEB31490, sample SAMN06133399) | mouse gut metagenome | isolation source: J9 | host: mice | place: China: Chengdu | collected 2015-05 ... | reverse complement strand
ACCCCGGCGGGGGGGACGATCTGCTGGTAGCGGATGTTGAAGCCGTGGGCGAAGGCCAGGGCCTTGCCCTCGGTCATGTAGGGGGCGATGTCCTTTTTGTAGACGTCGGCCTGGACCTCGTCGTTGATCAGCATCATCACGATGTCCGCCCACTGGGCGGCGGCGGGGACGGTCTTCACCGCCAGCCCGGCCTTCTCGGCGTTGGCCCAGTTCTTGGAGCCCTCCCGCAGGCCCACGCACACGTCGCAGCCGGAGTCCTTCAGGTTGAGGGCGTGGGCGTGGCCCTGAGAGCCGTAGCCGATGATAGCGATTTTCTTGCCCTTCAGCCAGCTCAGGTCGCAGTCTTTTTCATAATACATCTTTGCCATGATAAACACTCCTTGATGATGATATTCAGCAGACTGACAGCATTCGGCTTTTGCACCAAATATCTATCAATTTGTCGCGCAGATAGAGGGGGCTTAGGAAGTTTTCACTTCCGCACCTGTTTGAAAGCTCATAAAATATTTTTGCCTAAATCGAACTCGCCCCGGACCTAATTATTGGAATTGTTGCGGATTGTGGCCTCGCCCCGCGCCCCACCGCGCAGGCGCGGCGGGGACCCCGGATTGGATTCAAATCGGCGGGAGTGAATCCCGTCGATTTCAAGGTTTTGCCTGCGGCAAAACGCTTGCACGCGCCACTTGGCGCGATGGGGCGGGGCTCACAAAATATTTTTGCCTAAATCGAACTCGTCCCGGACCTTATTACTGGAATTGTTGCGGATTGTGGCCTCGCCCCGCTCCAGGGCCACCATGCCGGTGCGCACCAGCTCCAGGATGCCGAACTCAGCCAGCAGCTTTTCCAGCGCGTCGTCCTTGGACTCCTGGCCGATGATGGCTAAGGTCAGGCTCTGGGTAGATACGTCGATGATGGACGCCCGGAAGATGTTGGCGATCTGGATCACCTCATTGCGCACCTCCCGGCTCTCCGCCTTCACCTTGATGAGCACCAGCTCCCGGCGGATGGACTGCTCCGGGGGGAGCAGCCGGACAGAGTAGACGGAGAACTGCTTGCGCAGCTGATTGATGATCTGGCCGACCTGGGCCTCGCCGCACAGCACCTCAATGGTGATGCGGGACACCGCCGGGTCGTCGGTGGTGCCCACCGCTAGAGATTCGATGTTGTAGCCCTTCCGGGAGAACAGCCGGGACACCTGGCTGAGCACGCCGGCGGTGTTTTCCACCAGCACAGACAGGGTGTGGCGCTTTATGATGGTATTCATGGCGTTTCCTCCCTCCCTTAATGTAACAGGAACTCGGTGACGGGGGTGCCGCCGCTGACCATGGGGTGGACCATGGCGTCCATATCGATGGCGCAGTCGATGACACAGCCCCGGCCCGCCTCCAGCGCCTGCCGGAAGGCCTCCTCAAACTCCGCCTGGTTTTTGGCCCGGAAGCCCTTGAGGCCGTAGGCCTCCGCCAGCTTCACGAAGTCGGGGCCCCGGTCCAGGGTGGTTTGAGAGAACCGCTTTCCGTAAATCAGATTCTGCCACTGGCGGACCATGCCCAGGGTGCGGTTGTCGAAGATGACGGTGATAATGGGGAGGTTGTAGTGCTCCACGGTGGCCAGCTCGTGGCAGTTCATGCGGAAGCAACCGTCCCCGGTGCAGTGGACCACCACCTTGTCCGGGTTGCCCACCTTGGCCCCCATGGCGGCCCCCAGGCCGAAGCCCATGGTGCCGAAGCCGCCGCTGGTGAGCAGCTGGCCGGGCCGGGAGAAGTGGTAGTACTGGCAGGACCACATCTGATGCTGGCCCACGTCGGTGGCGATGATGGCGTCGCCGCCGGTCAGCTCGGAGATGGTCTCCAGAATCTCGTGGGCATGGAGGATGTTGTCCTTCTTCAGCGGAAGCTCCTTCCGGGCGAACACCTGGGATTTCCAGGCGGAGAAGTCGTGCTGCGGCAGGGTCTCGTTGAGCAGCTCCAGCACCCGCCGGGCGTCGCCGATGATGTGGTGGCAGGTCTGGACGTTCTTGTCGATTTCCGCCCGGTCGATGTCGATATGGACAATCTTGGCGTTCTGGGCGAAGGAGGGAGGATCGGTGGCCACCCGGTCGGAGAAGCGGCAGCCGATGGCGATGAGCAGGTCACACTCCGCGGTGGCCATATTGGAGGCGTGGGAGCCGTGCATGCCAACCATGCCGGTGAAGAGGGGGTGATTGCCGGGGCAGGCCCCGCCGCCCATGATGGTGGAGCCCACCGGGGCGTCCAGGGTCTCAATGAACTTGCGGAACTCCGGCACCGCGCCCTTGGAGCGGATCACGCCGCCTCCCACCAGCACCATGGGCCGCTGGGATTGGGCGATGAGCTCCAGCAGCCTGTCAATGTCCCCCTGGTCCGGCTCGGGAACCTTCATCTCCCGGTTGGACCGGCGCAGCAGGGTTGCCAGCCGCCCGTGGTTCGGGTGCTCCGCCACCGGGAGATAGGCGTACTCGCCTTCGGCGGCGGTGACATTCTTGGCGATATCGATGAGCACAGGTCCGGGCCGGCCGGCCCGGGCAATGGCGAACGCCTCCCGGATCACATCCGCCAGCTCGTTCACGTCCTTCACCAGGAAATTGCACTTGGTGATGGGCATGGTGATGCCGGTGATGTCCACCTCCTGAAAGGTGTCCTTGCCCATCAGGTGGTCCGCCACGTTCACCGTGAGGAACACCGTGGGGGAGGAGTCATAGTAGGCGGTGGCAATGCCGGTGACCAGATTGGTGGCCCCGGGGCCGGAGGTGGCGAAGCACACCCCCACCTTGCCGGTGGACCGGGCATAGCCGTCGGCGGCGTGGGACGCGCCCTGCTCGTGGGAGGTGAGGTAGTGGTGAATTTTTTCACCGTAGCCGTGGAGCTCGAACTCGTCGTAAATGTTCAGAATGGTGCCGCCGGGATAGCCAAACACCGTGTCCACGCCCTGCTCCAGCAGGCACTCCATCACAATCTGGGACCCTCTCATCAACATATGGGAAACCTCCTTATGGGAAATGAAAAAGAGCGCAGCCCGTCCGAAAATAGGACGAAGCCACGCTCCGCGGTACCACCTAAATTTCCCCCTGAGGGGGACGCTCAAGGCCCGATAACGGCGGGCTTCCGTTCCGGCCTACTGGACGCGGGTTCAGCCGGACTGCTCACAGGGGACGTTCATCCGTCCCGCTCACGAAGGCTCACACCAGCCGCCTTCTCTCTGGGCTTGCGCGGGGGGACTACTCGCCTGATCATCGCATATTTTTGCGTATTACAAACATAATAATGCGTTGACGCCGATTTGTCAATGTAAAAATGTCCCGGACCGGGAAATTGCGCGGCTCAACCAAAGTTGAAGCGGCTTTCATCCGTTTTTTGGCGAAATGATCAAGAGGCGGGAAGAGCGTACGCTCTTCCCGCCTGTGCCGGCCGGAAAAGGCAAAGCCTTTTCCGGCCAGATAGGCTGCGGCCCGCGGCGCGCACTCGCTGCGCTCGCACACTTGCGGGCCGAGCAGTATTTTCCCCGACGCACATGTCGCCGGGGAAAATGGATTTTATTTTTTCGCGCCTGCGGGCGCGAACTCTGCGAGGCTTTTCCAGAAACTGAGGCGGGAAGAGCATTTGCTCTTCCCGCCTCTTGGGCGTCCCTATGCGCCTGTCCTCACGCTTCTCGGCTGTTGTCACGCTCGGACTGGGCGCATGGCCGGGTCGCCTTCCCTCCGTCTCGAGGAAAAAGCGCCCCGCTTCGCGGGTGCTGCTTTTCCCTCTCGCTCCGGTCCAGGCTCCCCTATGCGCCTGTCCTCACGCTTCTCAGTGGCAGCCGCAGCTGGTGCCGTGGTCGCCCAGCTTGAAGGACGCGCACTCGGTCTCGCCGCACTTGCACACGCTGTTCTGGCAGTGGCCCACCTGGATCTCGTTGAGGGTGCAGCGCTGGTCCTTGTGGTAGGTGCAGCTGTTCACAGTGCACTTGATGCTGGGATTGGTCTGGTTCATCATGGTTGTTACCTCCTTGTATCCTACAAATTATATCGAATACAAGGGAGAGTATGTCCCGGGAGCGGGAGAACTATTCAGGTTTTTCCGGCGCCTGGCCGCCCTGAGGGGGAGCGTCCTTGGGCTGAGCGGCCTGGGCGGCGGGTTTGCGCTGAAAGCGGGGGATGAACCGGCGGGCGAAGCCGCCCTTGCCCCGGCCCTTCACATAGAAGTAGCCGATGGTGGAGAACACCACCGCGCCGATGAAATTGACGAACAGGTCCTTCATGGTGTCGATGATGCCCACATCCAGGTAGCCCCCCAGTCCAAGCGGCATCTGGGTGCCGTCCTCCAGCACCAGGATCACGTCCTGGATGCCCTTGACGATCACGGCGGCGGTGCCATGGTTGGGGTCCAGGTTGACGGTGGAGATGGTGTTGATTACGGTGTCCTTCTGCATGTCAAAGAGCAGGAACTGGTCCATGGAGAACTCAAAAAACTCCCACAGCACGCCGATGGTCATGGAGAAGCAGAAGGCGGTGACCGCCATGAAGAAGGGGGACAGGTGAAGGGACACTTTTTCCTCCCGGTTGAGGATATCCACCAGGGCGAAGCCGATAGCGGCGCACAGAAAGCCGTTCATGGTGTGGAGCATGGTGTCCCAGTAGTGAAACTGGGTGTAGTAGGACTGGATTTCTCCCAGAATTTCGGCGGCGTAGATGAACAGGAGGATGATGACCTCCAGGGTGTCGGGCAGGTCGATGTGCAGCCGCCGCTCGAACATGGAGGGCAGCATGAACAGCACCAGGGTGAGCACGCACAGCAGCACGTTTTCAAAGTTTCCGTTGAAGAACTGGGCCACCAGCATCAGCACCACCGACAGCCGCAGCACAAAGTAGACGGTGTACACCAGTTTTTTATTTTCTATGTGGCGCCATTCATGGCCCTTGGGCTGCTTTTTTTCTCGCTTTGGCATGGTGCGCTCCTTTCTTGTACGGCCGGCCGGCTTTGTCAAAAAGCGGTGTCAGCCTGCGCCCCTCTGGCGCATAGTATGTTCCTGGAGGTGATTTTTATGGATCTGCGAAACGATCAAATTACACTGGGCGAGCTTTGGGACAATCCGAAGAGCCGGGCGGTGTTCCAAAAGCGCATCCCCATGCTGGCCAAGCACCCGGTGCAGGGGGCGGCCCGAACGGTGACGCTGGAGCAGCTGCGGGATTTTATGTCCGGCTGGGTGCCGGGGATGATGGTCAACGGGGTGATTCAGGACCTGAAGAGGCTGTGAACCCCCAACATACATAGAGATAAGCATACCAAAAAACGGGCCCGCTGTCAATCGACAGCGGGCCCAAGCCGTATAGAGGGGAGCGGTGGGCTCTATTGTCCCGCAATTTTTCGCCCGGTGGGGGTGGCGGCCAGACCGCCCTCGCCGGTCTCCCGCAGGGAGGTGGGCATGGCGCGGCCCACGGCCCCCATGGCGTCGATCACCTCGTCGCAGGGGATGCCGCCCTCCAGCCCCGCCAGGGCCATGTCGGCGCAGGACAGGGCGTTCACCGCCCCCATCACGTTGCGCTTCACGCAGGGGACCTCCACCAGCCCGGCCACCGGGTCGCACACCAGCCCCAGCACGTTTTGCAGGGCCATGGCGCAGGCGGCGGCCATCTGCTGGCCGGAGCCCCCCCGGGCGTGGACCAGGGCGGCGGCGGCCATGCCCGAGGCGGAGCCCACCTCCGCCTGGCAGCCCCCCTCCGCGCCGGAGATGGAGGCCCGGGAGGCGATGACCTGGCCGAAGCCGGCGGAGACGTACAGGCACCGCACCATCTCCTCGTCGCTGAGCCGGTCCTTGCGCTGGAGGGGGATGAGCACCGCGGGCAGCACGCCGCAGGCCCCGGCGGTGGGGGCGGCCACGATGCGGCCCATGCAGGCGTTGTGCTCCCCCAGCTTCAGGGCCACGCCGATGACCTCCTGGATGAAGGGGCCGCAGATGGAGTTGGCCAAGGTGGCCATCTGGGCGCCCTGGCCGCCGGACAGGCCGCAGGGGGAGCGGCGGGTGGGGTCGTAGTCCAGCACGGACTGCTTCATTACCTGCCACAGCTGGGTCATTTTGGACAGGCTATCCTCAGCGGACGCCGCCCGGTCCTGGCAGTCGTCCTCCAGCACGGCCTGCCACAGAGCTTTGTCCGAGCTGGCGGACAGCAGCGATTTTACGGAGCCAAACATGCTCAGCCCTCCTCCAAATTCAGATAGATGCAGCGCACCACGCCGCCCAGCAGGTCAATGTCCTCCAAAATTCCCTCGCTCACGGGCTCGTCGCACTCGATGACGGTGACTGACAGGCCGCCCCGGCGGTCCCGATAGAGCTGCATGGTGGCGATGTTGGCCCCCCGGCGGGCCAGGCAGGAGCTTACCTCGGACACCACGCCCGGTTCGTCCTTGCCGCGGATGATGAGGGTGGGCAGGTCGCCGGAGAAGGCGGCCTCCAGGCCGTCAATGGAGTTGACCCGGATGCGTCCGCCCCCCAGGGAGGAGGCGGACACCGTCACCGTGCGGCCCCGGGAGCCCACCAGCGTCATGACGGCGGTGTTGGGGTGGGCGTCCCGCAGGACCACGGAGCGGACGGTAATCTCCAGTCCGGCGGCCTTGGCCAGCTGAAAGCTGCGGGGGATGTTGGGGTCGTCGGGGGCCATGCCCAGCAGGCCGGCTACGATGGCCTTGTCGGTGCCGTGGCCGGCGCCGGTGGCGGCAAAGGAGCCGTGGAGGGCGATATCCGCCCGGGCGGGCTGGAAGCCCAGCAGCTTCCGGGCGATGAAGCCCATCCGTGCGGCCCCGGCGGTGTGGGACGAGGACGGCCCCACCATGACGGGACCCATGATATCGAAGATGTTCAAAGGGAGCACCACCTTTCCAATATGGCGGACGGCACTGGGCCGTCCTGGCTATTCATGGTTGAGATCCGAATGATGATCCGCGTAGTCGATGACCACCTTTTGGCAGTCCTTGCAGGCAAACGCGGACACGGCCGACCCCTTGGAGAAGGAAAATCTGGACAAAAGCAGGGAGCCCTCGTGAAATTCAGCGCGGGCAAAGGTCCGTCTTTTGCCGCCCTTGATCCATGAAAGCTCCTGAGGACTGTGGATCAGGCCCAGCTCCATCTCCCGGCCGCAATAGGGACAGTCCATCAAGCGTACCTCCTTTTACAATGAAATTGACACAGTGATTGTAAAATCGTTTGAAGGCTGTGGTGACGGTTAAGCACCGCTCGCGGTTTCTCAGGCGCGTGGGCGGTATCGGGTCTATTATAATCCCCCCGCCGGTGGGTTTCAAGAAGTTTTGACAAAAAAAGGCCGGGCCAGGGGACAGCCCTGGGCCCGGCCTGAGAGACGGGTCATGGATGCGCCGGGGGGAGCCGCAGCCAGTCCTCCCGTTCCAGCAGGTAGAACAGCTCCTCGTGGGGGACTCCGTCGCTGAGGGTGACGGAGCCTGTCTGAAGATACCGAAAGCCGGATTTTTCAATCACCCGTCTGGACCGGGGATTTTCCACAAAGTGGCCGCACAGCAAAAGACGGCAGCCCGCCTCCTCAAAGCAGAACGCGATGGCCCGGCCAACCGCCTCGGTCATGAGCCCCCGGCCCCACTGGGCTTTGCCCAGCACATAGCCCAGCTCCCGGCCCGCCATGTCGTCATAGGCGGGCGGAAGGGGGATGCTCAGCGGTTCGATGCCCAGAGAGCCCACCACCCTGCCGGTCTGCTTCAGCTCCAGGGCAAATGTGTCCCTGCTCTCGATGAACCGGGACAGAATGGCGCGGGATTCCTCGATGGAGGTGTGGGGCTTCCAGCCCGCCATCTGGCCTACGCCGTCCACCTGGGCGTACTCGTACAGGTCCTCCAGATCACCGGGCTGCCAGGTGCGCAGGACGAGGCGGTCCGTCTCCAGGCAAACGCCGGTCAGATCGATGGGGGCGTTCATTTATTTCACCACCTGGGCCTTGATGAGGTTGGTGGTGCCGCTGCTGCTCAGGGGCACGCCAGCGGTAATGACCACCGTGTCCCCGGACTGGACCAGCCCCTCCTTTTTGGCGGTGTCCACGCACAGAGAGAACAGCCGGTCGGTGGAGTCCACGTTGCCGGACAGGAAGGGGACCACGCCCCAGGAGATGGCCAGCTGGCGGCGCACCCGCTCCTCGGTGGTGAGGGCGGCCACGGCGCAGCCCGGGCGGAACCGGGAGATCATCCGGGCGGTGTAGCCCGACTGGGTGGCGGTCAAAATGGCGGTGGCCCCCAGGTCCATGGCGGTGAGGCAGCTGGTGTGGCTGATGGCGTCGGAGATGCTGCTGGTGTGGTCGAACACCGTGTTGCGGAACCGCTTCCAGTAGTCGATGCCCTCCTCGGCGGCCTCCACGATGCTCACCATGGTCTGGAGGGCCTCCACCGGGTGCTTGCCCGAGGCGGTCTCGCCGGACAGCATCACGCAGCTGGTGCCGTCAAACACGGCGTTGGCCACGTCGGACACCTCCGCCCGGGTGGGGCGGGGGTTGCGGATCATGGAGTCCAGCATCTGGGTGGCGGTGATCACCACCTTGCCCTTGTGGATGGCGGACTTGATCATCTTTTTCTGGAATACCGGCACCTCATAGGCGGGGATCTCCACGCCCAGGTCGCCCCGGGCCACCATGATGCCGTTGGCGGCGTTGGCGATGGCGTCCAGGTTGTCCACGCCCTCCCGGTTCTCGATTTTGGCGATGATGCCCACGTCCTGGCCGCCGAATTGGTCCAGCACGGAGCGGATCTCCATCACGTCGGAGGCGCGGCGGACAAAGGAGGCGGCCACGAAATCGAAGTCGTTTTCCACGGCGAAGCGCAGGTCCTCCCGGTCCTTGTCGGTGAGGGCGGGCAGGGCGATGGACACGCCGGGGATGTTGATGCTCTTGTGGTTGGACAGGGGCCCGCCGGTGACCACCCGGCAGTGGATGTCCTGGCCGTTGACCTCCTCCACCTCCAGGTCCACCAGGCCGTCGTCGATGAGGACGTGGCAGCCGGGCTGGAGCTCCTGGTGAAGGTTGGCGTAGGTGACGGACACCTGATGGGCGTCGCCGTCCACATCCCGGGTGGTGAGGGTGAAGGGCTCGCCGTCCTGGAGCTCAATGCGGTCGCAGGCAAAGGCGCGGATGCGGATTTCAGGGCCCTTGGTGTCCAGGATGGTGGCCACGGGCCGGCCCAGGCTGTCCCTCACCCGCTTGAAGCGGGTGAGCAGGGCGCCGTGGGTCTCGTGGGTGCCGTGGGAGAAATTGAATCGGGCGGCGTCCATGCCGGCCGAGATAAGCTGCTCCATGACCTCCTCGCTGTCAGAGGCGGGGCCCAGGGTGCAGACGATTTTTGTTTTCCTCATAATGTGTTCCTCCATTTACGAAAACGCGGGTGGTTTAGGGCTTGTTTGAACATTGTCAACGGGCTCGGACGATTGGGCTTTTCCGCCTTGCGTTGTTGAAATACACAGAGTAGTTCCGCGTCAAAGGTCTCCTTCGGCGAAAAATCCCCCGCCGCTGCGCAGGCTGCCAGTTTTCAAACAGAGCCCGGTCCTTACAGTACCCCCACATCATACACAAATGGATGGAAATGTCAAGCCTTGGAGGGAAAAGTTCCACAATATGCCCATTTTTCTGTGGGAGAAGGGGGGAGCGTTCAGTAAAAATGAGGCGGAGCGTACAACGCTCCGCCTCGGGCTCAGTCTGTGTGCTCCTGCTCCGGGAGCGGCTCCGCCTTGGACACAAGGGCCCACTCCACCCGCCGGTCGGTGAAGTTGAGCACCCTGATGTGCAGTCCCCAGGCGTCCACCTCGATCTGGGCGCCGTCCTCCGGGATGACGGACAGCTGGGCGAACACCAGCCCGCCCAGGGTGTCGGATTCCTCCTCCGGGGGGATCTCCGCCTCCAGGGCCTGGGCCACCCGCTCCAGGTCGCAGCCGCCGGACACCTTCCACAGTCCCGGCTCCACCTGCTCCAGGTCCTTCTCCTCCAGGGGATCAAACTCGTCGTAAATGTTGCCCACAATCTCCTCCAGCAGATCCTCCATGGTCACCAGGCCGGAGGTGCCGCCGTACTCGTCCACCACAATGGCCATATGTACCTTTTTGCTCTGCATGTCCCGGAAGAGAACGTCGGTGCGGACGGACTCGGGCACAAAGTAGGCGGGGCGCAGCAGTTCGGAGAGGGGGCGGGGGCGCTCCTCCTGGGCGTTGAGGAGAAAGTCCCTGGTGTTGAGGACGCCCACAATGTGGTCCGCGTCCTCCTGGTACACGGGGAAGCGGGACCGCCCGGAGGCGAGAATGGCCTGGAGCACGTCCTCGCTGGTGTCCTGCGCCCACACCATGACCATGTCGGTGCGGTGGACCATCACGTCCTCGGCGGTGGTGTTGTTGAATTCAAAAATGTTCTCGATGAGCTCTTTTTCCGAGGCCTCAATGGCGCCCCGCTCCTCGCCCAGGTCCACCATCATGAGGATCTCGTCCTCGCTGACGTCCTCCTGGTCGGCCTTGGGGTCGATGTGCAGCAGGCGCAGCACGCCGTTGGTGGATTTGGACAGCAGCCAGATGATGGGGCGGAAAACCGCCGCCACCGCGGACACCGCGCCCACAGTGAACCGGGCCACCGTCTCCGTCTTCTTCATGGCGATGCGCTTGGGCACCAGCTCGCCCAGCACCAGGCTGAAGTAGGACAGCACCAGGGTGATGAGCACCACCATCAGGTTGTTGAGGGCGTGGGGGTCCAGAGCGGTGACGCCCTTTTCCTCCACCAGCCACTTCACCAGGGGGTCGGAAAAGCTGTCCGCGGCGAAGGCGGAGGACAGGAACCCGGCCAGGGTGATGGCGATCTGGATGGCGGACAAAAAGTGGTCCGGGGCCTGGGTGAGCCTGAGCAGTCTGGCCGCCTTTTTGTCCCCCTCCTCGGCCTGGCGGCGCAGCTTTGTCTCAGACAGGGAGATGACGGCGATTTCAGCCGCGGCGAAAAAGGCGTTGATGAGAATCAGGATGGCGAGTAAAATCAGCTTCGGTAAGAACGGGTCGTCGGACAAGATGGATGACCTCCTATTGGGCAGCGGTCTGTTGGATTTGCCGCTCTATTCTATGCGGCGCAGACCCTAACAGCTCACAGTATAGCAGACTTTTGAAAAAAAGCAAGGGAGCCGCCGGCTTCCGCACGCGAATTTGACCGGCGGCTCCCCAAGGCCGTTTTACTCCAGCAGTGCCAGCAGGTCCTCCTTGGGACGGGCGCCCACAGCCTTGCTGGCCACCTCGCCCCCCTTGAACACCAGGAGGGTGGGAATGCTCATCACGCTGAACTGCATGGCCAGCTCGGGCTGCTCGTCCACATTCACCTTGCCCACCACGATGTCATCCCGCTCCTCGGCGATCTGGTCCACAATGGGGGACACCATGCGGCAGGGGCCGCACCAGGGGGCCCAGAAGTCCACCAGCACGGGCTGGGCGGCGTGGAGCACCAGCTCCTCAAAGTTTTCCTTGGTGATGGTCTGTACGGACATGGCGGCATCTCTCCTTCAGTTGAATTTGTAGATCCTCTGGGCCACCCGGTAGAGCTGCACCGACAGCTTCCGCCCCTGATAGCCGGGGATATTGGTGCCCACGTTGGTCAGCCGGTAGCGGCAGCGGCGGTAGAGGGGGGCGTCCTTCTGCCGCAGGTACTCCCACAGCTCGGTGCGCATTCCCAGCGCCTCCGGGGTCCCCCGGATCACGGCGAAAATGGACGAGATGGACATCATCATGGACAGGTAATTGAACATATACCGGCCCAGCTTGGGCTGCACCGCCTTGAGGGCCATGACGTCGTGGGCATCAATCATCTGCCGGGTGACCCGGACCTGCTGGTCGATGCGCCCGGCCATCACCGACTCGTTGACGCTCTGGTCCGAGCGGCCGATGAAATAGCGGTACAGGTCCAGGTTCATATAATACAGCGTCTTGACATAGGGCAGGGGCTGGTAGACAAAAATATTGTCCACGTAGAAGGTGTGCTTGGGCAGCTCCAGGCCGCAGTCCCGCAGCAGCTGGGTGCGGTAGATCACCGAGTGCATCAGCAGGTATTGGGAGGTGCGGAAGCGGTGGATGGAGTCCCAGGTGATGATCTGGTCGGAGGGGAACACATTTTTGTAGCCCATGACCTTCTGGGTGTTGTCCTCCACGTGTTCATACACGTAGTTGGCGATGAGCAGGTCCACCGGGGCGGGCATGGCGGCAAACTCCCGCAGCTTGGCCATCACCTTGGTCAGGGCGTCGGTGTCCAGCCAGTCGTCGGAGTCCACCACCTTGTAGTACAGCCCCCGGGCGTTGCGGATGCCCTGGTTCACCCCCTCGCCGTGGCCGCCGTTCTCCTGGTGGATGGCCCGGATGATATTGGGGTGCTTTTCCGCCCACGCGTCGCATTTGGCGGGGGTGTCGTCTTTGGTGGAGCCGTCGTCCACCAGAATGATCTCCGCCTCCTCACCGGCGGCCAGCAGGGTCTCCACGCAGTGGTCCATGTAGGCGGCGGAATTGTAGCAGGGGACGGCAAAGGTAATCAATTTGTCCATTGGAATTCTCTCCTCACTCTAAGTATGCCCGGCTGGGCGGGTTTAAAGCAGTGGATCTGCCGGCGCCAAGGCCCGGGCGGCAATGGCGTCCTCGTCGGCGCAAGCTCCGCTTGGCTTCATCCGGCTTGGGCCGGATATCCGCCGCTGCGCTGCGCCTCCTCTCCGAACTGAACCCGCTTCGCTGGGCTTCAGTTCGGGTGCCGCAGCAGCTGGTCACTCAGTGCCAGAGCCCGGGCGGCAATGGCGTCCATATTGTAGTATTTGTATTCCGCCAGACGGCCCAGCAGGCAGAGCCTGGGGTACTGGTCCGCCTCGGCCTTGTACTTGGCGTACAAAGCGTTATTTTCGGGGTTGATGATGGCGTAATAGGGGATCTCGCCGTCCGCCCCGGTGTAGGCCTTGGAGTACTCCTTCATGATGGTGGTCACGCCGGGCTTCTCCTGGCCGGTGAGGTGCTTGAACTCGGTGATGCGGGTAAACGCCCCGTCTGCCGTGTAGTTTACGGTGCCGTGGGTCTGGAAGTAGTCCTGGGGCAGGGTCTCATAGCCGAAATCCAGGGTGCGGTAGGGCAGGGGGCCGAACCGGAAGGAGAACAGCTCATCAGCCTGGCCGGTGTAGATCACGGGGCCGTCAAACGCCGCCCCGTCCAGTTTGATCACGCCGCTGGCCAGCTCCAGCCGGGAGAGCGCGTCCGTTCCCGTCTCCACGGTGATGCTGGGGTGGTCCAGCATCCGCTGGAACATGGGGGTGTAGCCCTCCAGGGGCATCCCCTGGTAGGCGTCCTGGAAATAGCGGTCATCCGCGGACAGCCGCACCGGCACCCGGGCGGTGGTGGCGGGGTCGATCTCCTCCGGGGTCTGGCCCCACTGCTTCATGGTGTAGTGGACAAACACGTGCTCATACACGTAGTCGGCGATGGCGGCGATCTCCGGGTCGGGATTGTGCCGCAGCTCCAGGATGGTCACCTGGCTCTGGGCGGGGTAGGCGTCCAGCAGCTTCCGGCCCAGCCGCGCCCCCTCCGTCTCCCCGAAGGCGTTTTTCATGGAGTCCAGGTTGAAGGGGACGGGGAAGAAAAACCGCCCGTCGGTGGACTTGTGGGCGGGGACCACCTCGGGGTTGTCCCGGGGCAGGTTGGCGATCACCCTGTGCTGATAGCGCCGCCACTTGGTGAACCGGGACAGGTAATCGAATACCCGCTTGTCATTGGTGTGGAAGATGTGGGGGCCGTACTGGTGGATCAGGATTCCGGCCCCGTCCAGACAGTCGTAGGCGTTGCCGCCCACGTGGGGGCGGCGCTCCAGCACCAGCACCTTTTTGTCTCCATCCTCCGCCAGCCGCCGGGCGGCGACAGCGCCGGCATAGCCCGCGCCCACGATGACAACATCATAAACCATACAAAGCGTCACATCATTTCTCCGTTAAAATTGTGGGGAGATTGCTCCCCAGATGGGGGCCTGTTTTCGAACAGGCTCTAGGAATTATACCATAAATCATCCGGCGGGAAAAGAGCAAGATTATAAAAATTTGATAAAATTTCCCGCTGCAAGGCCCGGGAAGAGGCGGCGTCGGCGCCGAGGGGGAGGACAAAGAATTGGGATTGTCAGGAGAGACAAGCTGTGGTAAAATACAATAAAACGTCGATACCAAACGGAAAGAGGGAGATCGGATGGAAGGCACCGCCGTCATTCAAAAATTCCGCTCCGCCCTGGGCGGATTCAACCGCCAGGACGTGCAGCAGTACATTGAGCAGACCGCCGCGGCCCACCGGCGGGAGCTGGACCAGCTCCAGGAGCAGCTGACCCAGGCTGAGGACCGGCGGATGCAGCTGGAGGCGGCGCTGTCCGGCGCGGAGAGCGCCAAGAGCGGCGCGGCGGCGGAGGAGGCCAAGGCCCGGGCCTGTCTGGAGGAGTCCACCCGGACGCTGGCCCGGCTGCGGGGGGAGCTGTCCCAGACCGAGTCCAAGCTGATGGTGGCGAAGAAGGAGCTGGAGCGTTTGCAGGGCCAGGTGGGCACCCTGGAGCCCATGGCCACCAGCTATGTGCAGCTGAAGGACCGGGTGGCCACCGTGGAGCTGGACGCCCACCGCAAGGCCCAGGACACGGTGAGCCAGGCGCAGGCGGAGGCGGAGCGGATCCGGGGGGAGACCAGGGCCTGGCTGGAGGAGGTGCTGGCCCAGTACGACCAGCTCCACCAGGGGATGGACGGGCTGCTGGAGCAGGCCCAGCGGCTCAGCCGGGGCTCCAAGCGGCTGGGTGAGCTGGACGAGGCCGCCGCCGTCCTGCGGGAGCTGGGAGGGCTGAAATGAGCGCCCTGCCGGTGCATACGGCGGAGCTGGCCGGGGTCCTGCCCCGTCTGCGCGCCGGGGACCGGGTGCTGCTGAGCGGCACCATCTACACCGCCCGGGACGCCGCCCACAAGCGGCTGTTTGAACTGCTGGATGAGAATAAGCCCCTGCCCTTTGCGCTGAGGGGGGCGGTCATCTATTACGCCGGCCCCACCCCCGGCCAGCAGGGGATGGCGGTGGGGGCCTGCGGCCCCACCACGGCGGGGCGGATGGACGCCTTTGCCCCCCGGCTTCTGGATCTGGGCCTCGGGGCCATGATCGGCAAAGGGGAGCGGAGCCAGGAGGTGGCGGAGGCCATCGTGCGCAATGGGGCATGCTATTTCGCCGCCGTGGGCGGCGCGGGAGCGCTCATCGCCCGGTGCATTGAGGCGGCGGAGGTGATCGCCTTTGACGATTTGGGGTGTGAATCCATCAAGCGCATGGCGGTGAGGGACCTGCCCCTCACCGTGGCCATTGACGGCGAAGGAAACGACCTGTTCCGGCAGGGCAGGGCGGAATACCGCCGGGAGGGCTGAGGGTCTGCGGTTTTCCGCGCCGCCGCGCCTGCTGGACCGGGCGCTCCCCGCTGCTGATTGAGAAAAAGGCGGTCTCCATGCTGTGCATGGGGGCCGCCCTTTGTCAGTGGGAATGCGTTTCACCACAAGATTGCTGAGCTTTCTCAAGATGGGTGCAATCACAAGCTGCGCGGGCCGATTGAGTCAGTCCTTTCTTGACACGGGGCAATCATCCTGCTATGATGTTACAAAATGGCGCCGTGGATGAGCGCGATTCTGTTTGACTTGAAATCAAATGAAGAGCGTGGTAAAATGTACGGCGGCAGAGAGCAAAACGTGGCATGGGGGAGAAATTCCGTGCCGCTGTTCATTAGAAATTTGTCCCAGAAGCATACCGGCCCGGCCGCCGGTATGCTTTTGCGCGTTGGAAAGAGGGCGCTGTGTTGGAGCGAGAAGTGATCACCAGCCGGGCCAATCCCCTTCTGGCCCGGGTGCGGAGGCTGAACAGCCGCCGCTCCTTCCGCCGGGAGGAGGGAGCCTTCGCCGCAGAGGGGCCCAAGCTGCTGGCTGAGGCCCTGCGGTGGGGCTGCGGGCTGGAGGCGGTGATCTGCGCCGCCGGCGCGGACCTGCCGGAGCTGCCCGGGGGCGTGCGGCTGGCGGAGGTGCCGGACAGCCTGCTGGCCTCCGTCGCGGACACGGAGAGCCCCCAGGGCGTGGTGTTTATCTGTAGGGGAGGGGCGCTCGCCCCGCCCGCTGAGCTGGCCGGGGGGCGCTATCTGCTGCTGGACGGGGTGCAGGACCCGGGCAATGTGGGCACCATCTGGCGGACCGCCGACGCCTTTGGGGCGGACGGGCTGATTTTGTGCAATGGCTGCGCCGACCCCTGGAATCCCAAGACGGTGCGCGCCACCATGGGCGCGGTGTTCCGCCTGCCTGTGTATGAGACCGGGCTGGATCGGGCAGCGCAGCTGCTGGAGCGGGCCGGAATTCCCCTCTATGCCGCGGCCCTGCGGGAGGATACCCGGGATGTGCGGGCAATTCCCCTGGAGCGGGCGGCGGTGATCATCGGCAGCGAGGGGCGGGGCGTGTCCCCAGAGGCCCTGGCGCTGTGCCGGAAGACCGTCAGGATCCCCATGCGGGCCCGGTGTGAGTCGCTGAACGCGGCAGCGGCGGCGGCGGTGGTGCTGTGGGAGATGGCGCGGAACGACTGAGAAGCGGTGTCAATGCCGAAGAGCGGCAGGCTTTGAATAGATCGGACAGGAGGGAGGCAGCCTATGTCCAATTTGAAGCATTGGATCTGGCTCACCCAGCGCAGAGGGCTGGCGGGACAGGCCGCCTTCCGGGTGCTGGAGCACTTTGGATCGCCGGAGCAGGCCTACGTGGGGGACGAGGGAGCCTACGCCCTGGTGGGCGGGCTGTCCGGCGAGGCGGTGCGGTCCCTGATGGACAAGTCCCTGGACGGGGCCAATGAGGTGCTGGGTGACTGCGACCGGCTGGGCATCCGCCTGCTCACCCTCCAGGACGCCACCTATCCCGAGCGCCTGGCCGCCATACACCAGCCGCCCATGGTGCTGTACTGGAAGGGGCGGCAGATCGCCTTTGACGAGGAGGTGGCCATCGCCATGGTGGGCACCCGGGGCGCCACGCCCTACGGGGTGCGGGCGGCGGCCCAGCTGGCCATGGAGCTCACCCGGAAGGGGGCGCTCATCGTCACCGGCATGGCCCAGGGCATCGACGCGTCCGCCGTGCGGGGGGCGCTGAAGGCGGGGGGGCCGGTGGTGTCCGTGCTGGGGTGCGGCATCGACGTGGTCTATCCCCGGTATCACTGGGAGCTCTATGAGGATGTGGCGGCGGTGGGGGCGCTGATCTCCGAGTATCCGCCGGGGACGGAGCCCCGGGGCGGAAATTTCCCCATCCGGAACCGCATCATCAGCGGCCTGTCCGTGGGGGTGGTGGCGGTGGAGAGCGGCCGCGCCGGCGGAACGCTGCTGACGGTGGGCCACGCCCTGGACCAGGACCGGGAGGTGTTCGCCGTCCCCGGTCCGATTGACGCCTCGGAGAGCGAGGGAACCAACCGTCTGATTCAGGAGGGGGCGGCCAAGCTCATCCTGGAGGCGGATGACGTTTTGTGCGAATTCGAGGAGCGGTTTCCCGCCCGGCTGCGCCCAGCGCGGGAGCTGTCCCGGGAGGCGGCGGAGCAGCGGCTGGAGGGCACGGCGCCGCCGGACCAGCCGGCGCCAAAAAGGGAAAAAACACAGCCCCCCAAGGAGAAGGTGGAATATCTCCGGTGGGCAGACTGTAAAGATAAGCTGACCGACGACCAGCGGGCGCTGCTGCTGAGCATGGACGGGGGCGTGTTCCAGGCGGACGACCTGGTGGAGCGCACCCAGATACCGGCCCGGCGGGTGCTGTCCGCCATGACCCTGCTTCAGCTCCAGGGCTATGTGTCGGAGGAGAGCGGCAAGCGGTTTCGCGCTGCCGTCAAATTAAAAATGGAGTAGTAGATGGTGATGGCAAAGATGAATTTGGTGATTGTGGAGTCGCCGGCAAAGGCGAAAACCATTGGAAAGTATCTGGGCCCCGGCTTTGAGGTAAAGGCGTCCATGGGCCACATCCGGGACCTGCCCAAGAGCAAGCTGGGGGTGGATGTGGCCACCTTTGAGCCGGACTACGAGAACATCAAGGACAAGGCGGATGTGATCAAGGATCTGCGCAAATCCGCCAAGGCCAGCGACAAAATCTATCTGGCCACCGACCCGGACCGGGAGGGCGAGGCCATCTCCTGGCACCTTCAATCGGTGCTGGGGGTGCCCAAGGAAAAGACCTGCCGGGTGACCTTCAATGAGATCACCCAGAAGGTGGTCAAGGAGTCCATCGCCAGCCCCCGGGACATCGACCAGGATTTGGTGGACGCCCAGCAGGCCCGGCGGGTGCTGGACCGCATTGTGGGCTATCAGCTCTCGCCCCTGCTGTGGAAGAAGATCAAGCGGGGCCTGTCGGCGGGGCGGGTGCAGTCGGTGGCCACCCGCCTGGCGGTGGAGCGGGAGGAGGAGATCCGCGCCTTTACGCCTCAGGAGTACTGGTCCATCACCGCCGACCTGGCCCGGGTGGCCCCCAATCTGGGCGGCTTCCAGGCGGAGTTCTACGGCAGGGAAAAGCGGATGGAGCTGACCTGTGAGAAGGAAGTTCAGGAGGTTGTAAGCGCCGTAAAGGATTCTCCCTTCACGGTTATCAGCGTGAAGCGGCAGGATAAGCACCGCAGCCCCGCGCCCCCCTTCACCACCTCCACCCTCCAGCAGGAGGCCTCCCGGAAGCTGAACATGATCCCCCGGCGCACCATGTCTATCGCCCAGCAGCTCTACGAGGGCATTGACATCCAGGGCGTGGGCACGGTGGGCCTGATCACCTATATGCGTACCGACTCGCTGCGGCTGTCTGAGGAGGCGCTGGCGGCGGCCAAAACCTTCATTCAGAGCCGGTACGGCAAGCAGTATTACCCGGAAAAAACCCGGCGCTTCAAGTCCAAGGGCAACGCCCAGGACGCCCACGAGGCCATCCGACCCTCTGATGTGAACCTCACCCCGGAGGACCTGAAAAAGAGCCTCACCGCCGACCAATACCGCCTGTACAAGCTGATCTGGAGCCGCTTTCTGGCCTGCCAGATGGCGGTGGCGGTGTATGACAGCGTCACCATCGAGACGGAGTCGGCGGGCTACCGGTTCCGGGCCAGCCACTCATCTGTGAAGTTTAACGGCTTTACAGCGGTTTATGAGGAGGGGCGGGACGAGGACGAGGAGGCCCCCCAGTCGCCCCTGCCCGACCTGAAGGAGGGGGAGGGGCTGAAGCTGAACAGCTTGACCCCGGGCCAGCACTTCACCCAGCCCCCCGCCCGGTTCACCGAGGCCACCCTCATCAAGGCGCTGGAGGAGAAGGGGGTGGGCCGTCCGTCCACCTACGCCCCCACCATCTCCACCATCACCGACCGGCAGTATGTGGTGAAGGAGGGCAAGTATCTGCGCCCCACGCCCCTGGGCGAGGTGGTCACAGGGCTGATGAAGGAGAAGTTCCCTGACATTGTGGACACCGACTTCACCGCCCAGATGGAGAGCCGCCTGGACAAGGTGGAGGCGGGGGAGGCCCAGTGGAAGCAGGTGCTGGGGGAGTTCTACACCGGCTTTGACGCGGAGCTGAAGAAGGCGGAGAGCGAGCTGGACGGGGAGCGCATCAAGGTGCCGGACGAGGAATCCGACGAGGTGTGCGACCTGTGCGGACGGAAAATGGTGGTGAAGATGGGCCGGTTCGGGCGGTTTTTGGCCTGCCCCGGCTGGCCGGAGTGCACCTTTACCAAGCCGCTGGTGGTGGAGATGCCCGGGCGGTGCCCCAAGTGCGGGGGCCGGCTGGTGAAGCGCACCGGCGTGAGCAAGAAGAACAACAAACAGTACACCTATTACTGCTGTGAGCATTTGAACAGCAAGGTGGAGGCCAAGCGGTGTGATTTCATGACCTGGGACGTGCCGGTGAAGGACAACTGCCCCATCTGCGGCTGGACCATGTTCAAGCTGGCGGGGAAGGGCTTCAAACGGCCCTTCTGCATCAATGAGGCCTGCTCCAATTTCACGCCGGAGGACAAACGGGGCGGATATAAGAAGAAGACGGACAGCGCCCCGGCGGAACAGGGCGAGGCGGCGGAAAAGCCCGCGAAAAAAACCGCGGCCAAAAAGACCGCCTCCTCGGCCAAGACCACGGCGGCGAAAAAGACCACAGCCACCAAGAAAACCGCCGCGAAGAAGACGGCCTCCGCCAAGAAGACCGCCACGGCCAAGAAAAACACTGCGAAAAAGACGGCCGAATCCTGAATCGCAGCGAAAAACCGTGATGCAGGACAGGGGTCGGGCCTTCGGCTTGGCCGGCGGTGCGCCGCTGGCTTACCGCTCCCGCCGCTGCAGGCGTAGCGCGTCAAAAATAGAGATCCGTGAGTAAAGGACGATATTTGATGAATGTAACCGTCATCGGCGCGGGCTTGGCCGGGTGCGAGTGCGCCTGGCAGCTGGCCCAGCGGGGGGTGTCCGTCACCCTTTGTGAGATGAAGCCGCAAAAGATGACCCCCGCCCACCACAGCCCCGGTTTCGCCGAGCTGGTGTGCTCCAACTCCCTGCGCTCCGACCAGCTGGAGAACGCCGTGGGGCTGCTGAAGGAGGAGCTGCGCCGGTGCGGGTCTCTGATCCTGCGCTGCGCCGACCAGACCCGGGTGGAGGCGGGGGGCGCCCTGGCCGTGGACCGGGAGGGGTTCTCCGCCGCCGTCACCGCCGCTGTCCGGAGCCATCCGGGGATCACGGTGGCGGAGGGGGAGGTCACCTCCCTTCCCGATGGCCAGGTGGTGGTGGCCTCCGGCCCGCTGACCTCGGATGGGCTGTCCGCCGCCATCGCGGAGCTGCTCCCCGGGGACAGCTACCTGAATTTCTACGACGCCGCCGCCCCCATCGTCACCTTTGAGAGCATCGACATGGACCGCGCCTGGTTCGCCTCCCGCTACGACCGGGGGACGGCGGATTACATCAACTGCGCCCTGTCCGAGGAGGAGTACCTGGCCTTCTGGAGGGAGCTGTGCGGGGCCCAGGAGGCGGAGGTCCACGGCTTTGAGGACAAAAACGTGTTTGAGGGCTGTATGCCCGTGGAGGTCATGGCCCGGCGGGGGGTGCAGACCCTGGCCTTCGGCCCGCTGAAGCCCCGCGGTCTCCCTGACCCGAAAACCGGGCGGGAGCCCTACGCCGTGGTGCAGCTGCGCCGGGACAACGCCCAGGGGACGCTGTACAATCTGGTGGGCTTCCAGACCCATTTGAAGTGGGGGGAGCAGAAGCGGGTGTTCTCCATGATCCCGGCGCTGAAAAACGCGGAATATGTACGCTACGGGGTGATGCACCGCAACACCTATCTCAACTCGCCCAGGCTGCTGGACCGCTATTACCGGGTGCGGGGGAACGAGCGCGTGGCCTTCGCCGGGCAGATCACCGGGGTGGAGGGGTATGTGGAGTCCACCGCCTCCGGCTTTCTGGCGGGGGTGGAGCTGGCCCGCCGCCTGCTGGGTCAGGAGCCCTTGGATTTTCCCCAGGAGACGGCTATTGGCGCGCTGGCGCTGTATGTCAGCCGTGAGGGCGTGGCGGATTTCCAGCCCATGAACATCAACTTTGGCATCATGCCCCCCCTGGACCACAGGGTCAAGGGCAAGCGAAACAAAAACGGGGCGCTGTCCCAGCGCTCGCTGGGCATCGTGGACGGACTGAAAGAGAGACTATAAAGAGGAGGCCGACGGAATGCGCATCATTGTGGACGCAATGGGGGGCGACAACGCGCCGGAGGCGCCGGTCAAGGGCGCGCTTTTGGCAATTGAGGAGTACGGCGTGGAGGTGGTCCTGGTGGGCCGGGGGGAGGACATTTTGGAGGCCCTCCACAGCGCGGGGGTGGGGGAGCTGCCTCCGGGCCTGTCCATCACCCACGCGGACCAGGTGGTGGAGATGTGCGACAACCCGGCCACCGCCTTCAAGGAGAAGAAAGATTCCTCCCTGACTGTGGGGCTGAATCTGCTGAAAAGCGGGGAGGGGGACGCCTTTGTGTCCGCCGGGTCCACGGGGGCGCTGCTGTCGGCGGCCACCCTGCTGGTGAAGCGCATCAAGGGCATCCGCCGGGCGGCCATGGCCCCGGTGGTGCCCACGGGCGGGGGCGGCTCGGTGCTGGTGGACTGCGGCGCCACCGCTGAGGGCACGCCGGAGTTCCTGCTCCAGTTTGCCTTCATGGGCAGCTACTACGCGGAGCGGGTGCTGGGCCGGCCCGAGCCCCGGGTGGGCCTGCTGAACATCGGCACGGAGCCCTCCAAGGGCACCGGCCTCCAGCGGGAGGCCTATCAGCTGCTCCAGAAGGCCAAGGAGGAGGGCCGGGTGAACTTCGTGGGCAATGTGGAGGCCCGGGAGGCGGTGGAGGGGGCCGTGGACGTCATCGTGGCGGACGGCTACTCCGGGAACATCTTCCTCAAGGCGGTGGAGGGCGCGGGGCTGTTCCTCACCCGGGAAATGAAGAAGATGTTCATGAGGAGCTTCAAAACGAAGATCGCCGCCCTGCTGATGAAGGACGGCCTGCGGGACTTCAAAAAGCTGCTGGACGCCAACGAGGTGGGGGGCACGGCGCTGCTGGGCATCTCCAAGCCGGTGGTGAAGGCCCACGGCTCCTCCAATGGCTATGCCATGAAAAACGCCATCCGGCAGGCCATTGAATGCAAGCGCTCGGGCATGATTGAGGACATCGTGGAAAACGTGGAGCATATGCGTCTGCCGGTCCGGCCTGCGGGCGGCGAATCTGACGAATAAAATGGCGAAAAAATTGTCAAAAATACTATTGACAGCCAGCGCCAAAGCCCCTATTATGTTGTTGATTAAAGCAACATAAAAGGAGCTGCTCAAACATGTTTGAGAAACTGTGTAAACTGATTGCTGAGCAATTTGGCGTGGACCCCGAGACCATTACCGCCGACACCGCCTTTGTGGAGGATCTGGGCGCGGATTCCGTGGACCTGATGGACCTGTCCATGGCGCTGGAGGACGAGTTCGGCATGGAGGAGATGGACAGCGAGGACATCGAATCCATTGTCACAGTTGGCGACCTGCATAAGTACATGCAGGAGCGTCTGGATGCCTGACATTGCGTATCAACGGTGAAAAAGTCCCGCCAAGGCGGGGCTTTTTCTGTAGCGGAGGGAGCTTATGAACGAGCTGGAAGAAAAGCTGGGCTACCGTTTTCGGGACCGGGGACTGCTGGAGCACGCCATGACCCACAGCTCCTACGCCAACGAGCACCGGGGCGCGGGGCTGACCAGCAACGAGCGGCTGGAATTCCTGGGGGACTCGGTGCTGGGGGTGGTGGTGGCGGACTACCTGTTCCACGAGCACCCGGACATGCCCGAGGGGGAGCTGACCCGCACCCGGGCGGCTCTGGTGTGCGAGGGCAGCCTCCACGAGGCGGCCAGGGGCCTGGGGCTGGGCCGCTATCTCCGCCTGGGCAAGGGGGAGGACGCCGGGGGCGGTCGGAAGCGGCCCTCCATCCTGGCGGACGCCACCGAGGCCATGCTGGCCGCCGTCTACCTGGACGGGGGGATGGAGGCGGTGCGGCCC
>ERZ808037.885-NODE-885-length-23551-cov-14.216111_pt1 | contig 23551 bp, 22 predicted proteins | sample MGYA00380190_ERZ808037 | MGnify/ENA primary metagenome ERZ808037 (study PRJEB31490, sample SAMN06133399) | mouse gut metagenome | isolation source: J9 | host: mice | place: China: Chengdu | collected 2015-05 ... | reverse complement strand
ATTTCAGACAACAGGATCTGTTTAATCTTTTCGGGGTTGGTCATTGTGTGCCTCCTTTAGTCAAAAGCGAAATTATCATCTGACTAAAGAGGCCGCGCTCACTACCTCAAAAATTCATCAGTAGTGAGCGCGGCCGCACATTTTCGTGTTTTTGTCAACCACCTTTGGGATATTTTTACAAAAAATTAGGTTAGACCCCTATAACAGAATCTAACCCAATACTTAACTAACTGACATTGGTTCACACCCACGCCAAAGTAGTGGGAATCATGCGCCAAATTGATGCCCTTTATCAATTTGTGTGCAAAATCTGTTATAATTCACACCTCGATAACTGATAAGCTGATAAAAACTGGCGTAGGTGTGAATTGTAACATGGATACCCGAGAATAGTAAGTGACGGATACTGCTTTGACACAGAGGCGAAAAGTAACACTTGTCACCCCTGTTGTTCAGTAGTATGATAGAAAAAGAAAATACTATTAAAAATTATATAAAAAGGAGAGTACTGTCATGAAAGAGTACAAAACAACTATCATTTCCCCAGAAACGCCCCCTCCCGCAATGCCTACAGGTCTGAAAGTCCTGTATACCTTCGATGCCTTCGGGCATGGCGACGGCGAAAAGCTCACAGAGGCGGACCTGCAACAATTAATCCATAGTATACAACAGGCGGACAAGGTCTCTGTCTTTCTCTCTCCGCATGATGATGCCGAAACGGCAATCGAGGAGGAATTTTTTCAGATTGAGATTGACAACCGCTGGATTGCTATACAGTATGTCGTGGGAGACACTTCTCCAGACGGCTATTTCTGCTCGTGCTTTGACCCGGATTATCTTGATTCCGATGAGGAGTCCCCGATGATGCCGGGCGACTGCCAGTCTATCATTCTCAAGAAATACACCATGCATGACCCCAAGCTTGCCGCCGAATGCGTTGAATACTTCGCGCGCACCGGAAAGCTCTACCCGGGCATGGCTTGGCTCCGACAAAAGGCATTATAATATGCAATAACGAGTGTGTACTCAATGCTCCGCCACATAATACTGCGCCTGTGCATTCCACAGTTCGCGGTACTTGCCGTCCTCCTGTGCAAGCAGCCTCTCATGGCTTCCCTGCTGCACCAGACACCCCTTATGAAAAACCAGAATTTCGTCACAGAAGCGGCAGGAGGAAAGGCGGTGGCTGATGTAGACTGCCGTCTTGTCCTCCACAATCTCACTCAAACGCGCATAAATCTCATACTCCGACAGCGGGTCGAGCGCAGCAGTCGGCTCGTCGAGTATCAAGAAAGCCGAATCCCGGTACAAGGCTCTCGCAATCGCAAGCTTCTGCGCCTCGCCGCCGGACACCTCCACACCCTTCTCGGACAAATCCTTGTACAGCACGGTATCCATTCCCGACGCCATCGACGCCACACGCTGCCACACACCCGCCTTCTGGCAGCAGCTCTGAGCCCGTTCCCTGTCATAGCTTTCTCTTGCCGCGATATTCTGCCCCACAGAGAAGGCAAGCAGATGAAAATCCTGAAAAACCACAGAAAACACGCGCATATACTCCCGATAATCATACTTGCGGATATCAATTCCATTCAATAAAATCTGCCCCTCAGTCGGGTCATACAGACGGCACAGCAGCTTGATAAATGTAGTCTTACCAGAGCCATTCTGCCCCACCACTGCCAGACGCTGCCCCACTTTGAATTTCATGGAAATATTTTTCAGTGCAAAGTTCTTTGCATTGGGATAGCAAAAGCTCACATTGCGAAATTCCACTTCGTAGTGTTGATCTGCACGCTTTTCAACCGTGAGCGAGCCTTGATACATTTGATTCGGAATATCCATAAAGGAAAATTCCCGTTCCAGATAAAAGGCGTTGATGCCCGCCTCGCCCACAATTTCAAGGATTTTTGCCAGCCCGCCCGACAGCGCCGTAATCGCGCCGACATACTGCGTGACAGACCCGATGCCAAAGGCACCGCCCCATGCCTTGAGACACACAAAGAGATAGATCAGCCCTATAAAAATCTTGGAGACTGCCACCGACGCCGCGCAGGCAGCGCCCGCCTTTCCTCTGGCATAGCGCGCCGCTTTTGATTTCGTCCCATAGCTGTCCTGAATAGACCTAATCTGGTCAAAAAAGATATCCTGCCGGTACAGTCGTACATCCAATGCCCGCTTTGGCTCTGACATTAAATTGTACAAAAAGGAAAAAAAGCGGTTTCCGAGCGTGCACTCTGCATCGCATTCAATCCAGCATTTTGTGCTGATGGTTTCCAGATAAGGCGACAGCGCTGTCACACCGGCAAGCAGCAGTGCGACCAGTACAATGCAGACTGGATGATTCAGCATCACAAGCCAGCCCGCCTCCTGCCGCACCGGCAGCCGAAACAGCGATACGGAGAGCGCAATGCCGCCAATCAGTTGAAACACCGCCTCCAAAAAATTCTGAAACTGATAGTACACCATCCGCATACCAAAACTACTCCAATGGGAAGTCTGCTGCACGGCATTTAACAGCTCATGCGTCTGTGGATTCTCCACATCACAAAAATCCATGGACAACAGCTTGTCAAAATGGCGTTTCCATTCATATAATTTCATGCAAAACCCGTCCGACAATGTATGATTCCACCGCAGAGCTGCCGCCTTTAGCAGTAATAAGACACTCTCCGCCACAAGCAGCGCCACGATTTTCTGTATCAGCAGCCCGCGCTGTCTTGTCCCTGCAAGCTCATTTAATATCTGCGCCGTAAACCAGAGGGTAATGTAGGGAATGACTGCATTGAGCAAGGCATACAGCGCAGTCGAGCCAAACAGCGCCGGCTGTTCCCTGCACCACATACAAACTGCCCTTTTCATCAATTGGTACTTCTTTGTCTTTTTCATACTTCTGCCTCCTAATCTAACCTTTATGCTGTATTATAGACTTTGCCGCCAGTACAATGTTTGCGCTAAACTGTGACATAATATTTGCGTTGCAGTTCAAACAGCTCTGTGTAGCGCCTGCCATTTAAAAGCAGCTCCTCATGGGTGCCCTCCTCTGCGATTGTCCCGTTCTCGATGAGTAAAATCCGGTCGCAGAAACGGGTAGAAGCCAGTCTGTGCGAGATAAATACTGCACTTTTTCCGCTGGTCAGCTCATGATATTTCTCATAAATGTCACTCTCCGCAATCGGGTCAAGCGCGGCGGTCGGCTCGTCGAGTACCACAATCGGGCAGTCTTTATACAAGAGCCGCGCAATCATCAGCCTTTGCAGCTCCCCGCCAGAAAGCTCTGTTGCCTCTGTGTAGACATTTCTGTCAAGAAGTGTATCATACGCCTCTGAGAGCGACTCGATTTTCTGTCTTAATCCCGCCTTCTCAATGCAGTCCTGAACCTTTTTGCGGTCTATATGTTCGATATCCTGCGCCACATTCGCCGCCACACTCGCCGGAATCAGCGAGAAGTCCTGAAAAACGCCCGCAATGAGCCGATAGTAATCCCTGCGGTTATATGTCTTGATATTGACGCCGTTTAGCAGCACCTCTCCCTCGTCCGGGTCATAAAAGCCGCAGATGAGCTTCACCAGCGTGGTCTTGCCCGCTCCATTGAGTCCCACAATGGCAAGCTTCTCCCCCGGATGAATCGTGAGATTCAGATGTGAAAAGATCGGTTTTTCCGACGCCTGCGCGGTCCCCTTATAGCCAAATGTCACATCGCGCAGCTCGATGGTGTACGCTGCCCCCGCCTCCTGCACAAGCGGCTTGCCCTCCTCCATGCAAAAAACCTCTTCGTAATCCAGAAATTCCCGCACCGCATCAAGCTCTAGTCCCTGCCTGTGCAGCGTGGACAGCATTTCCATCATGCCGCAAATCCATGCCGTAAACCCGCTGACCGCCGAGAAGTACAGCAGAAATTCCGTGGCGCCAATGCTCCCGTCCAGTACCAGTTGCAGCAGCTTTGCATACGCAATCCCATTTCGCAGAAGCCCAAGCGCCAGATTGGTGAAGTCCGCCACAATATACCGCTTTTCCCTGCGCGCGCCGAAGTCAAGATAGAGTCTGATATACTGCTCGTAAATCCCGCGCAGCCACTCCTGCATTCCAAATATGCGAAGGTCCTTTGCCAGCATGCGGTCCTGTACGCTATGCTGCACATATTCGATCTTTTTGAGCAGTTCCTCCTCTTCCCCGCGGTGGCGGTAATTCCATTCATTGACATAGTAATTGACCACATAGCCCACAACTGCCGTGACAATCGTTGCCAGAATCACAACGGTGTCCACCTTTTTGAGCAGCGCCATATAGATCACAAACCCCAGACTATTTTGAAGCAGCCCGGATAAGGTGTTCCAGATTGCCTCCGCTGCCTTACTGTTGTCGTTCATCGCATCGAATGCCTTGCTCAACAGATTGCGAAACGACTGACTTTCGTGCAACGGATAAGAACAAGTGCTCATCTTGCGCCTGACTTTCATCAAGACTGCATCGCGCACCTCGATTCTCCCAAACATCAAATTTCGTTTGATATATGTCTGCAATGCACTAACTGCCGTGATTCCCACGGTAAAAAACAAGATGACGCACAACAGTCTGTACAGTGTATCCTGCCGCTCTAAGCTGCGCAGAATCGACGGCGCTACATACAGCTCCACAACAGACACTGCCACCATGGTCAGCCCGTCGAGCACCGTGAGCACGGTGACGCTTGGCGCAATAGACTTTGCCATGCGCAGCATAAAAAGCACATTGCTAAGCACGCCATATTTTTTTCGTTTTTCAACATCTTCTATCATCACAATCTACTCCCTTCTATATAGATTTTCTATATAGTTCTTTATCGTTCCCATATCATAACACAAAAAATCCCCAGATGATTCATCTGGGGACGAAAGCGTGCGCTCTGGGGATAAAATGCACCGAGAGGTCTCACTGGGGCAGCAGTATTTCCGTCGTGAAGGCGCCATCTTCACTGTTTCTGCTGATATATCCTTGATAGCGTTCAACAATCGTGTCAATCCGCACCAGCCCATAGCCATGCCCTGTTCCCTTGGAGGTCAGAAACCGCCCGTTTACCTTGTGCTGCTTCTTTGCCGCAGTGCGGTTGGTAAAGGACATGTATAGCTGTGTGTTCTTCATATCCATGTAGACGCGAATCATGCGCTCCTCCTTCGGCAGCGCCATATTCGCCTCGATGGCATTGTCAAACAGATTGCCTATAATGATACACAGATCAATCTCCGCTGTGGTGAGCGCCACCGCCACATGGGCGTCCACTGTCACTGCGATTTCCTTTGACTTTGCCAGCGAAATCTTGCTGTTTAAGATCACGTCCGTCATTTTGTTGCCAGTCTTGAGCGCCAAATCCACGGTGTCCAAGTCATTGCCCAGCTCGTCCAGATAGCGCCTAAGCTCATCAAGCGCCCCCATGTCCGCATAGCTTTTGAGCACTTGGATATGGTTTCGGTAATCATGGCGCCACCCGCGCATCTTGCGGTACATATTTTCTACCTCTGCGTAGTGTGTCGCCAGCAGCTCACTCTGATACGCTGCGATGCGCCGATCTATCAGTTTCTCTATAAAAATACCCTTCACCTTCACTTTCTTTGTCTGGAAAATCAAAAATATTGTATCATCGCGCGGTTGATGCCTTCATACAGTCCGCGCGAGAGCGGCACCTGCGCCCCGTCCTTCAAGAATACCTGCGTTTTTGTGATTTTTCGCACAAACCGCAGATTCACGATAAAAGAACGCCCTGTTCGAAAAAAACTTTCATCCAACTCCTTTTCCAAGTCTCCAAGCGTCCTTTTGACAGTGTACTCCTCCGCCGCATGTATGGTCACATAATTGCGCTGCACTTCCAGATAGCGAATCTCACTACTCAAAACGCGCACACTGCCGTCTGTCGTCTGCAAGAACAGTTCCTTCTCCCGAGCCTTTACCCGCGCAAGCGCACGCGCCAGCACACTGCCTAGCTTCTCCTCCGTCACAGGTTTCAACAGATAGTGCAGCGCCTCCACATCATAGCCGTCCGCGATATACTCCATATATCCCGTGACAAACACAAGTTGAATCGAACTGTCGTTCTTGCGAAGTTTTGCCGCCAGCTCGATTCCATTCATGCCCTCCGGCTCCATCTCGATATCCAGAAACAAGATGTCATAGCATCTGTTCTCCTCATACTGAAACCAAAATGCCTCCGCGGAGGGAAAACGCTCGATCTCCATTAGGACTGCGCAGGCTTGCGCCCACCGTCTGATGATGTCTGCTACATAGTCCGCATCTGCCGGATTGTCATCGCAGACTGCTATTTTGTACATTGCGTGAATCCCCTCTCCTCAACTGTTCACTCCGCTCCATTGCTGTATTTTCCTGACAACTGCCGCGGCGCTTTTGTCTTATCCTGCATTTTTGGTTTCCAAGTACTGTATAAATTCCTCCTCCGGCAGCGGCTTTGAGAAATAATATCCCTGTATGTGGCTGATGCCCAGCTCCTCCATCGTCCGAAACTGCTCCGCCGTCTCGATGCCCTCCGACACGATTTCCAGATTCATTCCGTGAATCATGTGAATCGCCGCCTCCATGACATACCGCGCCTTGCCGTTCTCGAAATAAGAGCTTGTCATGCTTCTGTCAAATTTGACGAGATCGACAGGCATATCCACAATATAGTTCAAGTTCGACTGGCCGGTTCCGAAATCATCGAGCGAGAATTTCACCCCGTACTCCATCAGCTCCGCCATGTTGCCAAGCAGCGTCTTTTTGGCATTGGTCGATGCCGACTCTGTGATTTCCAGATTGATATTTGCAGGCGCCACTTGATACCTTTCCATAATTCTGATATAGTCCTGCGCCAAATCTTCATACGAGCACTGGACTACAGAGAGATTTACTTCGATGTAATGCAAGCCAAAATACTCTAGCGGACATCTCTTGATAAACTGACAGACTTTTTCAAACACGATTTCGCCAAGCCTTAAAATCATGCCGCTCTCCTCTGCAATGTCGATAAACACTCCCGGCGGCACGAGGTTCCCCTCCCTGTCGCGGATACGCACCAGCGCCTCCGCTGACGTAATGCGCTGCTCGCTCGTCGAGTAAATCGGCTGGTAAAAGACCTCCACGCGGTCATACTCCATCGCTTCCATAATAAGCTGCTTTGTCTCGCGCTCTTTGTACATCTGTTCCACGCGGTCTTTTTCGATGCAGAGAAAGTCCGTTTCTGAAAACAACTTGGCGTTCTGCCGCACATAGCGGATAAAATACAGCAGATTTTCAGCAGAATCTACAACATTGGCATGGGGCAGATACAGCCAGTACGGACGCACCATGCATGTATCCTCCGCGCCCCACCCTGAGCGGAAACGGCTTCGAAGCCTCCGAACCCCCTCCGTTGCCGTTTCAAGGTCCGCAAACAGCACGAAATACTCATCCTCCGCATTCTTAAAGACAAGCGCATCTGGCAGTTTTAATAAATACTCGATAATTTCCATCCGCGCAAGCGCCCGCTTCTCCATCTGCACATTCTGGTAAGCGCTGTTTCCAAAAGCCAGCACCAGCACAGAGAAATCCTGCTCCTTCACATAAAACTGCTTTGCATACTGATACAGTGCACCGCTATTAAACAGTCCCGTGCTCCTGTCGAGATTCGTCTCCGGATTCTCCAGCTTGAGATACAGCACCATAATCCCGATCGCGCCCGCATATCCCACAATCAGTATATCCGTGTACATAAACTGAAGCTGAGACGCCGCAATCCAGACCAGCAGCCAGATGCAGACTGCCTCGCGCCGTCGGGGATTGATCTTTGCCCTTTCCTTGTGCAGCAAATAAAAGATTCTCACGAAAAAAATGAGCGCCATTCCATACGTCACATACACGCTAGGCCCATACGTGTACTCAACTATTGCTCCGTCCGCGCTGTACTGGTAATAAAGCGGTACTGCGTAAATACCGAGCACCCCCACCGCAGTCAAGACCAGATACTTGCGCATCTGCTGCCAGTAAACTTCCCGCTTTGCATAAATATCGACACACATGTAGGACAGTGCGCTGAGCGCCACACCGAGCAGCGAGACCAGATAGCTCTTTGCCACAAACTTTGCAAACGCCTCCGACAGCACATGCCGGTATTCGATGACGCCAATCGAGAAAACGTCCAATACAATACAGGCAAAAGTCGCCCCATAAACACCCAGAAATGCCCGCTGGGTGTTCAGCGCGATCCGTTTCTGGCGTATGTAAAAATAAAATAGTACCATCATTAAGACAATACCGCAACATTGTATCTGGATCTGCATCGTTTCGTCCTTTCGTATCCTGCTCTTTATCACTCAATTCTCTTTTATTATATTCCACTCTCCCCTTAAACGCAAGCTGTACTATCTTAACAAATCATAGAGGGTTATTTCATCCCTTTGTACCTTTGACACACGCCGGTATTCATGCAATGCATTTTTGAGTACAGTAATATCAGCAAAATACATTTGAATAAAAGCATAACTTTTGACATCTTTATATTTCAATACACTTTTGCAATAAGTACTTGGTTTTTCACCCGAATTTTTAAATTCTTTGTATTTCCCTTCATGATAAATAATCAAAATCTCAATTTCAGGAGCCGTAACTACATTGATTACATCAATTTTAGACTGATATGTCTTACTCAGTTTAAAATTCTCTCTGCGTGAATCCAATACCCTATAAACAGTGATTTTCTCTTGAAAACCTTTACGCAGATATTTTTCCTCAAATTCCTTTGCACTTCTGCATCGCAGTACTTCCTCCTCAAGCAGCTGCTCTCTGTCAAAGATCAGCATATGATGATCCAACAATAAATCAAGTATTGCCCGTTCTGCACCACCTTCGCAAATACATGCTACGTATTTTGCCATTTCTAAAGCTCCTCCCTCACCTTTGATGTCATCAGAACCTTTTTTAAGGCGATATAGGACTCATACTCTGGAACAGTTCCTTCTAGGAAATCACTGTCATATACCTCACTCTTTTTCACATCATTTCGCTTTAATAACTCAGCTAAATTAGCAATACCGATTCCTTGTTTATTTTTAACAATATAAATCGTATCATTTCTATCAAAATGGTCGAGTAATTCTGAATAGTGCGTCGAAAAGATAAGAGTCCCACCATTCCTGTTTACCCTTTTATCCAAAAAAAACCGAATTAATGTTGCCACAATCTCCTTATTAAAATGATTTTCCAATTCATCTACAATTAAATAGCCACCTTCCCAAAATGCAAAAAATGCCCGTATAAATACGCCCAGACCTTTAATCGTTCCTGACGAAAGATATCTGTTTAACTCCTCTGGATGTTTTAACCTGATCTCCTCTTTGCCTCGAAACTTTAATTGAATATCCACTTCCTTTTCATCTTCCCTGCAATTTAGAAATTCTATACTAGGATCAAAAAAGGTCAAAATCTCCCTAGGATAATTTCCCAAAGCATTTAATATATTATAATCCGTCAAATTTGACATATCATAGAGGAAAAATTTCGTGTCAAGCTGTTTATTCAAAGCAATCATAATACTTACATCATTTGGTAAAAATTTTTCACTTCCGTCTCGTTTTATTAATAAATGTGAAGCACTAAAATCAAAGATGCCTTTTTTGGTTTTTACATTTTGAAACTTTTTCTCCCACAACGTTTCATCCTCTATGATGAAACGTTTATTTTTATCCAGTGCAGTCACCTTTTTCTTTATTAAAGTCTCTAATTTATAGATGGTATCATCATGATAAAAAAAAGATGTAAATAATACAGTTTGCTGCACACTTAAATCATCTAAGATTTCTTTAAAGCAAATATTGTTCAAAGGCTGGTTGCCCAAAAGTTCTATTGCAAAAGAAACGACCTTCAATATGGTCGTTTTACCTGACGCGTTAATACCGATAAAAGAGAGCACTGGATTGGTATAAATATTGGAAAACGCATGATGCAACTGTTCCATATCTTTCTCATCTACTCGTTGCTTGGCCACAAAATCTATACATAATTCCTCTCTAAAATTAGGTAATCCTTTCATTGTGAGTCTTAATATTTTCATTTTACTCTCCTGAATTATTATCAATAGTTCTGTTATTTTATATCAATTATATCGAATTATTGCCAATTATTCAATGATTATTCTCGTTTTTCCCGTTTTTATATTTACACAACAAAAAAACTGCCCGCGTCATATATTTTGCCAGCGTGCTAGGCGAAGGAAAAAGCGATGCGGTGGCATCGTTGACTGACAACAACACAGCAAATAGCAAAATAGATGGTGCTAAAAGTGCAGTTGCCAGCCACATGGGGTACTAATCCAGCAGCTTATCATACGTCGTATCCAGCGAATCCTTGATCGCCCTCAACTGCTGTAGCTGGACATGCTGTACACCCCGCTCTATTTTGCCAAGGCACTCTCTCGTGATTGGAATACCTTGCAGATTCATCATACGGACCAGATCAATCTGTCCGATTCCCTTTGACAGCCGCAGCCTGCGAATATTCAGGCCAATTGTCCCATATGTATCCTGTTTTATCTTTTGTTCCACAAAATCACACCTTTCAAAATTTATATCAGTTCAAAATATGAACCAAAATTGGTCCTTTTTTGTTTATTTTATGAAATAATTGTGATATAATGGGACTAGAAGCAGTCCATTCGCTAAAAATAGAAGCAGCGGAATACAGCCAAAATGACAGCATAGTTTTTGTTGACGGCATAGTATTCGCAGACTATAATAAATCAAACAGGGGAATCAATTCAAAAAAGAAATGGGGAAAACGATGAAAGATGTAGTGTATATCAGTGACGAAGAACGTGAAAAATGCCGCAAAGTCAAAGAAGCCTTTGCAGAACTTGAAAATGAAGAAGTTGGGATTATGGTGGCTGACGCCGGACGGTATGGCTACGTGCGTCTGAGATATTACGATATGACATATGGATTTGCCGAAACAAACTGTTTCACAGAAAGCAGTGCACTTTTTAATGATTTGTGGACAAACTGGCTCGATGCACAGCTTTTTAAAATTGCGGTCGAAGATGTACCGCTGATGGATTTGGAATATGAGGATATTTTCAAAGTGCTGCCCAAAGAAAAGCAGCAAGAGCTGATGCGCAGGCGGCAGGAGTTTGCAGAACAGTCTGGAATCAAGGTTTCCTGACCGCTCTGTCTGTCTTTTTCAAAAAATAAGAGCGTATCTGAATATCGTCCAAATACGCTCTGACATATCTAAATACTTTATTCATATGTGCGGGTCCTGCACACCAATACAATTGTCACCAGTGCGCCCAGCACGACAATCACCACTGCTGCCGACATCAACGGCAGCACAGAACTTCCCTGATACGCAACTGAATTAATGTCAAAAATCTCAACGTCCACATCAGCAAGCTTTAATTCTGTCTGCGCGTCCGCCGCCACTGCTGCCACACTGCCGCCAAGTGCTTCCACCAAGTCCTTGTCTGCCTGTAGCTGGTCCATCAGCACCGTGCCGTCAGCCAGACGGAAGCTGACGCGGGACAACTCAATATTGGCGATATCAGAAACTGTATTCCACCAAGAACCATATCCAAAATACAATGCCTCCGCGCCGGAAAGCCATGTGAGGACACCGCCAAAATCCGAGTCCGGCGTAAAATCGCCGTCTGCCGCCTGCGGATTATCCAGAATCGTCTGGTCATAACACAGCACATCATCTGCATAGACTGCAAAGCCGTCCGGCAGCAATTCAATGCGAATCAGTGCGCCATCTTTGATATAGTCCGTGACAATGTTATAATTGAACAAGTTCGCATCATAGAACCCGCCAAAGCCTTCACTGTTAAAGCCCAGATACGAGCCCGGCGTAAAATAAAGTTTTCCGTCATACGCGCCAGAGCCATTGATTGCAAAAACCGTGCCAAGCACATGCACATCCCATGTCGGTTTTGCATAAAACTCAATCACTGCCCCTTTTGAAGTATCCTTTCCACGGAAAGGATTTTCATATGCATACACTGGGGTACGGTCGCCCGTCGTCTCCTCGTGCAGCGCAAGGTCAATCACATCAACATCTACTAAATTTCCCTTTGGAATTACAATTGGCGTCACTGCCGCGTCCTCCGAAGCTTCATCGCCGCCTGCCGCATCGCCCGCGTCCGCTGCATCGTCTCCCTCCGCTGCTCCAACTGTACTGTCTCCCTCCACTGCATCTGCTGTATTGTCTCCCTCCGCCGCTCCATCATCTGCCTCTATTTCAGCCGAAGCCTCGTCTGCCGCCTGCTCTGTCGCAGCTACAGGCAGACTATAAAAGCCTGCAAGCAGTCCGGCAAGAAGCACTGCCATCATTCTTTTTCTCATTCTCATTTCCTCCCTCTATAAACAATCAACACATCAGCTGCGCTTCCGCATTCGCTTTTGGTTCTCTCACAGCTTCACAAATGCCTCCGAGCTTAGTTTCAGCTTGCCTACAACCTTGACGCTGGACTCCATATTGTCGTATACCTGCTTCATCTCATCCACAAGGCGCGATGTGGAATCCGCAGAATCACAGATTCCCTTGCTGCACTCCTCAACAGAAGCCTCAATCTCCCCCATCTGTCCAACCAGGCGTTCGATATGCCCGCGAAGCTCCTCCATCTCACTGATACAGTTGTTCATCGCACTGCTGACCTGCTCGGCATCCTCCCGATACTGCTGCCCAGATGCCGCGTAGACATCATAATCCGGCAGGATTGTCCCTGAGATATATCCAATCATTTCATTTGCGTTGTCACTCAGCTCATTTACTGCACTGATCACCTGACCATTGATGTTCTGGATTTTGTTTGCCGTCTCACGGCTGGAGTCCGCAAGCTGTCGGATCTCGTCCGCGACAACCGCAAAACCCTTTCCAACCTCACCCGCACGTGCCGCCTCTATGGATGCATTGAGTGCAAGCAGATTTGTTTTTCCTGATATTTGCAGGATTTCATTTGTCAGCTCATCGACCATCGCTACACTCTTGCTGTTCTCAATTGCCTGATTTAGCTGTGTCAAAATCCTGCCGACAACATCATTGGTTCCATTTTTGTTTTTCTCGGCAGTCTTTTCCATATCCTCGGCGCGCTGCTTCATCTGTTTTGTGTAGCCGTAGATATTGTGGGTGACATCAGACACATTGTTGACCGCCTTTCCGACGCTCACTGTGCGCTCATTGATATCATGGATTGTCGTGGAGATAGAATCCATCGTGGAAGCCGCCTGCTCCATCGCCGCCGAGATCTCATTCGAATCCTTGTTTGCTTCCGTTACACTGTCATTGACATGCTGAAAAGTTGTGTCCAAATCCTCCGAAGACGACACAATCTCGCTGATAATCTTTTGCAGGGTGACAATAAACAAATTCACGCCCCGGACAAGTTTTCCAACCTCGTCCGCCGTATGTATTGTCACGCGCTCCGTCAGATCTCCGTTCTTATCATTGATTTTCTGTGTTATTTCCCCAATCTTTCTCTCATAGGAAATGGTCGGCAGAATAATGGCTTTCACTGCTATGATCACGCTCATGACAAACAACACTACCATAATTATCAGCATTCCATAAGCGATTATAACTGCGTTGTCATAGATATTATCCTGCTTTCCCTTCGCCAATCCTATTTCCGTCTGCTCCTCGCTGATCATCACCTCTATCTTGTCATGTAGCTGGTTAAAGATATCCAGCAAGATTCCGTTCACCTTGGCTGTCACCTCACGCGTATTGTTCATCGCGCTGAGACTGTAGGTCGCATTGTAGTTCTCCATATACGAAGCATAGATGCCCATCATCTCCTGATACGCCGCCTCGTCGTCCGCAAGCGTCCGAAACTCCTCCAAATACGCCCGCAGTGTCGCCGCCGATACGCTCATCTGTTCTTCCACGCGCTGTTTGTCCTCCTTGGTATCCATGACACTGTGTGTCAGCAAGAGCTGCTGCATCTGCTGGATATTGGAGGATATCGCATCTAGCGTAATAATGACTGGCACTCTCTGGGCCGCAATCTCATTGCCCGCCGCACCGAGCTGCTTGAGCGAAATCAGCCCCAAAAAAGAAGAGCAAATCCCTACTAATGCGATGAAAAGCAGCGGTACAATTACTTTTGTCTTTAAACTTCTCATTTCCTTACTCCTTTCGTCAATTCACCGTTGATAGATTTACTCTTATTTTAACAGACTTAATTCATTAATTCTACCAAAAAAATTACCAAAAATGAGTAAGTTTTGTGAATATTACACAATTCTATCCGCTACATAGTGATCTGTATCTCATCGTCATATTTTCCATAAAAATAATAGGATGCCGTCTGCGTGTCCTGCTGGTACACGATCGACCACTGTGTCCACCATTCTCCCTCCGTCTTTGCCACCTGCGACAGCCCCTGCTTGACCGCCTCAGCAGTGAGCGTGCCGCGAGCGCCCTCATAGATTTCGCAGAGTTTGAAATACCGCTGCTGCGCGCTCTCCCCGCCAGCCGCCGGGTCGCCGTTGGCAAGATTAAAATTGGTGACACAGTTTGTATCCACCACCACCATCTCACCGTCCACAAACTCCACGCTGACCGATGCGCCAGACGCATCGGAAATGGCGAGGTGATGGCTGATTCCGCCGGAAGCATGGATATCATACTGTCCCAATAGCCCCACTGCCTCCTCCACCGTCGCAGCCCGGTTGAGCAGCAGACGGATTGCCGTTGTGATCGTCAAGTCTGGCTTGTCTGTGTCCACCGCAATCATTCCGCCCTCGTTCACCTCCAAGTCCGCAACGCACAGTCCAGTCTCGTTCATGCCGTCCATCGGAACATACAGCGCAGCGATTGCCAGCATTTTGTACGCAAACTGCTCTGGCACAATCTCCGCGCTGTCGGTGATATTCTTGAAGTCACAGGTAGAAATCGAAGCATATCCGTCTTTGGGTGTGCACTTTACGATGATTGGCACCGAGCCGTCCCAGTCAAAATTCCGCCCCCACACATGGCTGCCCGCACCGTCGAGCGCAGAAATCACACTGCACGCCGGCCCTTCGTTTGTGACCTCCATCTGATAAAATCCCTTCGAAATGCATTTTGTCAAAAACGCGCTGACCTCCTCGTCCGAAGCCGCGCCCCCAGCTTCGAGAAACTCCTCAAAATGGTAATCCGTATCCGCTTCCATATAATAAACCCTGTCCACCCCTGAGAGCCTGCGAATGGACGATGCGATTTTGAGCTCTTCCCAAAAAAGCACCCCCGCGCCGCCTGCCAAAACCACCAAGACCGCTGTGAACAGCACGAATCCCTTCCATAGTTTGTTCCACCTTTTTCTCATGTGAAAACCCTCCGATCTTTTATTTTTGTTTGAATATATTTTAAGCACACTCTAGCATGTTTTTGTGCAATAAAAAAGTGCCTATCTGGTAAGTTACCAAAATAGGCAGGTAAGTTGCAAATTTATAATCCCTTAAAATACCTCAACATCTGAACTAATACTGGACTCTCTGTCAATTCATTCTGTTCTTTCTCACGCTCTCCAAATACCACAAAATCATGCTTAGAATAAAATGTATGCAGTTTAGGATTTGAAGCACATTCAATATATGTCATCTTTCCCCCAATAACTTTTTGTACAGAAATAATACGTTTGCACGCAAGTTCAAGCAAATCCTCTCCTGTAAAACCTGTATTGGTTTTATCGTATTTAAAATTTCTTCCAAGCTGTGCAATCAAGGGCATAGAGACAAGATAGCGATCTAATATAGTATCATACTGTGAAAATCTGGAAATTCTCTTTTGCATTGTTTTGCTTAGCATGTGTCCCGACACTGATACAAATTTATTGGCTAAAGTATAATATCCAAGCATGTGCAACTGCTCATCTTTTTCAAGAAAAACAAGAAACGTCATGGCAATACGCTGTTTCGCAAACTCCATCGCGTTACGGTGTATAAAATCTTCTACGTCCTTTCCTCTCCATATAAATCCATCAGATCAAGTATATTCGTTTCTCTTATTCGTAACATCATTTCACGCCAATAACAAAAAGTTACTGTATTCTCCCTTTAAATTTCTTTAATTCATCCTTTGTTAAATCTTCAGCTTCAATCAAATGTATCTGTGAAGCTTCAGCCGCTTCAGCCGCTTTCTCCATAGCATCTATAAATAGTTCTGCTGCTGCCTTTTCTGTTATTGTAATATTTTTTAAAATACTTTGCGTTGCCATATGTTTTCCCCCTCTCCTCCATTTTGTAAGAAAAACTCAGTGATAGTATACGTCGAACGTTTCCGAATATCAACATCAATTTTAAATACATACTCCGCCCAAATAAATATCACTTTCTGACAGCCCTATTTGTATCATTAATACTCAATCTTAAAGCTATCCCCCTCGACATAGACCGCCTTTGACTTCGTGATTGTCAGGCGCTGGTCAGAGGTAAAGCTCAGTGTCTCGCCATCGTGGAAATACATGCCCTCCGACAAGATTCCCTCGCAGACACCGTAGAGGAAATTATAGAGTTCCTCGTGTGAACGGCTGGTGCCGATAATTTCCAGTTCCAGCCTGCCAAACAAGGTCAGCCCATAAGTGTAGCCGCTGAGTCCATTTTCGTCGCGGACCAGCCCCACATACACCCACAACGGAAGCGGCATCTCACCGTTTCTCAATTTTCCCGCCCACTCGTTGTAGAAGGACGGCTCATAAACGGTTCCCGTCGTGTAGATGCCAAGCGCCTTTGTCTCCATACTGCACAAGTTCACTGTGTCTGTAAAAAAGCTGGCTGCCTCGATGGCGTTTGCCTCACGATTCAACACTGCCACCAGCAAATGCGCCTGATGCTGCTTCGTCGTCTCCACTGCCTCTCTCCACAGGAAATTCCCCTCCGCATAAAACTCTGCCTCGCCGTCTGGGACAGGCGTATCCATCAGCGCGACAGAAATCATATTGCTCTCCAAGTTAAATACCAATGTCTGCGCATCGCGCGTACAGTTCTCGTCCGTCACATCAAACGCTTGTATCAGCGCATCACTCAGCGCATCAAAATCAATCTCGGCGTCTTTTAATAATACAGAACCAACACGCACGGCATTCTGCTCGTCCACCTCGTCCCACTTTTTCTTGCGCTCCTCCTCGGACAAGCTGTTATACTCCTCCTCCGTCATGCCGCGCCTCTCCAGCTCTGACAGAAAGCGCCCCCGCCAGTACTCCTTCAAGTACTCGATCATGGCGATACACTGGTCCTTCGCCGTCGTCTCATCATACTCCTCAAACTCGCTGAAAGTATGGCCGCACTCATTGCCCTCCTCGTCAAAGCCAACCACGCCGACTTCCCACTTTCCAAAAAAATCCGGCTTAAATTTCAAGATCACATACGTGTTCCCCTCGTATGAAAAGCTGCCCGCCGCCTTGATTTTTGCCGGCTTTTTGCCCAGCTCATTCTTGTGGCTGAGCCACCCTGTCATGATTTCTACTGCTCTTTTGTCGTTCATTCCCTATATCCTTTCCCTTTCGTCAACGCCCTGCCTGCATGATCTCTCTACCCGCTCAATCACGCAAGTATGTTCTTTCGTCTTTTTCTCATAACTGATTCCCACCAACAATATTTCGCCGTAATACGCTTTCAGCGAATCAGGATAGCACTTTTCTTTGATCTGAGTGATCGCCGTGGCGGCACTGCGGTTCCATTTTAACTCCATGATGATCACTGGTCTCTGCGGGCATTGCGGCAGCGGCAGATAGACCAGATCGGCAAATCCTTTGCCGCACGGATATTCACGAATCGGTTTCTGATAATACAGAAACGATGCCAGCAGCACAATCATGACGGTACAGCTCAGTGAATTTTCATCATTGTATTCGATACTGGAAATAAAATCATCATGCACCTTCTGCACCAGCTTGGCAACGCGCTCTTGTTTCGCGTCCAGCACTGCCGCCAGCGCTTCCTTGGAGTAGTTCAAAAATGCTGACAGCGAATCATTCTGGTTATTTTCCATGTAGCGGTAAAATATTTCGCGAATCTCCTTGTTCGGCACATAAGCCTCCCGTGTGTCGGCATCATATGCAAAGTAACCCAGATGAATCAGTGTTGTGATAACTTGGTCTTTGTCGCGAAAAGTATACATATCGTTCTTGCAGCCGTACACATTGACAAAAATCCGGTTCCCTGAGAGCATCTGAATCACCGCTTCCCTCAGCCCGTCAAAGTCATATTCAATCAGACTGCGTATATCCTCATAAGTACCTGTTTCCGTCCAATACTGACGAATTTTTCCGCTCTCCACTGCCCGCACCACAGAAAGCGGATTATACACCTCCACGCCGCCCAGATCATAGCCGTCATACCAGTATTTCATCTCGGCCGCGGACACACCGCATTTCTCGCAGAGCGCTTGTACCTCCTCCTCGACAAATCCAATATCACCGCCCAAATCCCTTGCATCAATCATAGTGTATTCATCAAAATTGTTCACCGCAGACTGCCCTTTCGCGCGAACCATCGGCAAAATTCCCGTCAAATATGCCAGACGCACATAATCCTGCGCGTCGGCATTCTTAAACATCATGTGCAGAAATTCAATATAATCCTGACGTTCCCTGCTTTGCTCAGCAAGCTCTCGAATCGGATAATCCCACTCGTCAAAAATAATCACAAACTCGTTTCCCGTCTCCGCGTTGATCACAGCCAGCGCCTCTGACAAATTCTCATCACCCTGAATCAACCCCGAATACGCCTTCTCCAGCTCTCTGACCACATTTTCCTGAAGCATTTTCATAGGATTTGCACCCTGATCTTTCGCCTTGACAAACTGTGCTTGAATATCCATAAAAATCGTGTCACATTGATTCAGATTATTTAAAAATGTCTCATCCTTCACACACTTTAACTGCGCAAAAAGCGCGCTTGAATCCGCTCCCCTGCTAAAATACGCCACGAGCATCTGCGCCGTGACAGACTTTCCAAAACGGCGCGGACGGCTGCAACAGAGAAATTTCTTATTTTGTTCCATCTTCTCTAAAATGTTGTTCAAAAGCCGCGATTTATCAACAACGTATTTCTCCTTTAGAAAATTCTGAAACTTGTTATTGTTTGGATTTAAGTATCGTCCCATGCCGCTCACTCCTGTCCCAATCAGATATGGATATTATAACTTAATTCCAGCCAGTCTGCAATGGTTCCCCGACAAGAGATCTGCTGCCAATCCGGCAGTTATTTTTTCTCTATGTTCATTGATAAGGGAGAACGATGTCATAAATTTTCCCCTTGCAAATGCAGTTCTAATGTGGTAAAATATCTCGCGGACAGGCAATCTGCCTGCATGGTATGGCAAGATAAAATTTCATAAGACAGTTCGTGACCATCCTGTCTTTAAACAAAACTAGGGATATAAAAACGGAAGGATTCTGCACAGGCTCTCTGTGCCGGAAAAAACCGTTTTTCTGTATGGGCACGTTCTGCGTGCTTTTTTTATGCACAGACCCGTGCAGAGGAAATAAGCTGCTCAAGCGGCGCACGGGTCGCGCGGCGAGTAGAGGAAGATAAACTTCTCTACTCGATTTTCATAGGAAAGACCGCGTTACTAGGAAATGATGTGGGCATGTCCACTTTGTTCTTGCATCCAGAACTGATAAATAATGAGATTCATTGTGCATATTTTTAGCTGCACAGAAAGGAAGTCCATGGAAGATTTTAACCCAAACCGCTATGCGGTCATCAATGAAAAAAATCCCCGTGAAATCGTAATGCTGCGGGGGCTTGGCTGTTCTTGGAGACGGTGCCGATTCTGCGACTACCATCTTGATTTTTCCCCAGACAGCAGCGCAAATTTTGCCCTGAACCGGGAACAGCTTGAAAAAGTCACTGGCATCCACCATAAGCTTGAGGTGATTAATTCCGGCAGCTTTGTGGATTTGGATGAGGAAACCCTTGCACTGATTGAAACAGTCTGCAAAGAGCGCCATATCACGCAAGTACATTTTGAGTGCCACTGGCGGCACCGGGAGGCAATTCCTCCATTCCGCAAGCGTTTTGCAGCCCATGGGATTGAACTGAAGGTGAAAACCGGCGTAGAAACCTTCGATGCCCTATTCCGGGAAAGCTATCTGGATAAAGGCATTGACGCCCGTTCCCCAGAGGAACTAGCGGAATATTTTGACGAGGTCTGCCTGCTGCAAGGCATCCCCGGTCAGACTGCGGAAAGCATGGACAGGGACATCCAAACGGGCCTTGCCTATTTTGAGCGGATCTGCATCAACATTATGCAGGAAAACAAAAAGCCCATCAAGCCAGACCCCCGTGTCATTGCAAGTTTCACCAAAGAACTTTATCCAAAATACATAGAAAACAGCCGGGTAGATATTTTAATGGAAAATACTGCTTTCGGCGTAGGAGGCGTTGTAGAACATGCAGAATGAAATTCTTTTATTGGTATCTTTATTCCTTACTTTTTCCACAGTCGTGTTCCTATTCTGGCTGTTTCAGGAGCAGGGGCTGTATTTGTGGACTGTGCTGGCTACCATTGCGGCAAATATTGAAGTTTTGATTATGGTAACTGCCTTCGGCATGGAAATGACGCTGGGCAATATCCTGTTTGCCTCAACCTTTCTGGTAACGGACATTTTGAGCGAGCTTTATGGGAAAAAAGCCGCCCAGACTGCGGTTTATCTAGGGATTGCCACTTCAGTCATCTTCATTTTCTTGAGCCAGTCTTGGATGCTGTATGTGCCAAATGAAAATGATTTTGCATCCCCTGCCATCCGCACAGTCTTCTCCAATACCCCCCGCTTAATGGCAGTAGGCATTATTGTATACGTCATTGTCCAGCTTTTCGACGTGTGGGCATACCATAAATGGTGGGCGTTCACCAAAAGCAGGTTCGGGGACTCCAAGAAATTGCTGTGGCTTCGGAACAATGGCTCCACGCTGGTATCTCAGCTTCTGAACACAGTCCTGTTCACATGGGGCGCATTCTTGGGCACCTATGATACAAAGACACTGGTTTCCATTGCTATCGCCAGCTATATTATTTTTGTGGCCACAAGCATTGCGGACACGCCCTTCGTGTATCTGGCACGGCACCTGCACCAGAAAAAACAGGCGGTTCCCACTGACGCCAAAAGCCACTGATCAGAATTTACGGAAAAGAACACGCTTGAGAGTTCAGGATTTCATGGGTATCTAAGAAACCATGAAATCCTGAGATATCATATGGCATTGGGACAATATCTTCAAAGCAGTCTGTGAATGTAGACACTTTGAAACCTTTCTGCCGCGCTTCTGTACATACACGGCAGTTACTTTTCATAAAATACTAATGTAAGTCTTTCATTTATGACTTCTGTTTTGCCCGTCTGGCGATATCCCATTTTTTCATACAGATAACAGTTTTTAGATTCCTGCAAAATTGTGTCCAGCTCCCAATTTTCATTTCCATGTATTTCTTCACACAGCCGAATTGCTTTCTGTGCGATGCCTTTCCCTTGAAATTCCGGCAAGATAAATATGGGGGAAATTCTTTTGTTTTTTCCATTTTCCTTTAAGTCAACAATACGAATCGCTCCTGCTTTCTTTTGCCCGATACAGATAAAATAGTAAAATGTAAAGTCCTGTTTCAAGCGTGCTGCTACTTTTTCCATGCTCTCATTTCCGGGATTGGTGTCAAAATCCTGATATTTTTCCAACAATTCTTTGAAAGATTCAACCTGCATAGCATGTAGTTCTTGTGCGTTGTCAATAGTTGCCCTTAATAATGTTATTTCCATATAAAACCTTCCCTCCGTATTAGATGAAATCAATCCTTTTCAGTTGATGTATATTTTTATTTCTATAAACCAAGTCCTCCCTTACCGTAAATCCAACCTTTTCCCAAAAAGCATTGCCTGATACATTTTTCTCAAATGCCACCAATGCCACTTTGTGTATGCCCTCTGCTTCCAAAGCCTTCATTGCTGATTCGACTAGCTTTTTCCCAATTCCCTGTCCCCTATATTCTTTCTTGACCGTAGTGTGATAGATAAAACCTCTGCGCCCGTCATGTCCACTGATAATAACCCCTATGAGTTTTCCGTTATCTTCCGCAACAAAGCATGTATTAGGATTTCGCAATAAATATTGGGCAATTCCATCCTTTGAATCATCTGTTGTATTCAATCCCATGCCTTCCGTATGTATCCACAAATCATATATTTGTTCAAAATCTTCGATATTCATTGTCCTAATTGTCATTATCACCATTCCTCCTAACGAATCTTTCTGAATTTCTCCAGCCGGTAATGCTGCTCATCATCTAGCTCTTTTATTCCGTTTTTATATTCATATCCCTTTTTCCGATAAAATTCTACCGCAGTAATAGATGCGGGAATTTCTATTCTTTCTGCTCTTAAAAATAATTCATCGGATTCAAGGGTATCAATGATATCGCTGCCAATCCCCTGCCCATGAAATTCCGGTAGCACAAAAATGGTGAGCAGTATACTTTCTGTAAGACTTCCCCAAAAACTTGATATTGAACCAACACCCACTATTTTATTTTCATTCCAAAACACATACACATGTGCGTATTCTGCTACACCTTTGAACCAATTTACATCATGTGTGGCAGAGAGTGCATCTATAGCTTTTTCCCCGTAATCTTTTACATTGACTTCTCTAAAATTTCTGAGAATTAGATTTACAATCTCTTCCGCATCTTCTTCACGATAAGGCTGAATAATAACCTCTGTTCCATTTGATAATTTCATAAAAATCTCCTTTCCAAACAAAAAAATACACTAAACATACAATATGTCCAGTGCACTTCTAAAACGATCGGCTATTCCAAGCATTCTATCATCATTACAACTTACATCTACCGATTTATATGCACAGACATATCAGACCTACCTGCGTAACTGTGCATCGAATCGAAACACAATTACTTCTAAGTACGTCTGTAATACATGTACATATCGTTCATTGTAAAATGTAAGTTCTGCATTTCCATGTTCTCCTAAACTTTTTTATTAACCTACCACAATTCTATTTTTATGTCAAGAAATATTTTTTGAACAGAAAGGCAAATGAAAAAGGCAAAAGTGACAGAGAGACATCTGAGGTATGGCAATCTTGTTCAGTTTTATTAAGCGTTCTTTTTGGTTTAGCCCATCTTCAATTAGTACTGCATTCATGTTTTCCATATTTGACAGGCATATCAATTCATTTATGCTTGCATAAGGTCAGTATGGAAATTCTTTACTTCGTCAGTGAATGTGGTATAATTTCTATAGCACAGACAGACAAATCGGGACTTGCAGATGAATTTCCTGAACTTTCCTTATTTTTCACGGCTTTTTAAGCCTCATACAGCGAATTGTTATGTACTTTCCCTTGTTTTTGCCCTTATAGGCAGTTTACAAGAGCAGCTTTCAGTTGTTTCATAATTGAAACCGTAAAATAGGTTGTTTTCTAGCTAGAATTTACATATAATATATGTGAAAGTGAGGTGCATATAAAATGACAATAGATACAAACACAATGATTTCAATTACAGAAGCGAATCAAAATTTTTCAAAAGTAGCCAAAGTAGTTGACGAACATGGAACAGCGGTTAT
>ERZ808037.884-NODE-884-length-23591-cov-5.430935_pt1 | contig 23591 bp, 19 predicted proteins | sample MGYA00380190_ERZ808037 | MGnify/ENA primary metagenome ERZ808037 (study PRJEB31490, sample SAMN06133399) | mouse gut metagenome | isolation source: J9 | host: mice | place: China: Chengdu | collected 2015-05 ... | reverse complement strand
CATTATACAGGAAAAGAAGAAATTATATTTTCTCCAAATGAACATTTTTTAAACCAGCAGGATGGAAATGAAGATGAGCGAATTACAGATACTTGTTTTAAAATACAGGGAAAAGAAATAAAAAAGTATCATTTGGAATGCCAGAGCAGCGCCGATAACAGTATGTTAGTGAGGTTTTTTGAGTATGATACACAGATAGCCCTTGATGAAGGAGAGATTCAGGGAAATATTCTTACGGTAACTTTTCCGCATTCCGCAGTGTTATTTCTAAGATGCAATGAATCAACACCAGACAGGTTAAGGACCAGAGTAATAACACCGGCAGGAAAGATAGAATATGAAATTCAGGTAATGAAATCTCAGAAATATACATTAAAAGAAATATTTGAAAAGAATTTATTATTTATAATTCCTTTTTATATTTTCACGCATGAAAAACAGTTTGAAAATTATGAAAAAGATAATATAAAGTTAAAAGCCTTACTGGAAGAATATGAGCAGATTAAAAATAAGCTGGAAGAATTACAGGAGCAGGGAATAATTAGCACTTATACCCGATGTACAGTGATGGATATGTCAAATAAGGTACTGGAAAAAATAACCAAGAAATATGAAGCAGTCAGGGAAGGAGTGAAAACAGTTATGGGTGGAAAGATACTGGAATATGAAGCAAAAACAATAAAAAGAGAAGGTGAAAAAGAAGGAATAAAAAAAGGCGAAGGCCGTATAAATAAACTTAATTTATATTTAATCTCCGAAAATCGTTTTGATGATTTGGAACGTGCAGTAAACGACCGAGAATATCAGTTACAATTATTTCAGGAGTATGGTTTGTAAGGTGAATGATTATTTTTGTTAAAGAAAAACCGATACAATAGAAAAAGGAGATATCTGCCCATGGGCGATATAAATAAAGAAGATAAAAAAACTGCAAATAAAACAACAAAAGTCAGAAAAGCAACAAATAAGAATATAACCAATGAGGATACAGCAAACAAGAATTTAACAGATGTGAATACAGCAAACAAAAGAATAACCAATAAAACTATAACAAGCACCCCTTACGATGATGTATTCCGCACACTGCTCAACGATTGCAGTTCTCTCATTATTCCTGTAATCAATGAAGTATTTTCAGAACATTATACAGGAAAAGAAGAAATTATATTTTCTCCAAATGAACATTTTTTAAACCAGCAGGATGGAAATGAAGATGAACGAATTACAGATACTTGTTTTACAATACGGGGAAAAGAAATAAAAAAGTATCATTTGGAATGCCAGAGCAGTGCTGATAATCGTATGCTGGTGAGGTTTTTTGTGTATGATACACAGATAGCCCTTGATAGAGGAGAAATTAGAATAGGACAAACTACTACAAGATAAATTACAGGACAAACTAAGACATAAATTACAAGACAAACTAAGACATAGGACTTGACAAATTCCAAAAAAGTGATTATGATTAGAAAATATTCATTAAATATCTTTAATAATAAGTAAAAAGCAGTGAAGAAGAGGAGTACAGAGCCATTCCTGACAGAGAGAACCGTTCATTGGCTGAAAGGCGGTTTGAGAAGATGGGGCTGGAAGGTAGCTTTGGAGCTGGAAGCCTGAAGTCTGAATGATTAGTATATGCAACAATTACAGATGTTACAGCTGCATTCATGGCCGATTACATGCATAATCGGTTAAATCCAGTAAATGCAGTGTATAAGTACTTATGTACATACTGGACAAAAAGTAAGGTTTCCCGGTGGCCCCGTTACGGCAAATGAGATTACAGAATCGTGTTTATATTCTGTAAATAAAGGTGGTACCGCGATAAATCGCCCTTTGCATGTTTTGTGCAGAGGGTATTTTTTTGATTTCACTGCATTACAGGGAGGTGATAAGTATGCGTGAACAATTAACTGCCAGCGATATTAAAAAAATCGAAGAAGAAATTAGTCATCGCAAGCTGGTCGTCCGCAAAGAGGCGATTGAAGCGGTGAAGGAGGCCCGGGCGCAGGGGGATTTAAGCGAAAATTTTGAGTACTATGCGGCAAAGAAGTTTAAGAATCAAAATGAAAGCCGAATCCGCTACTTAGAAAAGATGCTGCGCACAGCCCAGCTTGTGTCGGACCAGTCGAAGCCGGATGAGATTGGAATTAATAATACGGTTGAACTGTACTTTGAGGAGGACGACGAGGTGGAAACTTATCGCCTGGTAACGTCTATCCGCGGAAATTCCATGAAGGGCTTAATCAGTATTGAATCACCTCTGGGAAAAGCCATTCAGGGCCATAAAGAAGGCGAGCGGGTGCATGTACAGGTGAATGAGAAGGCCGGGTATGATGTGGTCATTCGAAAGATTATTAAGACGGAGGATGACAGCCAGGATAATATCCGGGGCTTTTAAGGGCTCGGAAAAACTGTATAGAAAGTATAAAAAAGCATAAAAAATAGTATGAAAATAGTATAAAATAGTATGAAATAGTATAAAAAATAAAACCTATAGGAGAATCACGCATGAAGGAATTAGAAAAAACCTACAATCCGGCGGATATTGAAGGACGTCTGTATGAAAAATGGCTGAATAAAAAATATTTCCAGGCCAAAGTAAACAAAAATAAAAAGCCATTTACCATCGTTATGCCTCCGCCCAATATCACCGGACAGCTGCACATGGGCCATGCTCTGGATAATACTATGCAGGATATTTTAACCCGATTTAAGCGGATGCAGGGTTATGAAGCGCTGTGGCAGCCGGGAACAGACCATGCAGCGATTGCCACGGAGGTTAAGGTTATTGACAAGCTGCGCCAGGAAGGTTTTGAAAAGGCAGATTTAGGCCGCGAAGGTTTTCTGGAAAAATGCTGGGACTGGAAAAAGGAGTATGGTTCCCGGATTATCAATCAGCTTCACCGTCTTGGCTCCTCGGCGGACTGGGACCGGGAGTGCTTTACCATGGATGAGGGCTGTTCGGATGCTGTGCTGGAAGTGTTCTGCAAGCTTTATGAAAAAGGCTATATCTATAAAGGCTCCCGGATCATTAACTGGTGTCCGGTGTGCCAGACTTCGATTTCCGACGCCGAAGTGGAGCATGTGGAGCAGGAGGGCCATTTTTGGCACATAAACTATCCGGTGGTTGGTGAAGAAGGAAGGTTTGTGGAGATTGCCACGACCCGTCCCGAAACGATGTTAGGTGATACCGCCGTTGCCGTAAATCCCAAAGATGAACGCTATCAGGATCTGGTGGGAAAGACCTTAAAGCTTCCCCTGACCGATCGGGAGATTCCGGTGGTTGCCGACGAGTACGTGGATATGGAGTTTGGCACGGGCTGCGTAAAGATTACTCCTGCCCACGACCCCAATGACTTTGAAGTAGGAAAGCGCCACAACCTCCCTGAGATTGTGATGTTAAATGACGACGGAACCATTGCGGCGCCGGGCAAGTATCAGGGCATGGACCGCTACGAGGCACGAAAGGCCATGGTTGCTGATTTGGACAGCCAGGGTCTTCTGGTTAAGGTGGTTCCCCACGCACACAATGTAGGAACCCATGACCGCTGTAAGACCACGGTAGAACCTATGGTAAAACAGCAGTGGTTTGTGCGGATGGAAGAGATGGCAAAGCCGGCGATCGAGGCGTTAAAGACCGGGGAATTAACGTTTGTGCCGGAAAGTTTTGGAAAAACCTATCTTCACTGGTTAGAGGGTATCCGTGACTGGTGCATTTCCCGCCAGCTCTGGTGGGGGCATCGGATTCCGGCCTACTACTGCCAGGACTGCCAGGAAATCGTGGTGGCAAAGGAGAAGCCCGAAGTTTGCCCGAAATGCGGGAAAAACCATTTTGTACAGGATGAGGATACCTTGGATACCTGGTTTTCCTCTGCACTCTGGCCCTTCTCTACCCTGGGCTGGCCAAAGAAAACCAAGGATCTGGAGTATTTCTATCCAACCGATGTGCTGGTAACGGGCTATGATATTATCTTTTTCTGGGTAATCCGCATGGTGTTTTCCGGTATTGAGCAGACCGGTAAACCACCTTTCCACACGGTATTGATTCACGGTCTGATTCGGGATTCCCAGGGCCGCAAGATGAGTAAGTCCCTGGGCAATGGCATCGATCCCCTGGAAGTGATTGACAAGTACGGCGCAGACGCCCTTCGTATGACCTTAATTACGGGCAATGCCCCCGGCAATGATATGCGTTTCTACTGGGAGCGTGTGGAGAACAGCCGAAACTTTGCCAATAAGGTGTGGAATGCTTCCCGATTTATTATGATGAACCTGGAAAAAGCACCGGAGATTTCCTCAAACGGTCGGAAAGAATCCATGCCTTCCAACTTAATGATGGCGGATCAGTGGATCTTATCAAAGGTCAACACACTGGCAAAGGAAGTAACCGAAAATCTGGATAAGTATGAACTGGGCATTGGCTTACAGAAGGTTTACGACTTTATCTGGGAGGAGTTCTGCGACTGGTATATCGAGATGGTAAAGCCGCGGCTCTATAACGATCAGGATACGACGAAGGCCGCCGCAATCTGGACTCTGAAAACCGTATTAATTCAGGCGTTAAAGCTTCTGCACCCGTTTATGCCGTTTATTACCGAGGAAATATTCTGCAACCTTCAGGAGGAAGAGGAATCGATTATGGTTTCGGCATGGCCCGGGTGGAAGGATGCATGGAACTTTGCCGCAGAAGAAGCTGCAACGGAAACCATCAAAGAGGCTGTTCGGAGTATCCGCGCTGTACGGACATCCATGAACGTTCCGCCGAGCAAAAAGACAAAAGTATTTGTTGTGTCCGAAAATAAGGAACTTCTTGCGATTTTTGAACACAGCAAAGCCTTCTTTGCCTCCCTGGGCAATGCCAGCCAGGTTCTGATTCAGCAGGATAAGACAGGAATCGACGAAGATGCGGTATCGGCCCTGCTTCCGCAGGCGGCGATTTACCTGCCCTTTGCGGAACTGGTGGATATCGAAAAAGAACTGGAACGCCTGCGCAAAGAGGAAAAACGCCTGGAGGGTGAACTTGAACGTGTTCATAAGATGTTAAGCAATGAAAAATTTGTCAGCAAGGCCCCTGCGGCAAAGCTTGAAGAGGAGAAGGAAAAGAAAGAAAAGTACACCCAGATGATGGATCAGGTAAAGAAGCAGCTGGCGCATCTGGCCGGGCAGGAGGCATAAATACAGACCGATGAAGTGGAAGAATGGATTACTTTTGCTGCTGACGGCGACGATTTGGGGAGTTGCTTTCGTAGCGCAGAGTGTTGGGATGGAATACATTGGCCCGTTTACCTTTAACGCCGTACGGTGCAGTATTGGAGGAGCGGTGCTGATTCCGGTGATATTCCTGGCGGATTGGCTGGAAAAAAGGGAAGGGCAGGGAAAGAAAAGCGTGACCGGAAAAGAAGCTGCACAGGAAAGAAAAACCCTGCTGGCCGGTGGTCTTTCCTGCGGGCTGATCTTCTTTCTGGCGACGAATTTTCAGCAGATTGGCATTATGTATACCACCGTGGGAAAAGCCGGGTTTATTACTGCCTGTTACATCGTTATCGTCCCAGTACTTGGTATTTTCTTAAAAAAGGCGTGCGGTCCGGCGGTGTGGGGGGCTGTGACCCTCGCCCTTATCGGTCTGTACTTACTCTGCATGGAGGGGGATGGTTTTTCCATCTCCCGCGGGGATTTTCTGGTGCTTATCTGTGCCGTTTTGTTTTCCCTGCACATCCTGGCGATTGACTATTTTTCGCCGCGGGTGAACGGGGTCAAGCTTTCCTGTATTCAGTTTTTTATCTGCGGGATACTCTCGGCGGTCTTTATGTTGTTTACGGAAAAGCCGGTGCTTGCCGATATTTTCGCTACATGGGCACCGATTTTATATGCGGGCGTGATGAGCTGCGGGGTGGCTTATACCTTGCAGATTATCGGGCAGAAGGGGATGAATCCCACCCTTTCTTCTCTGATTTTAAGTCTGGAATCCAGCATTTCCGTCCTTGCAGGGTGGATGATTCTGGGGCAGAAGTTAAGCCAAAGGCAGCTTCTTGGCTGTGCGGTGATGTTTGGGGCTATTGTATTGGCGCAGCTTCCGGACAAACCGAAGACCTGAATTCAAGTTTTCCGTTCGGCGGCGGACATTTAGTTATTGTTCACATGTCCGCAGCAGAGGGCAAAAATCCGGAAATATGTCTTGATTTTGCAAAAAATGACGAAGCTGCCGATATTTAGCGAAAGATTTTGATTGAAAATTTGGCAGAAAGCTTTATAATCATAAGGAGGAAGGCAAAAAATGACAGCAGAGGAATATATCAGCCGGATTCCCCTGTGGACCAGGGAGAAGAATTCGCTGGCGGATATTCGGAGGTTTCTTGATTTTCTGGGAAATCCGGATCGAAAGATTCCTGTGATCCATGTGGCGGGAACGAACGGAAAAGGCTCCGTGTGCGCCTACTTAAGTTCTGCCCTAAAGGAAGCCGGATACCGGGTGGGGACGTTTATCTCTCCGCATCTATCCGAAGTTCGGGAACGCTTTTTGCTGCAGGGCCTTCCTGCGGATAAACCGCTTTTTGAAGAGGTATTTTTTCAGGTAAAAGAGGCAGCAGAGCATTTGACCCGGGAGGGACTTTGCCATCCAACGTTTTTTGAGTTTCTTTTTTATATGGCAGCGCTTCTTTTTGCCCGCCAGAACGTGGATTTTTGGGTTATGGAAACCGGTCTTGGCGGCCGGCTGGACACGACGAATGTAGTGGAACATCCGCGCATTTGCGTGATAACCTCCATAAGCCTTGAACACACCCGGTATCTCGGGAACAGTTTGGAAAAAATAGCAGAGGAAAAGGCAGGGATTATCAAGAAAAAGGTTCCGGTGGTCTATGACGGAAACAGTGTGGCTGCTGCCAGGGTGATTCAGGAAAAGGCGGTGCAGATGGAAGCTCCGGTATATGGCATTACAAGGGAAGATTTCTTTATCTGCCCCCGGACATCCGGCAAAAAAGGGCTTATACTTCGGGAAAAGAAGAAACAGGAACAAAAAAACCTGAAGCCAAAAGAACAGGAATCAGGAAAAACCGAATTAACAGAACCGGGTTTCGGCGGGTGGGAACTGGAAATTTCCTCGCCTGCACCTTACCAGGCGGACAATGGGGCTTTGGCTTTGAAAGCGCTCTGTGTTTTGATGGAACAGGGCGATATAGACCCGCGCCGAAAAAAACTGCTCTGCCGGGGCATGAAAAAGATGAACTGGCCGGGACGGATGGAAGAGATAAGGCCGGGGGTTTACTTAGACGGTGCGCACAATCCGGGCGGTATACAGGCATTTGCCGAGGCGGCGAAAGCGATTCCGGCGGCCCGCAGGTTGATTTTGTTCGGTGCAGTCAGTGATAAAGCCTATGAAGAGATGATTGCCTGCCTTTGCCGCTGTCTGAAGCCGGATCTGGTTGTTACCACGCATCTAAAAAGCAGCCGTGATGTTAAAGATGAAGCATTGCAGGAATGTTTTCGGGCGTTTGGATGTCCGGTGAAAGGTTTTTGGCAGGCAGATAAGGCTCTGGCCTATCTATTGTCGCAGAAGAAAGAAGAAGACGTGGTCTTTTGCCTTGGCTCTTTATATTTAATTGGAGAACTACGGGACGAATTACAGAAAAACCTGAGGTCAGAGGGGTGATGTCTGCATAGTACGCAGCAAGTGCGCAGACCTATGCAAACAGTAACCAGCGAACCTATGAAGACAGCAGCAAAAGAATGAGAGGAACCTATGGAGGAGGAGAAATCATTGATTAACTTTGATGAAGAAATTGCACGGTTTAAGCCCAGCTTAGAGGTTGGGGACATGGAAGATGCTATTGGAAAATGTGATTTAACAGATATGACCGACATTATGATTGAAATGATGAAGGCAGCGAAGGAAGATTAAAGACGAATGGATAATGGAAAGAGAAACCGCCAGGTTGCAAATTATTTTTACAATCTGGGATTGGAAAAAGCAAAGCTTCGGGATCTGACCGGAGCCGCAGATTACTTAAAAAAGAGTCTGCGTTTTGATAAATACCAGATCGATGCCCGTAATCTTCTGGGCCTGGTTTATTATGAACAGGGAGAAACCGCAGATGCCCTGATGCAGTGGGTAATCAGCATGAATTTACATCCGGAGGATAATCCGGCTGATGGTTTTCTGGAGAAAATTCAGAGAAAGCCAGGGCAGCTTGAAAAAGAAAATCAGACCTTACAGGCATACAATCAGGCGCTGAACTATGCGAAAAACGGAAGTGAAGATTTGGCCGTCCTGCAGTTAAACCGGGCCGTGGATAGCAATCCCCATTTTGTCAAGGCACAGATGCTTCTGGCTTTAATCTGCATCTCCCAGGGGGATTATGCCAAAGCAGGAAAAGCCCTGCACCAGGTGCTGCAGGTCGATAAGAGCAATGCAAAAGCACAGCAGTATATGGCGGTGGTCAGGCAGAATACCCGGCGGGAAGAACCGGTTAAGCAGAATACCAAGCATGAGGATGCGGAGCCAAAAAAGATAAAAGAGGTTTCTTCCCAGCGTCCGATAAAAGAGGATGATATGATTATTCCTCCTGTCTATAAGGAGAGCACGGGCTGGAGCAGTATTTTAAATATTATTGCCGGGCTGGTTATCGGAATGGCTGCGATATTCTTTTTGGTTATGCCTGCAATTACAAAATCCATGAATGCATCCCATAACCAGGAAATTATTTCCTACAGCCAGAAGATTAACCAGTTAAATCAGGAGCTGGATAAGGTTAAGGAGGAGTATTCTTCTCTGGAAAAAAATGCCAATGATATGCAGTCGCAGTTAAGCACGATTGAAGAAGAAAACCAGGCGAAACTGAATCAGTATCAGATTTTAATCGGCATTCTGCAGGCTTACCGGAGTGATGATCTGCTGACCACTGCCCAGCTTTTCAGTATGCTTGATGCTTCATTGATTACTGACCCGGACATCTTAACCATTGTCAATGCGGTTTCTGAAGATATGACGACGAATGGTTACCAGACATTGCAGAGCCTGGGAACATCTTCCTGGAATGCAGGTCGAATAAACGATGCAATACAGTATTATGAAAAGAGTATTCAGGTAAAACCGGACAACACCTCAGCCATGTATCTTCTGGGAAGAATTTATCAGGATCAGGAAGATATGGAAAAAGCCAATTACTGGTTTGGAAAGATTCTTGACGAATTCCCTGAGAGCAGCCAGGCACAGCAGGCGAGGGAAGCAAGGGGCTATTGATAACGTTTTAAAATCTACAGTCAGTGCAGCAGGTGCGCAGACCTGTAGGAACAATAACAAAAATTCAGTATTTTTTTGGAAAAGGAAGTAAAATAAAAAGAAAATAATGATAAAGTAATAGAAAAAAGAATGAACACCAAAGAGAAGAACAGGCTTTTTGGTGTTCTTTTTTGCGGAAAGGGGTTATTTTATGGAACAAAATACATTTTCTTATGAGGCGAAGGGGAATACGCTGGTGATTCATCTTCCCAGGGAACTGGATCACCATAATTGCCGGAATCTCCGCTATGAAACCGATTTGCTTCTGGCAGAAAACTATATCAGCCGGATTGTTTTTGATTTCAGCCAGACAGAATTTATGGATTCTTCGGGAATAGGCGTGCTGCTCAACCGTTATAAGCAGATGGCAGGAAGCGGAGGAAGCGTGGCCCTTTACGGTGCCGGCGCTCAGGTTCACCGGATTTTAAATGTCGGGGGGCTGGCCAGATTGGTGCCCTCTTTCGAAACCAAGGAGGCTGCTCTGGCCCTGGCCCGGTAGTCTGGAAAGGAAGAAAAACAGGATGATGGATAGAGAAGAAAGAAGAGAAGAAGGCGAAAGAATTGAGGAACAGATGGAATTAAAGGAAGACAGGAAGGTCGGGAGCAGGACGGAGCGGAAAGAAGACGGGAAGATGGAGGAGAGGATGGCGCTGGAAATAGACAGCATTTCCCGCAATGAAGAGTTTGCCCGGGTGGTGGTCGCTGTGTTTATGAGCCGGATGAACCCTACCTTAGAAGAGGTCGATGATGTGAAAACCGCGGTTTCCGAAGCCGTGACGAATGCGGTTATCCACGGTTACGGGCAAAAAAAGGGCATGATTTACATAGAAGGAAAGATTGAAGGAAATGAACTTACGGTGGTGGTTAAAGACCTGGGAATCGGCATTGATAATTTAAAAAAAGCCATGGAACCCATGTACACTTCCGATCCAAGCGGTGAGAGATCCGGCATGGGCTTTTCTTTTATGGAAGCTTTTATGGATCAACTGGAAGTCGAATCCCAGCCGGGAAAAGGAACCTTGGTCCGAATGAAAAAGCGGATAGGAGGGTAACCTGTGGACGAAACCATGCATCTGATTTCAATGGCGCACCAAGGGGATAAAACGGCCAGGGACAGACTGGTGGTAGAAAATATGGGACTTATCTGGAGCATAGTCCGCAGATTTGAGGGACGAGGCCATGAAATGGAAGACTTATTTCAAATCGGCTCCATCGGACTGATGAAGGCGGTGGATCATTTTGATTTAAGTTTGGGTGTAAAGTTTTCCACTTATGCCGTTCCCATGATCTGCGGGGAAATTAAGCGCTTTCTTCGGGATGACGGGATGATTAAGGTCAGTCGTTCTTTAAAAGAACTGGGAATCCGGGTAAACGGAGCCAGGCAGGAATTAAGCAAGAGTCTGGGACGGGAGCCGACACTTGACGAGGTGGCAGAAGCGGTGGAGGCCAGCAGAGAGCAGGTGGCGGCATCGATGGAAGCCGTGGCAGAAATTGAATCCCTATATCGTCCGGCAAGCTATGGGGATGAACAGGGGATGACCTTGCTGGAGCGGATTCCGGAAGAGAACGAAGCACAGGAAAAGCTTTTAAATTCCATGGTATTAAAAGCACTGGTGGAAGAACTGGGGGAGAGGGATAGGGAAATTATTATCCGAAGGTATTTTAAAAACCAGACGCAGAGTGAGGTAGCCAAAGAACTGAACATCTCCCAGGTTCAGGTATCGCGTCTGGAAAAGAAAATTTTAAAATCAATGCGGGAAAAAATCGTATAGAATTTCAGGGAATCGGAGATACTGGAAAGGAAATCAACAAGGCTTGGCATAGGTTTAAGTCCGGGCTTTAATGTGCAGAAGGCTGAGATTAAGGCAGGTCAGAGCAAATTTTTCTAAGAAGGTGTGTGCGATGGATTCCCTGAAATTTCTTTTTGGTGTGGTTTTATTTTTACTGTGTATGCTGGTTGCCGGTATTGTAATATGGGTGATGCTCTTTGGAATTCCTAAGAGTGCTATGGATGGCGGCACGCTGGTAAACCTATTTGGACAAATGAATTGGAGGTGCTGAAGAAAATGAATGAAGAGAAGGAAAGGCAGGATGGCGGCGGGGGCAGTGTGGATGTCAGCACACAAAATGGAGGCGAAGGAAACAAAAGCAATAAGCAGGTGTATCTGAAGCTGAATCAGATCAGTGAGGTACAGACGGAAAAAGTCAAATTAAAAGATATCGCCAAGATTTCCTGTCAGGATACAGCACTTTTAGCCAAATGCAGCAGCCTGACGGTAAAAGTTATCCATGAAAAGCGGGAAAAGCGGTATATCGGGGATGTACTGGAGATCATTGAGAAAATCAATCAGGTCGATCCCAAGGCACAGGTAGATAATCTGGGGGAAACCGATTATATTATTGATTATCGGCCGCCGCAGCCCTCCCGCAAGGTCTGGCAGTGGATAAAAACAATATTTGTCTGTATTATCAGTTTTTGCGGGGCGGCGTTTGCCATTATGACCTTTAACAATGATGTGGACGTGCCTGCACTTTTTCATGAACTTTACGGGCTGGTGATGGGGAAAGAGTCAAATGGATTTACCGTATTGGAGGCGTCGTATTCCATCGGGCTTTCTCTGGGGATACTGGTCTTTTTTAATCATTTTATGAAGTGGATGTTAACCGAAGATCCTACGCCGCTGGAGGTTGAGATGCGGACTTATGAGGACGATATTTGCAAGACTTTGATTCAGAATAACGGCAGGAAGGAGAAGGAAGTCGATGTTACTTAACGGAAAACTCTGGTTTCTGGGCTTTTTGGGACTGGCTGCCGGGGGAATTATTGCCGCAGGAATCTTTGCTTTCCTGGCGATCATCGGTGTATTTCCCCGTCTGATTGGAAAAACCGGAACGAAGGGGAAGATTATGCTTTTTGAAACCTGCATTATTGCCGGAGGAATCCTTGGGAATATCGTGGATTTATATGAATTTGCACTTCCGGTGGGAGTGATGATGGGAAATATGCTTTTGGGGGTGTTTGGCCTGGCGGCAGGGATATTTGTCGGATGTCTGGTGATGTCATTAGCCGAAACCTTAAACGCTCTCCCGGTGGTGACCCGAAGAATCCATCTGGCGGTTGGACTGCAGTATATAATCCTTGCCGTGGCTGTGGGGAAACTGTGCGGTTCGCTGGCGTTTTTCCGGTACGGAATTGGGGGAGGATGAGGGATGGAAAAGGCATGGGATGGAGGATGGATGAAAAAGAGAAAAAAGGCTGAATGAGGAACAAAGGAATGGGACAGAAACAGGCAGAGAGGAGAGTTATCGATGGAAATTAATAAAGATGCGTATAATGCGTATGTTAAAGAAATAACGCCGGTGAATAATGTATGGGCAGATATGGGAAAGGCATTTTTGACCGGCGGACTTATCTGTACTGCAGCACAGCTGATTACCAATGGACTGTCGGGGGGAATGGGGCTGGAAAAGGATGCAGCATCGGCATGGACACTGATTATATTGATTGGAGCAAGTATTTTGGCAACAGGATTTAACTTGTATCCAAAGATTGTAAAATGGGGCGGCGCAGGGGCACTGGTTCCGATAACCGGATTTGCCAATTCTGTGGTATCACCGGCGATTGAGTATAAGGCGGAAGGGCAAATTTTTGGAATAGGCTGCAAAATCTTCACAATTGCAGGGCCGGTGATTTTGTATGGAATATTGAGCAGTTGGGTGTTGGGAGTGATTTATTGGATTGGAGCAGTAACGGGAGTTATTTGAGAAGTAGATGGAAAGTAAAAAATTAATTTGTTAATTAGTTTTATGAGCAGGATGGTGGATAAAAAATTCATTAGCCTGCTTTTTTGATGCATTAGGATATAGAAAGATTACCAATACAGCGTTTGCCTTGTATTTCGTGTAATAGATAAATGAATTTAGATAGTTTTAGATAATGTTTAAACTGGTAGTACAAATATTTTATCAATGGAGAAAGTTTATATGAGCGGAAAAATTACAGAAAAAATCCCATATGGATTTATGAAACATGAAAAGTATGATATAGTGATAATGGATAGTGAAAAAATGGAATCAGTGAAATTGATGTTCAGTTTATGCCTTGATGGAATGAGTCTGGGGCAGATCAAGAGTGTTATAGAATCTCAAGGAGTTGAGTATCCAGCTAAATATAAGAAAGATAAGATAGTAGGATGGTCTTTGGCAGAAATAAGAAAGATATTGTCTGATCCAATTTATGGAAATGAAAGATATAGTGTTATAGCTAAGGAAGAATTAGAAATAGCGAAACGAATGTTGACGCTAAATACAAGAGTGGTTGGAAAACATATGGAAATAAGTGCTTTGGTTGGAATTGCAGTGTGTAAGGAGTGTGGCAGTTTTTTAGTGGAGAAGTCGGTATCCACCAGAGCACGGAGATATTTATATTATATGTGCGGGAAGAATAAAAAAGGAAAGGGATGCGCGACACATAAAATAGCAGTTAAAGAGTTAAACAAGAAAGCTTTGGAGGAAATGAGGAAAGAAATTGGAGATATAGAGGTTTTATGCTGTAAGGATCTAACAAGGAAAATTGCTATAAAGTACTTGAAGTATGTAAGTGTGGATTGTGTGGGGAATATAGAGGTAGTATGGAATACATAAACACATAAAGGTAGAAAGAGAAAACGTTACTGATACCAAAGTACTAATTGTAAAAGCAGAATATTGTGTGTATAATAAGAATAGAGCATACTTGAATGTACATTTTGCACAAAAATCAGATCTTATTCAGATAAAAAGATAGGGGAACTATGAAATACGCTATTGATAGATATGAGATAGGGTTAGAAAAAGAGGTTAGTGCAGATATCTTTTATAATAAGTATATTCCCCGGAAAAAGGACAGATTCTTTTGTCCTGAATGCGGTGAGCCTGTATTTTGGAGTTCCAGAGGAGGTTCACAGCCGGACAAGTTTTCGCATTACAACAAGACAGAACAGACTCCGGAATGTGATAAACGAGTGGACGGGCGCTCAGGATTGAATTTGTATGAGCGTATTGGATTGCCTGTTTATCTAACTATTAGAGATGTTAATCAGTTTTCTTTGATGATAGGATTTCCAGCAGTTGGTGAGAAGTTACTTGCTATAGCAGCATCACAGAATATCAAGGTTTGTATTGCAGGGGCAGATCATTATAGGAAAGTTTCTGTGAATGCTGTCAATTTTCTGGAAGATGGTATTACTTTAGTACCGATTAATTTCATTCCCTATCCAGGAAAAAATTTTGGAGTGACAATAGAACCAGTAGAAGCATTGGAACTTCGCAAAAAGTGGTCGGATTATGCAGATGGATTTTGTTATGGAGGGGCGATTTTTACATATGGAGAAACAGGAGGAAAAAAGATCAGGAAAGGCGGCAACGTTTCATCTGATAAACAATATTATGTGATTGCCAGACAATTTAATCCGCCCCAGGAGATTTCTTCACAAAAGCTTGGAACAATAATATTGAGTAAGAATGTCTATAATGTATATTTAATTACTATTAATATTTCAGTAGAAAACGCAAATAGATACCAATATGTAAAAAGTTATCTGCAAAAACAGTTTGGTGTATGGCTGCTGCAGACATCGCCGGAATTGATTCCGTTGTGGCCGCCCATGGTAGAACAGGGGACGATGATACCTGTCAAAAGCAATGTAAAGATGTATTGTTCAGTATCCAGTGGAAATGATGAACCGAATGTATATAGATATGAAGGTTCTGAGGTTTTCCCGCTGGCTGTCGACAAAGCTGAAGGAGGCAGCCATACAGTTTCCTTTTCTATACATTGTCAGGAAGTATTTCTTTCTGTAGACAGAAAATATGCAGGAAGAGAAATAGTGTTTCAATCCCAAAAGATTATTCATCCGAAGCATGAGTATAATTTTTATATTGAAAAGGAAAACGGAGATTTAGTGGAATGGAAAGATATCACGAAAGATGTGATTTCAGAACCTTTTTTTCTAAACTCAAATGCAAAAATGGAAGTTTATATTGGAACAAAGGATAAAATATTTCAGCATATATCCGTTCGTGAGCATAGGGTGGTTGTTCCTACTCAATACAATTCAGAAGAAATTATGTTTGTGGAGGAGGGCGGAGTTTTTATTTATTATCGGATAAAAGCTGCAAATAGAGGAAAAAACTTAGAGAAAATATTGACAGTAGATAAAATAAGAAAGTGCTGTCAGGGGGAGTTAATTCCAGTTCCACATTGGGTAGAAAATATGTTTTTTAAATGGAAAAGGATTGGAAATAACAGGATATTTAATGAAGTAATGAGGATGATTGTTAACGGAAAAATACCAGTCGGCATTTTGAAAATATTATATGAATGTTGTAGTGCGGAGGAATATCATATATGAAGCAGCCAGAGGAAAGCAATTGTAATTTGAAGAAGAATGAAGAGGCAAAAACCAGAAACAATGATGCTGCAGAGAATGTAAATTCTTTGCAGCAGATCTTGAAGGGAAAAGGAAGAATTTTAATGGATGATTTTTCAGAAGAGGAAATAGAATATATTTGTATGAAAATTACACCCAAGAAAATTCGTGCATATTTTCAAAAGTATCCTAAAGAATTCAATAAAATTCGTTCAGGAAGCAGAGCAGCTTCTTTATCGGATGATACGACGGTAATGCTTGTGAGAAAAAATATTACGAAAGATTTTGTCGCATCTTTTATCACTAAGCAGCTTGATGTCTGGAAACTGGAAATAGAGAGATGTCGAAAAATGCAGGAAGAGAAGGGCAAATCGAGATCCATAGCTTTGCTTGAAGCTATACTTCAAAGTGTGTTTGAAGGAAATGTGAATCTCTTTTTTAAAGTGATAGGGGAAGCTTGTTCCAAAGAATATATTGCATTGACAGAAGATGCGCTACAACTCTTGAATGAAAAGAAAAAAAGAGAGGAAATTTCAATTGAAACCCTGAAAAGTGAAACCGAGGAGAGAGCAGATAGAGGTGAGATTACAGAACTAAAAGAAAAAGTAAAGAATTTGACGGCTCAAACAGTAAACTTGAAGCAGAAATTAGAAATGGAAAAAGAACTCTATACTAAGGCTCAAATGTCATTGTCCAAATTATCTGAGAGAAATAGTGAATTGGAAAGTGAACTAATATTAATAAAAAAGCAGATTGAACAGGAGAGGGAAAAGGGGGAAGGTCTTCAAGAGGAATTGGATAAATATCGCAAACTATCAAAGTACTGTGACGAGGAGATAGAAGAGCAGAAAGAAGATTACCAACATACATCTATTTGTCAAATATTCAGCGATTATAATGGAAAAAAATGCAGGCGGTTAGCAGATATAGAGGATAGGAAAATCAGTCGGTTCATTAAATGTGAAGATGAACCGCCCTATTTCAGTAATCGTGACAAATTACCATTGCTTGATGGGCCTGATACAGAAGAATTTATTGGAATATGGAATTGGAGTGTCATTCCGAATTATAAGGATTCTAATAGAGACTATGTCAATAAGATGCAGTATAATAGTAATATGAAGTACATAGAGGTCGTGGAATTTACAGAATGCCATAGCTATGAGGAACTTTTAGAGCGAATCACTGACAATGCTCTCTCTTGCATATCAGGAAGTAGAGCACTTTTTGTGTACCATGCAACAGAGAATCAGATGAATGGTTTGCTGTGTGGAACCAGTGAACTGGAATTCTGCAATGGGGATGTCCAGTTGAAGAAAAATGTGTATATATTGCCTCAGTATACGATTGACAGTGGCGATGTAATAGAAATTGCCGGAAAGAAGATTTATAGATACCTTAATATGGGTATGCCTCAAAATATTTATCAAGTAAAGAGCCCGCTGGAAGTTGTAAAGGAGATTGTGATAAGGCGTGCTACAAGTGCCAGATTACGGCAAAATGGCCTTAGTATAAAAGAAACTCAGCATTGTCAGGCTTTCTTGAAAGAACTGCCAGAAAAGACGATGTATCAGGAAATTATTGATGCGTATGAATGTACGGAAAAGGAAGCTGAGGAATATTTATCCTCCTTTATTAAACAGGCAGATTCCTATTTGTCAGAAGACGACATTGATATGGCGACATTAGGAATTGCAGTGGAGAGGAATACGGAACTTGTGAAGAAGTGTAAAGAATTGCTTTCGGAAGACTGGAAAAAGGAGAATTCTAGGCAACTTCTCATAGCGCAGGATGAACTAGAAAAAGTGCAGAGAGCAGTCAAAGAGGAAAGAGATAATTATACTACATATAAGAAGCAGTACAGCAAGGTACAGGAGGAACTGAAAGAACTCCAGACAGAGATTTCAAAACAGGAAAAACTGGCGCAGGATGTACAAGAAAAAATTGCAGCCAGAATTGCTTTGGCAAGAAAAGATGCATCAGATTTTATATCTGAAATGGCATTTGCTATTCCAATCGATACTAAAAGTAAGAGTGTACTGTCAGAAGAAAGTTCCATATCAATTACTTATAGAAAAAGGAAATATCATTTGTGCACTGAAATAACAGATATGGATTCTTTTGGAGATGAATTGACAGAGAATTTAATTTTGTCGGGTTATGATGACACAACGGCGCCTCAGATGGCGCAGATAATTGTATTTGCTATTTGTAATAACATGCCCATTGTATGTGGTGAACATGCGGAAAGGATAGTAGATTGTATTTCCTCGATGTTTGGATGCGATGGAACTTGTATGATATCTTTGCCAATAGGCGAACCTCACTGCAAAGATATCTGTGATTTTATTGGACAGGAGATAAAAGACGTCAATAGAGTATTTATTGTTAATGGCATTTTTGATGGATTTAGCTTGAATGCTTTTCATGAGATAAGGCAGCGCTCAGAAGAATGGGGGAATAAGGCGATTCTCATTTTTCCATTGAATGGTGTTAATACAGAAATGATTTCAAGTCATGTATGGAATCAAACTATGTTTATTGATGGAGATATGGGAATTATAGATTTCGGGAAGGACACTTTAAATGTTTTTTATTCCTCGGTTGATTTTGTTTTAGAATATGATGCAGAAATTTTTCGAAAAAAGCGCAAGCTGTTAAAACAGTTTTATGGAATAATTGATAACATGGCAGTTTTAAACTATGCAAAATATCTGGCAGTGACAGATGGAACAATGGGAGCGGACGAAATGATACTTGTCCAGGTTTTGCTGAGTGCGAAATCTTCCGGGAAAAAGGAGGATTTCTTGGAAAAGCTTTCAACAGTTGGATTGGATATAAAATCCAACAGATATATTAAAAAATATCTGTGAGGTACAGAGGATGAAAGATAGAATCCTATATGCTATGGCTGCTGACTTAGGGATTGATAGGTTTGAAAATGAATCAGAAATGCAATATTGCAGCAGAGTTATGTATTCAGCAATGGCTAGTTGGGTAAAAGCTGCAGCATTGGATCGACCGGTCACCAGTATACAAGGGGATGTACAGGGGGTGAGCAGAAGGCATATTTTTGATAAATGTACGGCTATCTTTAATGAAATGTTGAGAAGGCATCCAGAATCCAGGCCATGGTTTGAAACGGAATCAGAAACAGAGCGCCCCATTGGTGTGCTGCAGGGCAGACTGATAAGACATGGGGATTTGCTGCAGGTCGGATTTGGGACAAACCTTATTCTTGCAGGAAGCAGCCAAATGCTATTATCGGATAAAGTGGGGTGCAGAAAAGGTGAGATACTTTCGCAGAATACATATTATTCAGGCATAGCAATGCTTCAAAAAATACAAGAAAACACAATATTCAAACCTGAGCCAGTTACAGATGTAACAGAATGGTTTGGAGATTTTGTACACTCCGCTTGGTGGAAAACTGCGGGCATGAATAAGGATGTTCAATATTTTAATGCATATAAGAAGTCAAAAAATAATCATTCTTGTTGGCAGTTGGAACGGCCAAAACCAGTGAAAGGAATATGGTTTGCCCGCCGTAATATCTGTCAAAACGGATATGAGTATTATCTTTTGCGTCAGGACGAATACTTGTATGAACATCGGGTGGATCCGTTCTTACAGAAAGTTAGTGAACATAGACGGTTCATGATGGCAATGAGACACATGGCAGGGAATGATGTGCCGATAGAGGTGTATCACTGTGCAGACCATGTTCTGGTGAAATTGAGAATTCATTTACCGCAAAAGGAAAACTCTCTGTTGGAAACATACGCATGGCCCCACAATTCCATTATGGATAAACTGGAATGGGATATGGGTGGGCTGGTGTGGGAATTTATAAAGTCGCACTTATGTGGATTAGGGATAAAACTGATAGAAGAAAGGACAGGACATGGATAAATATGGAGTAAGAAACACTTATGATGCCATCAGAAATCGGTTGCTGGATTATATTAATACTGAATATCTTGGTAAAAATGACGCATTACGTGCTGCGTGTGGAAAAGAATTGCGGAAAGCGGGGATGGTGTTTCAGGAACCTTATATAGAGGCCAATCCCGCTTATTTGGAAGCAGAAGGGGGAATTAATGGCGCAGCATTGGAGATGGATGTCAAAAGAATTCTCCTGAAAATGGCAGAGTTAGATTTAGGCGTGTTCAGGAATCCATATAAACACCAGATCGAAGCTTTAGAAGCATTTTATCAAGGACAAGACCTTTTCATCGCTACGGGTACAGGATCTGGAAAAACAGAATGTTTTATGTGGCCAATGGTGAGTAAACTGGTTCTGGAGCAAATGCGTTCTCCTACAACATGGGAAATTCGCGGGGTGCGGGCAATTATGCTGTATCCAATGAATGCGTTGGTTTCTGATCAGTTGGGAAGACTTCGACGCATGATCGGCAATGGTGAAAACGGTTTTCATAGCCTAATCAATGAAATGGCTCCAGGAAGCAGGGTAGTGCAGTTTGGGATGTATACCGGCCGTACACCATATTCAGGTAGGGCTGACAGGAATCAAAACTTGAATTTGGCTGATACAATGGAGAGAGATATTCTTAAACAGCCAGAAGAAACTAAGAAAAAGCTTCGTGAACTTGGAAAATATCCCTCTAAAAAAGATTTGGAAGCTTTTGTGGGACGTTTGCGAAAACAAGAGGATTGCTTGACAGATCCAGAAGATGCGGAGTTAATAACCCGCCATGAAATGCATCAGTATTGCCCCGATATATTAATTACAAATTATTCTATGCTGGAATATATGTTGATGCGTCCTATTGAAAAGGGAATTTGGAACAGGACGAAGGAATGGATTGATAGTGCTCCAGAGAATAAGTTATTGTTCATTATGGATGAAGCCCACATGTATCGGGGTTCATCTGGAGGAGAAGTTGCTCTTTTGGTGCGTAGATTATTACATAAGCTGGGTATTAAGCGCAATCAGGTACAGTTTATTCTTACCAGCGCCAGCGTTCCATCAGAAAAAGAAAAGGAGAGAGAAGTATACCAATTTGCTTGTGACTTAAGTGCTCAACAAAAAAACAAAAATACGTTTGTACTAATCAAAGGAACAGCGGAGAAACTTTCAGAAAATGGCAGAGAGTTTGACCCGATTGTTCTTATAGATTACGATTTGGATTCACTGCAGCAGGACTGGAATGGGCGCTACCTGGCAATTATGGATTTCGCCAGGAGGGTAAACTTGCCTGTATACAATGGCTCTGAAAACGAAGGAAATGTCGGAACATGGCTGTATAATTGTTTGCGTTTGTGTAATCCAATGTTGCGGATTTTAAAACAGACTCGGGGACATGCAGTCAGCTTTAAAAAATTAGTGAAAATTGCGTTCCCCAAAAGTGAATCCTCTGCTGCGGAAAAGGCGACCAGCGTATTGCTTGCAATCGCTCCATTTGCAAAAAATACTGAGGGGAAGGTTCTGTATCCTGCCAGACTGCATATGGTGTTTCGGGGATTGCAGGGGATTTATGCCTGTTCCAATCCAGCCTGTACAGAAAAGAATCATGAGGATGCAGGGCTTGGATTAGGTCGCATCTATCTGCGAAAACCAGGAACACGTTGTAAATGTGGAGGCATGATATATGAACTGCTGAATGAAAGATCTTGTGGTGCATTGTTTCTGCGGGGATATATGAATGTATCTGAACATGAAAATCCTTTTGTCTGGAATGAGCCGGGTATCCAGTTTACGGATAACTTGAAAGAAGTTCTTTTCTATCCGATTCATCAGGATGGCAATTTTAAAAGAAGTAAAGGAAACAGAAAGATTCAAATTGCGTATCTGAATGCGCTGACAGGATACTTGGACAAATTTTCCGAGGAGTCTGACGGGGAGAAAAACTGTATTCAGGTAGCATACTGTGATATGGAAGTTAAGGGTAGGCCGGATTTATGGACATTTGGGACTTGTCCAAAATGCGACAAAATGCGTTTTGAGGCAACAGACTTTGTTACTAAAGGAAATGAACCGTTTTTCAATCTGGTATCGGAGCAATTCTATGTACAGCCGCCTGTTTCTCAATATAAGAATGAGGCCAATGGTGGACGAAAAGTTTTGCTGTTTTCAGACAGCAGACAGCGTGCTGCTGTTCTGGCAAGGGACTTGACCCATGCGGCAGATGAATGGGCTATGAAAAAAGCGCTGACGGTTGCAGTGAAAGAGCTTCAGGAGTGGGCAGAACGAAATCATAAAATTCCAACATTGAACATTTTGTATGCGGTTTTTTTGAAAGTTGCTTATCAAAATGGACTTCAGTTTTTTTATGGAAATAATGAAACGGAATTATTGGAAGATTTAAAGAAGATGAAGGAGTTATATGAGAAAAAGCAGGACAAGATAAAGTATAATGTTGTCATTAATAAATACTTTAAACATAAACCAAGTCAGTATTATGAACATTTACTGCGACAGTTGTGTAGCAGCTTTCGGTCTTTGACAGATGCAGGATTATGTTGGGTGGAGCCTTGTGATATTGACGAGGAAACCTTTGATGAAATCGAAGAGGAACTGGAGGAAGCAGAAATTGAAATGTCATTAGATGAGTTCAAGGTGTTATTTTCCGCATGGGCAATGGAAATTATGACTTCACAGTATGCGGTGGGTTCTGAAATTGATGATGATGTGCGAAGAAATATTACTGCATATCCCCGGCTGGGTATTGGGAATGGAAACGAATTGCCACCCAGAATTAGGAAAATGTTGGAAGTTCAGGGATTCACAAAGACTCAAATTCAAATTGTGGTCAGACAGTTGTGCAAGTTCCTTGCCAAAGGCAATCACACGTCCTCCATGTATCTCAATTCGGATATGATTATGTTACGCTTTGGTGAAAATCATGAATGGTATAAATGCCCCAGATGTAGTGGCGTGTTTCCTTTCGTATTGTGGGGAAAATGTGTACACTGTGGGAAAGGGATTCCTAGAAAGATGACGAAGGAAGATTTTGATGGAATTAAATTCTGGCGGGTGCCTGTCTTGGGAGCGGTGCATGGTGATCCGCAGGCATATATGACGCGAATTAACACAGAAGAGCATACCGCACAGCTTTCTCATAAGGATCAGCGGCAAAAAACATGGTCAACTACGGAAGATTTTGAAATGAGATTTCAAAATGTCCATGTAGACAATGATCGTCCGGTAGATATATTGAGTTGTACTACGACTATGGAGGTTGGTATTGATATTGGTTCACTGATGGCAGTTGGTTTGAGAAATATTCCTCCTATGCGGGAAAATTATCAGCAGCGTGCTGGGCGTGCAGGCCGGAAAAGTGCAGCGATATCCACGATTGTCACATATACAGACAATAGGCCTCATGACAGTTATTACTTTCATAATCCTGAAAAAATCATTTCTGGTGTTCCCAGAACGCCATGGATTGATGTTGACAATAAAAAATTAGCATATCGACATATGAATGTAATTTGTGCTACGGAGTTTTTTGACAGGATGGAAACAGGAGCAGATGAAGTTAGGATTCATGATTTTTTCCGGACTGATTTTAAAAATTTTGAAAAAACAGCTATAAAATCTAAAGAATTTAAAATAGATAATAATGAGATATTAGTTGATACAACAGACTTTTTAAAAGTTGACTTTGATGGAATTATAGAAAAAATACAAAAATTTATGATGTAAACATTTATATAAATAAATTAGTTATATAAGGATATTATAAATAGCAGGTGTTCTGTTATGTCTAACAACATCTAACTAAAATCTAACCAAAGTATAATTTTAATTAAATATAAATAAATTATGAAAAATTGTAAATAAGTAAATCTAGTTTAGAAAAAATGCTAAGCTAGATTTTTTAATTCTTAAAACTAAATGCAGAAGAAATAGTTTCAGCAGATAGTAATTTGGAATT
>ERZ808037.880-NODE-880-length-23617-cov-15.144265_pt1 | contig 23617 bp, 16 predicted proteins | sample MGYA00380190_ERZ808037 | MGnify/ENA primary metagenome ERZ808037 (study PRJEB31490, sample SAMN06133399) | mouse gut metagenome | isolation source: J9 | host: mice | place: China: Chengdu | collected 2015-05 ... | reverse complement strand
TTTCTCGTCAATCAAATCCTATCATAGAAAAAGGTGTTTTCCTATTTCTTCTATTCTTTTTCCTACAAAAACTTTACCCTAACTTATGCAGTTTTTCATTCCGCCTTGCCCGCCGTGCCGGGCACAAAGATTTCCCGCCCCAGCTCGACCAGTATCAAAAGCGTGATGGGCCCCAGTATCACGCCGCCCAGCCCGTAATAAATGACCCCGGCGTAGACAGAGATTAAGATTGCAACCGGCGAAAACTTTAATCCGTTCCCCAGCAGCCGCGGCTCGAGAAATTCGCGAATGATCACACAGATAAAATACGTCAGCAAAATAATCACGCCGCTCCCAAGCTTTCCGCGCAAAAATGCCATCACACTAATCGGAATCAGCACGATTCCTGTTCCGATAAATGGGAGAAAATCCATAAATCCTGCCAGCAGCCCATAAAACCAGCCCTCTTTGCTGCCGCCCAGATACAGACCGACGGTCGCCGTAATGCTGATACAGACAAGAATAATCGTCTGCGTTTTCATATAGGTCTTAATCATGTTGCCAAGCTTCTTGCCAATGCGCAGAAGGATAGACAGAATATGGTCAATGGCAGGCTCGATCGCCGCCAGATTTAACAACCCCTGCTGCCAGCCCTCTATCTCGCGCGCAAACAATACAACACAGATAAAACTCACCACCACAAACGTCCCCGCGCGCCCTGCCACAGACAGGTAGCGCAGGCTGCCTGTGATCAGCCCGTCGCCCGGCTGTGCAAAGCACGCCCCAAGCTCTGCAAACCGCTCAGAGAGCCAATTCTCCACCGTTCCCGGCTGTAGCGCAAAAAACGCTTCCAGCTCTGCACTCAGATTTGAAATCAACTGCGAGATACTGTCGGTCCAAAAATCTGCATTCTGCACAAAATTTCTTGCCTTGCTGAGCAGGAACGTGCCAAGCCCCACGATAATCAGCGCCACAATTAAAATAATGCCGAACAAAATCCCGCCCGCCATAAATCCCTTTTGCCCAGAGCGGTTTCTTGACCTGCAAAACCGCTGCAACGGCACTACGATTAATAGCGCCATCAACAGCGGTAAAAAATATGGAAGAAGATACTTTAAAGCTGCCAAAACTGACACTGATGTCAGTATATACAAGATTACCCGCTGATAGTCCCCACGCAATAAAAAATTCATACAAATCCCTGCCTTTTGTCAAGCATTATGTATATGGGGCTGCCAGCCGTCAGAAGCTGTACTGACGGCTAATCATAGTATCTGTCAATTCCGAATTATTATGCAGTGCAAATCCGTTTAAAAGCGAATACTGCCCTGATTTTTTCTCATAACTGCGCACCAGATTTACCTGATTTGCGCGCGGCGCCGCGGTAAACTCATAGGATGGCTCAAAGGAGGCAACTGTCACGTAACTGCATTTCCCCGTGATGGTCTCCATCACCCTGAGCTCTGCATTTGTCACGGTATAGCGCTCGTCTGGTGATAAATCTCCCAGCTCTAATGTCGCGCGGAAATTTTTGCTGCGCTGTAGCAGCACCTCCCGCGTCTCGCCGTTGTTCAGCGTCAGCACTGCCTTGAGACTCTTCTCCGGCGTGTCCGTGCTGGCACTCACGCTCAGCGCCGCGCCCGTCCGATCTCGCCGAAGCGGCGCAGTTTTGATATCCAGCGCAAACTCATGTGCCTTTGTCATGATGCTGCCGGACACCTGTCTGTCCTTCTCAATCTCATTGAGCATGACATCATATCCGCTGTCGCTGACCGCCACTTTATACTCATATTCTGTCCCCGGCTTCAAATCATTGATAAAGGTCAGCATACCGCCAGTTGTCGTGCTGACAATAAAGCTCTTTTTGCTCTTAATCCACTCAGACGCGCCCTTTTCCCTGTAGAACACATAGATGTAAGAGCTCGTATTAATTGGATTGTTCGTGATCATTGCCTTAATCGAAATATAGGAATAACCGCTTCCCGCCGTGACATTTGTGAGGCTCCTGCCGTCCGTCTGCGTGAGAATCTCGCCAGAGCAGACACCGCCAAGCGCCGCCGTGGCTGGCGGATACTGCACATCGCTGATGCCGGACACAAATTCATAGATTCTGTCGGCATTCACGTCATCTCCCAGATAACTTGTAAGCTCAAAATTGCACTCGGTCTGGTTCTCCTCAAGCAGCACACTACGGATATCCCAGTCCTCCTCGTCCTTTTCCTTGAAAAACAGAATCAGATACGAGCCGGGCGCAGGTTCCCCCTCAATCTGGGTCTGCAAGGTTATTTGATGCGCTCCTGCAACCTGATTGCCAATGCTCACGCGCACACCGTCTATTTTCGCGTCAAAGACAAACGTGTACACGCCGTACTCTTTTCCCTTAATATCCCGAAAAGACACTGTGTAATTCCGCTCATCAACCAGTCCAGATATGGTATAGCCTGTGATCTTGTAACCCTTTGATGCATACAGGTTAAAGCTCGGGCCGGTTTTGCGGTACGCCCCGTCCTCCTCCTTAATATAGGCAAAGAGCGTGATATCCCGCTTGATGTGTTCCGTCCTGCCCTTGAGCGCAATACTGCAAGTGATGGAGTCCGCCATGTTGGCAGTCAGCTCCACCGCAGTCTCAGATTTTCCAGTCGTGATTAGCTGGTACTGTGTGTTGACCAGCGTAGTCCCCTCATACAGTTCCCACTGAAAGCCGTACAATGTATCGGGTGAGAGTGCAAAATACTCCGCCGCCTGCATGGAAACCGTATAATTGTCTGCTGCTGTGACGGGCAGTTTACTCCGAAGCTCTGCATAGAGCTTTGTCTCCTCATTAAAATAATACAGTTTTGCGCTGTACGAAGCGCCCTTTGTAAGCTCAGACGGGTTCAAGCGGTATGAAATGACGGAATCATACGCGCCTGTGTCATCTGACAGCACTGGATTGATGCGCGCTTCCCCCATCTGGAAAAAGCCGCGGCACACCACGCCCGCAACCCGCACTTCATACTCATACTCGGTTCCCTCCTGAAGCCCATTGATGACGCCTTTGGTCATACCATTGCGGATATTGATGTTCTTGGTCTTGTATTCACCCAGTGCATTCTTCATTCGGTATTTCAGTTTTCCAGTCACGGCTTCCCGATAGTCTGCGATGCGCACCACATAGTCCGCCCTTGTCAACTGGTCTGTATTCTGCGTAATCTCCGCTGTCAGTGCAGCATCTGGAAATGGCGCTTTGTCGGTCTTGACCTCCAGTGTCTTTTGCTTGAAATGTGCCGTATACCCCGGCTCGTTCAGCCACATTGTGACGAGATACTGCGTGCTGTGTTCAAGCTCAGGCACAGACGCCTCAATCGTCCAGCGCTCACTGCCCTTTGTAGAAATCTTCTCCAAATCAGAGACAATCATTTTGCCGTCGGCATCTGCCACTTCATAACATAAATTAAAATATTCTGGCAGCTTGCCATCATACGAAGAAATATCTGCTTTGAGCGCTATCACATCGGGTCCGGCTGGCTTTGCGCTGTACAGGACTTTTGCAGGATACTCTTTTGTGTCCACCGTCGTGTATGCAAAAGTAACGCCTTTGCTGTTATAAAACTCAAAATAATAAGTCGTCGCCGGCTCGAGGTCTGATACAGTGATGCTTGCCAGACCGCTAATCTGCCGCTGTACAGTCACTTCTTTTTCATATTCCGCAAGAGGGCCATAACTGTACTTTGCCACGGCTTCGACCGCCTCAATGTCGAGGGTGATGCTGTCATATCCCGCGTGTGTTCCACGGAAAATAATGCTTTCCTTTGAACTTCCTGTCTGCATTTTGATCGCCGCCGTGTCTGGCACGAGCACTGCTTCTAGCGCGAGGGTATCTGCGTTAATCAAATACATTGTAAAACTGTACTCCACCCCCGGGTCAAGCGCATCAATCATCTTCTCTTTCCTGACATCTGGCACAATCTGCTGGTCAATATACTGGTACCCTGTCCCGCTGCTACCGTACCGTATCTGCCAGTAATAACTTTCGTTTAAAGCCTTGCCGCCCTTTGCGGTGAGGGTCAAATCTGCTGAAACTGTCCTGCTTGCAGCATTCCAGCCAATCTGTGCGGTAAAGCTGCTGGCAGATGCCCTGTATCCGCCCTCTGTCTGTTCGACAGATGCTATTCTGGGGCGTTTTGTCCCCAGACGGACCTGTTTGCCCACAATCGGGCCGCTTTCTGTAAGCGTGAGTGCGGGGTATACGATCTGTCCTTTTTCCAGATACACCAGTGCATAGCGCACGGTATTTTGATACGTCTGGCTCTTTAGACAGTTTCCAGACTCCCGCAGGTCGTACACAGACAGCGATATATCGCTCGTGCTAGCGCCGTCTATATAAAAATTATAATAGCCTGTTTCCGGTGCTGTAAACTGAAACCACTGTGCTGCATTGTATTGCAAGGATACTTCCTGAATGCTGCCGTATTTTAATTCCGTGGTATTTTCAGGGAGTGTTTCTTCTTCGGTCGTTTCCTCCTCAGTCGTCTCCTCCTCCGTGGTCGTGGTCTCCTCCTCGGTCGTTTCCGTCTCCTCTTCCGTCTCAGTCTCCTTCACAGTACTCTTTTCTTCGCTGGTTTCCTCCTCGGTCGTTTCTGTCTCTGTTTCTGTATGGGTCTCCGTAGAACTCTCGGTCTCCTCTGCCGTAGAAGTCTCGGTACTGGAGGGCTGTTCCGTACTGGAAGGCTCGGTGCTGGAGGATTCCTCGGTACCCGTCACTTCGGTGCTGGAAGATTCCTCGGTACTTGGACTCTCCGTGCTGGGGGGCTGTTCCGTACTTGTCTCTGTATTCGACGGTTCTTCACTTCCTGTTCCCTCGGGAACTGAGGATTCCTCCGTGCTTGGCTGTTCGGTGCTGGAAGTCTCCTCCGTGCCCGCAGCTTCGGTGCTGGAAGGCTCTGTACTGGGGGCTTCCGAAGCGCTGCTGCTCTCCGAGCTTGAAGGCGCTTCACTGCTTGGCGGCTCTGGCTCGGGTTCCGGTTCTGGTTCAGGTTCGGGTGCTGGCGGTTCCTCCTCATGTTCTGGTTCGCCCTGCGAATCCTCCTCGCTCTGCACACTCGTCTCCTCCTGTGACACCACTGTCTCCTCCGCACCATACGCAGTTTGTGGTATGCTTCCCGCAAGCAGGCAGCTACAAAGCAAAATTGATAACATTCTGTAAACCATATCTATCCCTTCCTTCACGCATTTTTATCCTTCCACTCTGTTCAAAAAGGACCTGTTAAGTCATTATTTTTATTATAATACAATCTTGAAAATTTTGAAATAACTAATTTGGAAGAAATTCACATTTTTGAGCATAAAAAACTGGTTATAAAAATCTGGCAAAATGATTGCACTGAAAAAGGCATGGCGTTCACCATACCTTTTTACAAAGTCCATGTCTTTTCTATGACATGCCGTTTACGGTTTTGTACTTATACAGCATTTCTGCATGATTCTGCTCTTCGATCTGAATGTCTGCAAGGAGTTTGCGCATCGCAGAATCCTTAAAACAAAATACATTGGTATTGTACTCTGAGGAGACAAGCTTCTCGGAGGAGATACAGTCTGTGGCAAGGAAATTATCGGTCTTTTTGTCCTCAGAATCGCCCAGCTTATCATATGTTGCCTTTGGATTATAATTTTTGCCGTCTGCATCATTGCAGTTGCAGGAGGGAACTGTACCGCCGATCACCTGCTGTAAGGAATCATAGTGCTCCTGCTCCTTGCTTTGCAGTGTCTTGAACAAATCCTTTAAGACGGTATCCTTCGCCTCGCAGGAATAGCGCTGGTATTTCTCGATACAAGCCTTTTCCTGTGTCTGCAAATCCTTCACGGTTGTCATTTCTTTCTCTGTTAAGATCATACTTTCCTCCGTTCCAAATCAATGATTTAAAGTTATTTGTATTCAACATTGACTATTATTTGGAAGAAAGCATGATTTTATTCAATCGAACAAAACTTAGGAATTGTCGGAAAATAAGTGCTCAGATTGCGCAGGATATTTCTTCAAGATTGTAGGAGAAAAAACGTAGGCGTAGCGGGCTACGGCGAGGCTTTTTGTCCTGCAAGATTGGAGAAATCAACAAGCAAGATGTGTCACTTATTTTTCTACAGTTCCTTACCGCGCTTTGACACTTTTCGTCACTTCCGACCCTGCAAAATCGCCGAGGCCTTCAAGTTTTATCTTGATTTTTTTGCTGCCTGCCTTAGCGCTGGCGGCATCGTATGTCACTGTGTAATGCACGCCTTCTTTTAGTCTCGTGCCGCCGTAGGTCAGCGTCAGAGAATCCTTGGTTCCTTTTACGGCTGCTTTTGCAATCTTCTGCGGCTTGATGTCAAACTCCGCAGTCTCCACGATACCTTCATAATTTCCTATGCCCGTCACTGTCACCTGCGCCTTTTGATTGTTTGCCGTTGCATGGAGGTTTTGTTGATAAGAAACTATATAGTCTTTATTTTTTACCAGCTTTTTCTTTCCGCATTTGACAGTTACAGACGGTTTCTGGTACTTTCCGTTGTATGTCTTAGCTGGAATTTTTGAGATCGTCAGGCTTGTGTCCGCCTTGCTGCGTGCTGTAATCTCAAAAGTTTTTACAACTTTTCCATTATATGCACCTTTTCCTGTGACGACTGCCCACGCGGTTCCTGCATTTTTATTATTCTGGTACTGGACTTTATAATCCTTATTCGCCCTGAGTACGGTACCATTTATAGTTACTGTGAGTGCAGGCTTTTGTGCCTTTCCAGTATAGGGCAGGGACTGTGTTTGCAGGGTAACATGCTCTGGGTTGATGATGTGGGACGCGTCATCCTCATAAACTGCCAGCTTTACAGTGCTGCTTCCCTCATAATTTGCCATTGCGGTGACAATGACTTTAGCCGTTTTTGATGCTTTGGCTGTCAAATCTTTTGCATAAGTAAGTTTGTAGTCTTTTCCGCTTTCCAGACGCTTTGTGCCATCGTATACATACACCGGCGGCTCTGACTGGCTGCCTACTGTCATGCTGCCAGTTACAACTTTCAGTTTCTTCATGGGCTTGGGGGTGATTTGGAAGGTTGTTTTGAGGGTTCCTTTATACAAACCGTTTCCGCGTACAATCGCTGTCCCCTGCCCTGCATCTGTATTCTGCTGGTATGTGACGCTGTAGTCTGTTCCCTCCATCAGTGTGCGTTTTCTGCCGCCTTCTGTCACAGTCACTTTCACAGATGGGGTGTATGCAAATCCATCATATATTTTTGATTGAATGGCTGAGAGTTTGCCGCCATCTTTTTGTAAATCAATTCTCTCCTTGTCCGTGTATGGAGAACGCTCCGTCTCGCTGCTGCTCTCTCCACTTCCTTCATTTTCCTCCTCTGACGGGCTTTCTTCGGTGGTTTCATTTTCTTCGGTTGGAGAACTTTCCTCATTTGTAGAATTTTCTTCGGTTTCGGGGCTTTCTTCTACTGTCGGACTTTCTTCGCCCGAGGAGGCTTCTTCACTTGACGCGCTTTCTTCTACATCACTGCTCTCCTCAGTTGTCGCGCTTTCTTCAGACGAACTTTCTTCAAACGAACTTTCTTCATTTGAGGCGTTTTCTTCATCTGTCGGGCTTTCCTCCACTTTACTGCTCTCCTCAGTTGTCGCGCTCTCTTCATCTGACGAACTCTCTTGGATTGACGAGCTCTCTTGGATTGACGAGCTCTCTTGGGTTGACGAGCTCTCCTCACTCGGGGAACTTTCCTCCTCTGACGAACTTTCCTCCACTTTACTGCTCTCCTCAGTTGTCGCGCTTTCTTCATTTGACGAACTCTCTTCCAAACTTTCCGCTGTATCACTGCTCTCCTCAGCCGATGAACTTTCCTCGTTGTCCGGCTGTTCTGCCGCCTTGTGTTTCCTCAGATGCACGCTGGTACTTATATTCTTTGGAAATTCAGTGCAGGCATTGCCCTGATCATCATACCAAGTGCCGCCGAGTGATATTGAGACTTTGATGTTGCGCGGTGTCCACAGCTCATCAAGCTCACCACATTGCTCCACCAGTGACATCACACTTTTATCAGAGGTGGCACCCCCCATATCAAAGCCCGAAAGGTTCAGCTTTTTCAATTTTCTACAATTATCAAACATATTCGAGAAATCATTCACGTTTTGAACATCAAAAGAATCCAGATTCAGGCTGGACATGTTGACGCATTCTGCAAACATAAACGCCATATCTGTGACTTTTCCTGTTTGAATACCACTGAAATCTATCTCTTCCAAAACCGTGCATGCATGAAACATCTCTCTCATTGTCGTAACGTTTCTCGTATCAAATCCAGATATATCCAGACTGGTCAGCTTCTTGCAACCATAAAACATGTAGGATGCATTTTCAAGTTTTTGTGTATTAAACTTGGACAAATCCAGTTTTTCCAAGTTTTTGCAATCGCCGAACAAATAACGCATATTGGTGACATTGCGCGTGTCAAACATGGTCAGATCTATGCTTGTCAGACTCCTGCAATCATAAAACATCGCATCCATATTGGTAACCTTCTGGGTATTAAATCCAGACATATCCAACGCCTTCAGAGACGAACAGAAAGAAAACATTTTAGACATATTCGTCAGATTCCGAGTGTCAAGTCCTGAAAGCTTCAGACTGGCTAAATTAATGCAGTAATCAAACATCCTAGACATATTCGTCACATTCTGGGTGCGAAATGAACTCAGATCCAGACTGGTCAGACCTTTGCACCAATAAAACATCTGTGACATATTCGTTACATTTCCAGTATCAAAATGACTCAGGTCCATTGCTGTGATTTTAAAGCATTCGCCAAACATTCCCTCCATATTATTCACACTGCTGGTATTGAAGCCGCCGACTGGCAGACTGGTCAGCTTATGGCAGCCATAAAACATATATGACATTCTTTTGACGTTGCTTGTATCAAAACTGCTCAGGTTTACGCTCTCCAAGACTGTACATTCAAAAAACAGCATTGACATATCATATACCTTCTCTGTATGAAATCCACTCAAATCCACATTTTTCAGGCTCTTGCACCCAGAAAACATGGCTGACATAGTGGTGGCGTTCCCTGTGTCAAAACCGCTCAGATTCACACTTTTCAGACTAGAACACTCGTAGAACATCTGGTCGAAATTCTTTACATACTTCGTTTCTGTCCCGCTGAAATCCACACTTTCCAGATTATGACATTCACTCAGAAGCTCGGACAAATCATCGGCGCCCCGAATAATTATCTTGGCTGTTTTAATGGAATCCAGTACCTCCTGCGAACTGCTCCAGTCTCTTTTTTTTTGAGCAGGCTCCGCCCCCATCATGGTCAGCTTTCCGTTCCTATCTATCTTGTAAGCCAGTGTATCATACCGCTTGTGTGCGATATCATCATCCTGAAAGGGTTCCATGACAAAGAGATCCACCTCGCCGGACGCATCCTCAAACCAAACCTTTAATTTCTTGACGCCCGGTGTGGATGTGTCAATCTCATCAAGATTGGTGCTGTAATTCCTAGTCGATATTTTCCTATCATTGCCCAGATAGCCGTGCAGCCAGATCCCGTCAAGATTGGGCTTCTCCCCCGGCATATAGACTGTCTTTGCCTTATCCAGCACAAACCTATCCAAGACTGTCTGCTCCTTCACGGTGATCTTGACCGTCGCGGAAAGCCCCTTGTAGTTCACAATCAGGTCTTTTGTACCTGCCACTCTCATATTAATGCTTTTGGCATTGGTGGTGTAATCCTTAACCTGCTCTCTAATACTGCCTGTGCTGTTTCTGTATTCCACCTCTAAGTCACTCAGGTCAAGCGTACTGCCAAAGATATACTTAGTCACGTCCTTTGTGACCTCAAGATGCATCTGCTGTGTGAGTTTGATGCTCTTGCTTTGATTTTTGGGCAGATATCCGCTGGTGACAGATTGCCCTTCTTGTGTCTGCCATATTCCCTGCGGCATTTTGATGTCAGCCTTTACATTGCGGGGGGTGTGAAGCTCTAATAACGGCACATATGAACTCAGCATCCATTCTGTATATTTTGCTGCACTCAGATCAAATGTGCTTAAATCCAATGTTCTCAAACCATCGCATCCCGAAAACATATACCTCACATCCTCAGCTTTTTCCGTACTGAAGTTCTCCCCAAAAGTCAACTTTTTCAGGTTCGAACACCCGCTGAACATCCCCTTCATGCATGTATTATTCGGCATGGAAAATCCACTGAGATCCAGTTCCTCCAGTGACTGACAGGCCCAAAACATCTCCTGCGAACACTTCACATTCGCTGTTGTAAAATCCTTTCCAAACCGAATGTGTTTGAGATTTCTGTCAAATGCAAACATGTGATCCATTCCCGTCACTTTGCTTGTGTCAAAGTTCGACAGATCCAGTTCCTCCAAGCTGCTGCATTCCGAGAACATGTTGTTGAGCCGCGTGGCATTTGATGTGTCCATCCCACTCAGATCAATTTTTTTCAGGCTTTTGCAGCCCGAGAACATCGCAGTAAAATTCGTAGAATAGCTTGTATCGAACCGGCTTAAATCCACGCTTGTCAGATTGACACAATCCTCAAACATAAAGGAGGGGTTTTCGACCCCAAAAAGCCTGACCACTGCTGTCTTAATTTGTTCGCGGTACGGATACCATGGCGTATGTGCATGCTGCGGATAGATACAATATGGGCCGTATCCTTTCACTGTCAGCATTCCGTCTTTGTTAATCACCCAAGAAACATTTTTGTAACTGCCGCGTGCAATATCATTTATTTCGACAAAATCCATTATATGAGGTGCAATCCCGTCCTCCTCGGTTTCCTCCTGTGTTATGTCCTCTGTTGTGTATGGCTCCTCCTCGGTCACGATCTCGTCCACCGAAGTTTGTTCTTCGCTGGAGGCTGTCTCTTGTGTGGCGTCTGGGACTTCTTGGGAGGCTGTCTCTTGCGTTGGGACGGTATCTTCTCTCGATGCTGTTTCTTCGATTGTTGTATCTTCGATTGTTGTTCCTTCTATAATTATATCTTCTGCTGCTGTTTCCTGTACTTCTCCAGCAGGCCCTGATGCCCTCACAGGCAATTGAATGCTTGACGACAGCGTGATTGCCGCCATGAGCACACATAATGTTTTTCTTAGCTCTCTCCTCATCTTGACCTTTCCTTTCTCAATCCTGCCCAAACACCCGGCGCCAGAACCTTCTCACGGACACCACAAAACTGCGCAAAAAAGCTGCACAAATTATGCCATAAGCCCTGCCGGTCTCCCGACAGCGCACTATGAACCATAATTTATGCAGCCGAACCATCATAACGGATTTCTTTCTATACAGATTTCTCTGTATACAGATTTTCTCTATGACTTCATGCTTTGCGTCCATTTATCACTAAATGTTTGCCCTTTATGTTATGATATTACCACTTTTATCCATAAAGCGCAATCCTTTTTTTCAGAAATTTTCTTGATTTTACGAAGCAGTTGCTTAGAACATTTTTCAGACTACTGCCTCCACGATTACCTTATCGCCAATCATAAGTTCTTTCACGCCGCTCTCCTTTTTTTGATTAAAGTTAAAACTGATAAGATACCCCCTTTTTGTGTGGTAATAGTCCAGATACTCTGTCAACTGGCGCTCACCACGGTCATGATATTCTTTGCCGCGCCAGATTTTGAGTTCTACGATAAACTGTTCGCCGCCGTAATCCACGATGACATCTGTCCGCCGCGCATCTCTTGTCTGCGCCTCGATATAATAATTGCCTGTGCCGTTGATAATTGGTTTTAAGTACAACAGGAAAAATTTTCTCCCGTTATCCTCCAAAAATGTTTCATCTTTTTGATCATACACCTCGTGAAAATGTGTGACAAACTTTTTGAGCAGCAGTGTCATATTCAGCCTGCCGCCCTCTACAAACTGGTTTTTGTCACGCTGCGCGCTGCGGTAAGAGGCACTTTTGAGGGCTTCCTTTGTGATCAAGGTGTTGAGCAGCTTCATCTCAAACATGCGGTTTGCAACCGCCACATGTCCGTCCTCCTCTTTGAGAAAGCCAAACATTTTGCCGATGCTGACTGGTTTGACATCAATCTCAAAGGGAATCTGGTGTCCCTGATACAGCATTCCTTCAATCATGTCGCTGAGCTCTCTGTACAGTTCTAATTGTTTGACCATGCTTTCAAACAGCGGCGTACTCCCTTTTAATATCATTTTGACAGCTTCTGCAACGCTTTCCTTCGACCATGCTTTTTCGAGCTTTTCATCTATATATTTACAAATCGAAGATACCAGCACCGGATAACCCGATGTATAGGCATAAATCTCTTCTGCAACGGTGTCAAGTGCGACCCCCGTCTGCTGTTCTGCCTCATATTCGCGCAGCATGGACGCAATCTGCCCTACGGAAAAATTCATATCTATATCAAAACTGGCAGCAATATTCCATGGGCTGTTATACTGATGTTCTAATTCCGTCCTAAGCTTTAATTTCAAGTTTTTGATATCGTACACTCCCGCAAGGACAACCGAATGAAAAACTGGTGTTTCATCTCTTTCCAGATAATACCCCCGAAGCTGCGCCAAGAAGTCAATAAATACCTGATTGTTACTCGCACTGTCCACTTCATCAATTATCAGCACAACTGGTCTTGGACTGTGTTCGCACAATGCACTCAGATCAATAAATAACTCTTTTAATCCGTAGGTCCTGTCATCTGCTGGCGGCGGCAACATGTCTGAATGTCCTGCCGCCTTGTTCCATCTTCGGACAATATCCTCCATAAAGGAATGTGAAAATGTCACCTCGTCTGAAAACTCCCTGCTCCCCATTTTCTGAAAATCAAGCATGATCACAATGTAAGTATCTTTTAAATTTTCCGCCAGCGCCCGCAGCAGCGTTGTCTTTCCATACTGCCGTCCCCTGTTGATGACAAAGTAGCTGCCCCTGTCCACATACTGTTGCCTAATCTGTGCAAGCATGTTATCCAGCCGCACCATATAATGCATTTCTGGTCTGCATAAACCTTCCGTATTAAAGTACCTCATTCGATGTACGCCTCCTAAAAAACCAAGCAGGGGAAATTTTCCCCTGCTTCTTAGCAAAACAGCGCCTCAAACTCGTCCCTGCCAATCTTCTCCTTCTCCAGTAGAAGATCTGCACAGGCATGAAGCACCTGCTCATGTTTCATAATAATATCTTTTGCCTTCTTGTAGCAGTCGTCCACAATCGCCTTGACCTCAACGTCAATCTCGCTCGCCACGGCCTCAGAATGGCTTCTTGTGTGTGCCAAGTCACGGCCGATAAATACCTCATTGTCGTCCTCGTCATAGTTGATGACACCAATATTTTCTGAGAAGCCAAATTTCGTCACCATCGCGCGCGCCACCTTGGTCGCCTTCTTGATATCACTCGATGCACCTGTCGTCACATCATCGAAAATGATCTCCTCCGCAATGCGCCCGCCGAGGGAAACCATGATATCCTGTAGCATTCTGCCCTTGGTGTTAAACATCTCATCGCGCTCTGGAAGCGGCATTGTATAGCCCGCAGCACCGAGTCCCGTCGGTATGATGGACACCGTATAGACTGGCCCGACATCTGGGAGTACATGGAACAAAATCGCATGTCCCGCCTCATGGTAGGCAGTAATCTTCTTTTCTTTTTCAGAGATAATGCGGCTCTTCTTCTCCGCGCCGATGCCTACTTTGATAAATGCCTGTTTGATGTCCCCTTGTTTGATGAACGCGCGGTTTTCCTTTGCCGCAAGGATTGCTGATTCATTCAGTAAATTCTCTAGGTCTGCGCCTGTAAAACCGGCTGTCGTCTGTGCCACCTGCTTTAAGTCCACATCTTCTGAGAGCGGCTTGTTTTTTGCGTGCACATTCAGGATTTCCTCTCTGCCGCCCACATCTGGCGGTGAAACGGTAATCTTCCGGTCAAAACGTCCCGGACGGAGAATTGCCGGGTCTAAAATATCGACGCGGTTCGTCGCCGCCATCACGATAATGCCTTCGTTTGTGCCAAATCCGTCCATCTCGACAAGCATTTGGTTCAGCGTCTGCTCGCGCTCGTCATGACCGCCGCCCATACCTGTTCCGCGGCGTCTTGCCACCGCGTCAATCTCGTCGATAAACACAATACACGGCGCATTCTTCTTCGCCTCCGCAAACAGATCGCGCACTCTCGACGCGCCGACACCGACAAACATCTCCACGAAGTCAGAACCGGATATCGAGAAAAACGGCACGTTCGCCTCGCCCGCGATTGCCTTTGCCAGCAGCGTTTTACCAGTACCCGGCGCGCCCTCTAGTAATACGCCCTTGGGGATTCTCGCCCCGACCTTCGTGTACTTGGCAGGGTCCTTTAGGAAATCCACGATTTCCTCCAAGTCCTCTTTCTCCTCCTTCAGGCCAGCCACGTCCTTGAGCGTGACCTCCCCGCCTGTCATGAGGCGCGCCCTGCTCTTGCCAAAATTCATCATTTTGCCGCCGCTGTTGCCGGCGTTCTGCGCATTCATCATGCTGAACATAAACACCACGACCACCAGCAGCATCAGCAGCGGAAGCAGCTCTGTGATAAACCAGTTCTCCTGCGGCACGTCCTTTACAATCGGCTCTATGTTATAGCTTTTTACCAGTTCCTGCACCTCTACCACATCTGACACATAGAGGTTGCGCTGCTGGTTATCCCTCAGTGTGATGCGCAGCATTCCCGTTGGCACCTGCACGTTCGGATGAATCTCCACATCGACGACAAGCCCCTCCTCCATCTCCGAGACAAACTGCCCCATCGTGTATGAGCCGCTGCTGCCGCTGTTTGTGCTCGCCCAGATTAAGACGAGCACCAGTATTAATATAAAGATAAATGTTAAATTAATTCCTTTTGCACCTTTTCCCAATTTCTGTCTCCTCCCGGTCCTGTCCCCGCCTATTCTCCGTCAAGCTCAACCACTCCGATGTACGGAAGGTTCCTGTAACGCTGGTCATAGTCAAGACCATATCCTACCACAAATTCGTCAGGTATCTCGAAACCTGTGTAGTCCACCTTCACCTCCACAACGCGGCGTTCCGGCTTATCGAGCAGCGTGCACAGCCTCATGCTCTTTGGTCCGCGCTGCCCCAGAAGCTCCAGCAGATAACTCAGCGTCCTGCCGGAATCTACAATATCCTCCACGACAATCACGTCCTTGTCCTTCAACGGCTCGTCAAGATCCTTCACAATCCTGACAACTCCGCTCGATTTTGTGTTGCTGCCATAGCTTGACACAGACATAAAGTCCAGCGACACCGGCACGGTGATGCGCTTGGCAAGCTCGCACATAAAAAAGCTGCCCCCCTTGAGCACACATACCAAATGTACCTGCCTGCCTGCATAGTCGCGGCTTATCTGCTCGCCGATTGCCTTGATTCTGGCATCCACCTCTTCCTCTGACAACAAGACTTTGATCCTCTCAGCCATATCTGGGTCCTCCTTTGTTTTATTCACACCTGTTCCAAGCACAGTATTCTTTTCGTATGTTCACTAACCTTGTAATAACTGCTGAGGCGCTCCCCGATCAGCCAGACCACATGGGCCGCATCTGCCACAAGAAAAAGCCGCTCACGCTCAGACTGCGGTATTTTGCGGTCAATGAGATACGCCTTCAAGGTTTTCTTCTGATTCATAACATTTACTGTCAGATAATCCCCCGGCCTGCGGGTTCTTATGACAATACTATTTCTTATTTTATCATAATCAATCCATTTCGTATACTTATTTTCTGGAATATTTTTAAAATCCACGCCATTATTTTCCAGAAAAATGACGTTTGCCCGCAGTTTCTGCCCATTGCCAAGCAAAAATGTAAGCACTTCGCCCGCCTCAAGGCGGCGGCGTTCGTCCTCCGAGACGGCGTATTCCGGCAGTGCAGCCTCCTGCCCGTGAGCAGTTCCTTCCTTATATATAGAACTGTAGACTAAGACGCCTGTATAATCCCGCCTTGCCCGCAGTCCATGCGGAAGGCAGAGCGCTCTGCCGCACTGGCTGCCAAACAACCGCTGCACCTGTGCGACATGGACTGCCTCCAGATCTTTTCTGCTGCCCCCTGCCTGCGCGAGCACCTCCATCACGACATAGCCCTGCACGGTCTTGTGCAGCCGCAGGAATTTTTCTTTGTCAATCGAAAAAACACCCTGTTTTTCACTGACACAGGTTTGGATTCCTTGCGCTGTCATATCGGAGACCAGCTCATAAGCCTCGCGCACGCGCGCTGCCGCGCTGCTGATGTGCGCCACTGCTGCGGGACTGATTTCACTCACCGCCGTGTCCAGTATATGATGGCGGATTACATTCCTTGAATAAGTATCCTCCAGATTCGTGCTGTCTATACAATAGGGCACGCTTCTTTCCTGCAAAAAAAGCTCAATCTCCTGCCGTGAAAGGCATAACAGCGGCCGGATAATGTGCCCCCGCACTGGCGGAATCCCTGCGAGCCCTCGAATAGACGTTCCTCTGAACAAATGAAATAAAACTGTCTCACAACTGTCATTTTTGTTGTGCGCGACGGCGATTTTTCCCTTCCGGGTGCCGAGCACGCGCTCAAATGCCGCATAGCGCACCTGCCTGCCTGCCTCCTCCGTGGAGATATGGCGCGCGCGCGCCAGCGCCGCCACATCTTCCTCCACCAGTGTAAACGAAAGTTTATATTTCTCACACAGCGCTTTGACATACGCCGCATCGTTTGCAGCGTCCGAACGGATACGATGATTGATGTGGACGACCTTGATCTCTATGGGAAGTGTTTTGTTGATCTCAAGCAGCATCAACAGCAGGCAGACCGAATCCGCACCGCCCGATACGCCCGCCACGACACAGTCGCCCTCCTCTATCATCTGGTATTCCTTCACATACTGCAATACTTTGTCAATCATTTGTATACCTCTGCTCAGAAACTAGAAATTACTTGCGGCAGGCACGCTGTATAAGCGCTCCCAAATCAGATCTCCGCACGCCGCTTGACACAACATGTCAGGACCGTCATATCATCCCGGATACGGCCGCCCTGACTGTTGATTGCATAGCGGAGAAGATAGTCCGCCATCTCTTTTGGATTCACGATCTGGCTCCTTGCGATGAGGTCGCGCAGCCTGCCCTCCGCCTCGTTCTCGATCGCATCTGAGATTCCGTCCGAGACCATGACCAGCATATCCGCGTCCGACAGCTTCACGCTCTGCGTAATCGGGCTGAGCTCATCCATGCTGCCGAGCGGCAGCGTGTCTGCTGAAACCTCATCTACCCAGTTGCCGCGCTTGATATAGCTCGCCGCAGCGCCCGCCTTGACAAACTCCGCCTCTCCTGTCAGCAGATTGAGCGCGCAGACATCGAGCGTCGTGAGATTGCAGCAGCCATTCTGTGCCGCAATCGCCCCGTTGACCATCGTGAATGCCTTCTCTTTGCGAAAGCCTGCCTCCAGAAAGCGCTCCATGAACTCAATGACCGCCTGACTGTCCCTGCACGCCTGCTCACCGCTTCCCATGCCGTCCGCAAGCATCACAATTATCTGGCTTTGATTATATTCCTCCAAGGAGAAATTGTCACCTGAAACTTTTTCGTCTTCCCGCACTGCCCGCGAGATAGCGCTCAGCACCGTGTAGCGCGGCTCGTCCTCGAAGATAAACGTATTGTAGCCTCTCCCGACCGCCAGTGCGCTCTCGCCAGACGGCACCAGTTTTCTGTCAAAAAATACGGACAGCAGTTCACCCAGCACGCTCGCGGAGATGGTATGCCTGCCGACGGCGCGCGCCTCAATGCTGATCTTGTTGCCACAGCGCCCGTCTGCGGAAACCTCGCAGCTCCCCGGCGCGCCGCCCTCTATAAAAATCAGTTCCCTGACCACAATTCCCTGTCTTTTCAAAAAGTGTATCAGCGCTTTGCGCTTGTGCTCGACCGGCATACTCACATGTACGACCGTGTCCGCCACGTCCGCAAAGGCGCTCGAAATCTCGTCGAGATGGTTTGCAAAGACTTCCTTTGTCTCCCGAATCTGCTGTCTGTAGAGCATGTCCCTTCTGTCGGCACAAAGCTTTTCCGCCTGCGGTATGTCGCGGTAAAGCCGTGCAAGCTCCTCATACGTCTCTGACAGGCAGTAGAGTTTCCTCTTACTGTAGCCGTTAAACAGATATCCCTCCACGACGCCTGCTTTATTTTCAGCCTCTTTTGAAGCTCTGGATGTTCTTACCTTCAACATGATCTGGTTCCCCCCTCTAATTCGCTATGACAACCCCGCATTAGGGTTTATCTATAGTATAAATAGAGGAACCTTCATATTTTGTCAAACCTGTGCACAGTTTGTTATTTTTTTATTGACAAGAATCGCGCCCTGCAAAAATACACCGCTATCAGGTTCTGCCAAATAACGGTGCATCTTCTCAGTCAACTTCCTGAAATATGATCTCATTCTCATACACAAGCCCCAGTTTATCCTTCGCTACTTCTTCCGCATATTTCTTTGTCTTGGTGTACGTGGCAAACTCCTCAAGCTCTTTGGTGCGCGCCTCCTCCGCAGAAATCTGCTGCAAAAGCTCCTGCTCTCTTGCGGCGTATGCCTTTTCCTTCTGAACCAGAGAAATGGAATTGATGCCGACTACGCACGTCATAATCAGAATTGCAAGCATCGCAGCCGCCATTCCAAGGCGGTTTTCATTCTTGGCACGGAGGAACTGCGGCGTTTTTCTCTTTGGTTTTTTTGCTTTTTTGGCGCTTTTGTTTCTTACTGCCTTTCTTGCTCTTTCTGCCATCTTTTGTTTCCCCCTTTCTGCCTTTTGCAGCTTTTTGAAAATACAATTTCATTTTATGACGTTTTTCTGCACACGTCAACCGAATTTTGCTGAATAGTTTGCGAATCAGTTTGTGAATCCTGCCGACAATAAAGTGCCTGACGAACCGGAAGAAGCGTCCGATGGTCTGGTCAATCACAAAATAACACCATTTTACAAAAAAACGTCCAGCCGTCAGCGCATAAAACAGCATTCCAACTGCTGCGCCCAGCACTGCCGCAAAGCGGATCACACCGTTATTTCCATAATAGAGCAGCGTAAAGCTCAGTCCAAAGCAGGCTGTCCAGTACAGGATATCCTCTAGGTCCACGATAATGCGTGCATGTCTGACAAGGCGCCGCAGCAGGCGGAGCAAGTCATAGGCAAATGCCATAAAGACGCCTGTCATGATAGATGCCAGCCAGAAATGCCACTCCCTAACAATCTCCCTACTCATCAGCCAAACAGGCGTGTAAGCAGCCCTTCTCCTTTTTTCGCCAGTGTATTCTTGTCAGCGTATGCGAGGGAATCCACCTTCCCGTCCACGTCCGCCTCTCCCTTCTCCAAATCCAGCCGCCCCACGTGCAGGCTGCTGCCCTTGATGGTGAGCATTCCGTCCACAGTCTCCATCAGGATATTATTTTCATCAAAAGAATGAACCTCGACCACCCCTGTGACCTTGCAGTCGCGCCGCTGCTCCATACTGAACTTGTGCTTGCTTTCCATCGCCAATATGCCTTCTCCCATATGAGTACTCCCTATATTATATGGGCGGGGCGGCGCTTATATGTATCGGAACAGCTCCTTTGCGTCATCCTTTTTGACAGTCTCCTGCACATCGAGGATTTCCACTTTTGTCTCCTTGTTGCCAAACTGAATCGTCAGAATGTCGCCCACCTTGACATTTGTGGACGCCTTCGCGGGCTTGTCATTGATGAGCACGCGCCCTGCGTCACACGCCTCGTTTGCCACGGTCCGCCGCTTGATGATGCGCGACACCTTCAAAAACTTGTCCAGTCTCATTGTACTCCTCCCTTCTTGAAAGAATAACAACCGATGAAATCGCTCTCATCGGTTGTCCAACTATCTTATCTGTTTACCTCGTCCTTCAACGCCTTGCCCGGTTTAAACTTCGGTGCCTTAGAAGCCTCAATGTCGATCTCCTCTTTTGTCTTGGGATTTATTCCTTTTCTTGCTGCTCTCTCAGCTACTTCAAATGTACCAAAGCCTACTAACTGAATCTTCTCGCCCTTCTTTAACTCCTTTGCAACAACCTCTGTGAATGCTGTGAGCGCTTTCTCAGCATCCTTCTTTGTCATGTCTGCATGTTCAGCCATAGCGGCAACTAATTCTGTTTTGTTCATTGTGAACTCCTCCTATAAATTACTGTAGATAATTATCCTCTGCGTCCTTTTGACGCCTATATTTATTTATAGGCGAAAAGCCTAGCTTTGTCAAGAAAAAATGCCTAAAATTTACTGAAAATTTGCGGATTTCAATACGGTTTGGCTATTTTGTCAAAAATTTCTCTATTCTTCTATTTTGATGAGGTCTGTAAATGAATAATTTACGTCCTTTTCCTCCTCATCAATCTGCAACGTATAACTCCTTGTCTGGTAGCCAGACTTCCTGAGCGTCACCACATGGGAGCCCGGCTCTTTGTTAAAACTGACAGGCGTGACACCTACATAGCTGCCGTCGAGATAGGCTTCCACGCCGTCTGGGGCGTCAATGTAAACTTTGTATTTCTCGGAGGAGGACAGGTAATGCTTCTCATTTTCGTCCTCGTCTGTCTTTTCATCGTCCTCGTCGTCCTCTGGCTCTGAGGACTTGGACTGGTACTTTTTGCTTGTCGTCTGCTCGTCGTCCTCGTCGTCTTTTTCCTTATTGTCATCTTTGTCATGATCTTTGTCGTCAGAAGCTTTGCCAGACGATTTTTCAGACGATTTTTCAGAGGAACTCTCCTCGCTCTTCTCCAGCTCTACGGCGATGTTCGCGGAGGGCTCGCCCACCCGTATGTACTGCGCGACGGTGTCATACCCGTCTGCCGTGATGCGCATCTGGTGCAGTCCGTACTCGATTTCGACGGGCTTTGACACATTGACCTCCCTGCCGTCAATCGACACCTTCGCAGTGACCGGATTGAGCGTAAAAATCACTGTCCCCTTCTGAACGACCGTAATCTCGACTTCTCCCAAATCCCATGCCATCTCCTCATTTCTGGCAAATGTAATCTCCTGTGTGGCACTGCTGCCCTTGTGGCTGACCGTCACGGTGTGCGTCCCCTCCGGCACAGTCAGAAGCATATCATCTGTTATTTTACGAATTACCCTGTCCCCGACATCAATCCAGCCATTCACAAAATAATCTTGATTTTGCAGGCGCAGATAGCCGTGTCCCTTCTCGACATGAAGCCCGTAAATCATATTTTTGTAGCCCCACACACTGAGCTCGTCCATCGGGCTTACCTCCATCATGTCCGTCTCCCTGCCGCCCGACGCGACGACGACATGGCTGCTGATGTTGTAGAGCTCATTGCCGAGCGCAATCGTTCCTTTGCTCAAATCCATATTGTATGCGCTCACATTTTGATAGCTGATGCAGTCAGGGTTCTCCCTGACATATGCCAGTGCCTTGCGCGGCTTGTAAAAGCGCACGGTGACGATGCTTCCCTCTTTTAACTGCTCCATCGAAAGCGCCTGCTCGTTCTTGTCATATACCGTTGTCGTGCCGTCATACGTCAGTGTATACCGTCTCGACGACGCGATGTTCTGGAACTGTACTGTCTTTGCCTCCAAGTCCTTTTTGACCACGACTGCCGCGTCCTCCGAGTCGTAGATGCCGCTCCTGCTCATCTCATCAGCAACAGTCTCCGCCTCTGCCTGCTCCGCGGTACTATCCGCTGGCTGGCTGGTCAAGAGCGCTGTAAACTGGCTGGCGTACTGCCCGCAGCCTGTCAGGGTGAGCGCTGCTGCCAGCATCAGGGCGGCAAGGATTGCACTATGCTTCATTGTTTTTTTATTCATCTCTTTTTTATTTATCTCTTTTTTATTTATCTCTTTTTTATACAAACTTTTGTTCATACTCTCACCTTTTTCTTTATGAAAGGGCGTTAAGGCTGGCGTACAGCGCTTTCCGCCTGTCCTGCTTCACCGGAAATGCCGAGCGGTAGTACGCGGCATCGTCCGCCAGTTCATAGTAAATCATTCCCTCACTGCCAGACAGGTATGCCCGCACGCTGCCGTCAGGATTGATGACACAACTGTCACCTGTGTACCAGCTTTCGCCGATGCTGCCGACGCAGTTGACCGCAAGAATGTACACTTGGTTCTCAATCGCGCGCGCCTGCAAGAGCGATTTCCAATGCGCACTGCGCTTCGCCGGCCAGTTTGCCGCCACGATGATAACATGCGCCTTCTCTGACAAGATCTGAAACAGCTCTGGGAAGCGCAGATCATAGCAAATCACGCTGCTGCACAAAATACCGTCCAGCGCAAAATAGGAAACAGTGCTGCCGCCCTGAAACTTCTCATCCTCCCCAGAATAGGAAAAAGGATGAAGCTTTGCATAATCTGAGCAGACACTGCCTTCCCTGTCCACGATGGTATAATGGTTTTCGCACTTGCCGCACACTGCCGTGCAGTCCTTGACCCAGCCAAAGCCGATACTAAGCTGGTACTTCCTTGCGAGCGCCTTCATGCGCGATACGGTCTGCGCATCACACTCCTTCGTGGCGCTGGTATTCATGGAAAATCCCGTAAAGCTCATCTCTGGAAAAAATACGGCGCGGGCGCCCTGCATCACTGCGTCCTGAAGCCGCTTTTCAGCCTTTATATAGTTCTCCTCCTTCGCCTCCCAGCAGATTGTTGTCTGTGCGAGGGCGATCTTAACTTGTTTTTTATCCTGTTTCTGCATCTTCTTCCATCTTCTTTCCTCTTTACGTAAACCTATTATAACGGCTTTTTTGTTTTGATACAACCTTTTTATGAAAAGAACTTGTTTAACAGCTTTTCCCTGTTTTTCTCCTGACGAATCAGGCTTTCAAGTTTATCATAGTTGCGGTTTGGCATCCACGACTTTCTGGAATTGTAATAAAAGTTAATAATTTTCCAGAATTTCTCAGGGTATTCTAGGCGCAGGCACAGACTCCGCCACTCAATCGGCGGAAACACCCTGCGGTTCTGGTAGGCGTCGAGCATACTCTGCGCCATGTCGAGTGACCAGTCGCACTTTTCCGAAATTTTCCGAAATAACAGATAAAAGTCCCGCGCGCCTGCGTCATGTGCAAAGTGCTCTAGGTTGACAATCCCTGTGTAGGCGCCGCCGCTGCCTTTGCCAAATATGACATTGTGGTACTGGTAGTCGCCGTGGCAATAGAGTCCGTTGCTGTTGACATACGCTTCGTACTCCGCCTGAGACTCCTCTCTGGCACGCCTTGTCACCGCCACGGCCTTCTCCAGAAAATAATCATACTCTTTTAAAAGCGCACGCTCAAACTCTGTCTTATTATGCAGCTTTCTCAGATAATTGCGCACGCGCTTGCACTCGATGGTATGGCGCTCCATCTCGTCGGCATAGAAAAAGACTGGCATCACGCATATTTTTTCCGACTGCGGCGTCATGAATTTCAGATGCAGCTTTGCCATCGCGCCGCACGCCTTGATAATATCCTCCTCATTTTTGTAGCTGCACTCTTTTCCCTCAACCTGCTCTTCTAATATGTACACGCTGTTGTCGAGGTCCTTCACAAACAGCGCCCCCTCCTTCGTCCGAATGAGGGTGTCTGTACGCAGACTGTCCTTGAGCTTGCCCTGCAATTGGAACAAAAGCTCGAGCTTCTCCGTCCTCCCCCGATACTCTTTGAG
>ERZ808037.877-NODE-877-length-23698-cov-36.965708_pt1 | contig 23698 bp, 15 predicted proteins | sample MGYA00380190_ERZ808037 | MGnify/ENA primary metagenome ERZ808037 (study PRJEB31490, sample SAMN06133399) | mouse gut metagenome | isolation source: J9 | host: mice | place: China: Chengdu | collected 2015-05 ... | reverse complement strand
CTTGGCTTTTCAACCCCGGTCGCTGAATTCTTCAAATTTATTGCCTAATTTTGCACTTGCAGGTAGAATCTGCGGGCGGGGTGGCGCCGGAGCCGGGATGGAGTCGTGCATCGGATAGCGCAGGCTGTCGGGGTTCTCGATCAGTCCGGCGCGTATATACTGCAGCGAGTCGGTGTAGCTCAGAGTTTCGTTGTCGAACGATTTGTCGAGCGACTCCACTGCCGCTGCGCTCTCGTCGGTCTGCGCGTTGCTCTGGAAGGAGAGGCGGCCCAGACGCGCCTTGGAGATGCCCCGGCGGAACACATTGTCGATCTCTTTGACGATATTGATGCGCGTATTGTCGGCGATGGCCTGACGCTCGCCCACCATATTCTCTTTCACCTTGGCGCCGCCCAGACAGATCTTCATCTTCTCGGGCGTCCCCTTGATGTTGATGCCGAATTTGAACGGTATGGGCGATTTCAGCACCGACACGTGGTAGTTGAGATTCATCGCCATGTCGTTATGGCCCATCACTCCGAGCTTGTAGCGGTCGATGTCGAATATGAACGGGAACAGCTCGATGGTGGAGTTCTCCACCAGTACCTCCACGGCCATGTGGTCGATCATATTATGTTTTTTATCGCGGAAGAGCAGCCATTTGCTGATCGATTTGAATGTGTCGGCATCGAGAAGCACCAGCGAATCGCCGCTGATTTTCAGCGCGGCGCGCAGCGAGGGGATGTCGACGTCCATCTGCGGGGTCAGCCCTGTGGTCAGCGCCAGGTCGGCGTTGACAATTCCGGCAAACCCCTTCATGGCGGGCAGCAGCGAGTCGATGGCGGGTATAAGCGACGACAGGCGGTCGAGACGGAAACGGTCCACTTTCATCCCCAGGCCGAACAGCAGCGAGTCGGGGTTGAGGCTGTCGTACAGGCCGTCGAGCTGGATGGAGCCCATGTCGGTGCTGGCCGAAAGGTTGCTCAGATTCAGCGCCCCGTCGAAGAGCAGCAGCGCTCCGCGAAGGTCATGGAGCACGAGGTCGGAGTAGAGCACATTCCGGGCGTTGGTCGTCACTTCGGCTTTTACGTTGCGCGGTACAAGCAGCGGCCCTGTATGGGTCGTGTCTGCCGAGGCTTCAAGCATGGTCCCGTCAAGGTCTTTATCGTTCCAGACCATCGCCGAGTCGGCTGTCTGCGTCATCGCTCCACCGGCGAAAAGGGCTTTCACGATTTCGTTTACGTTGATAGTGTCGCTCATCACGCTGAGCGTTAGCCCCAGCGTGTTGTTGCGGCGTCCGATCAGGGCGCGCCTCAGATTGCTGACGGTGCCGTTGATCAGGAAGTCGCTCTGGCCGGTGGTCACCTTCAGCTCGCGAAGCTGCAGCGAGTCGGGGTTGAAGGTGAAGTCTACATGGCTCAGGGTGTTGCGCAGCGGGAATGCGGGCGTCACCAGCCGGCCGCGTGTGGCCTTGATATGTCCCGAGAAATCCCAGTGGCGCAGGAATGAGCGCTCCTCGCCGTCGAGCTCGAAGTGGATGTCGGCGTCATTCTCCTTAATCTCCTTTCCGCTCTCGGCTGCGGCCTTCCGGGCTTCGCGGCGGGCCTGGATGCGCGCCGAATCGGCGGCTGTGAGCACCCTCGGCTTGCGCTTATGCAGCTTAAGCTGCGCTGAGGCCTCCTTCAGGGCCACGCGGTTCAGTCCCTGACCGGCCAACAGCCGGCCTATCCCAAGGGAGGCGTTGATAAGCGGCAGTTTGCCGTCGCCTTTATAGCGCCTGAGCGAAGCGTTGGCGGTGGCATGGTCGAGCCACAGACGTATCGAGTCGGCGGGCGAACTGAGCTTCAGACGGCCCATGCTCATCTTCATCCCGAAGGGGTTGATTTCGGTGGTGTCGGCCGATGAGGCGCGGTTGACGCTCCCGGCTCCGGCGCGGAAATTCTTCAGCTCGATGTCGGCGGCGGGGGTCTGGGCGGCCAGAGTGTCGATGTTGAGCGACAGCGTCAGCAGCGAGTCGACCTTGGCGCCGTTGTCGGCCACAAAGGCGTTCGACGATCCGAAGTTCAGCTCGGCGCGATGGGTGTATGCCCTCCCTACGGAGTCGATCTGCGCGTCGAAATCGGTCAGTTTCAGCTCCCCTTTGGCGAAGATGCGGTGGAAATTAGCCTCGCTGAAGTCTGAGGCGTGGAAGCGGAAATCGGCCTTCCCCTCCACCTGTCCCGACACCTTCCCGGGGATGGCCTTGGCCACAGCCCGCGGCAGATGCGACAGCGTCAGCAGGCCGGAGAATTTCCCCTCGATTTCTGGATCGGTCAGCGCGTGGGTCACCGTGGCGTCAAGGCTGGCGTCCATCCCGGCGCCGCGCACCTCCAGCCCCTTCACCGTGAAGGTCGAGGCGTTGATGTCCGAGCCGTCGAAATCGGTGGCGAACGTGGCAGTGAAGCGCGAGAAATGCCATGTGTCGTAGTCCACGCGGCATGGCGGTATGGTGATGGCCCCTGTCAGCGAGGGGAGTATCGAATCTGCCAGATTCCACGGATGCTTCAGCCTGACGTTGGCTTTGACTTTCATGTCGGTTTTCAGCCCTTCGACGTAGGGGGCAAACTGCACCGGCAGATGCCGCAGGGCGTCGGTCAGCTGTATGTCGTCGGTGGTGGCTTCGAATGCGCTCACCATCGGCTCACGGGTGAAGTCGAGCGCCGCGTCGACCTTGGCTCCGAATTCGGCCATCCTGAGCGTGAACCCGCTGAAACTTACCGCCATGGGCCTGTCGGAATCCCACGTGAGGCATCCGTCGGCCCCGAAGGCTATCGGGTTGGCGTTGAACTCCGCAAGCAACTCTGTCGCGGCATTGGCGTCGACGGTAATTTTATATTCGGGCGCTCCTTCCGAGGTCAGCGCCACCTCCTTCAGGTTGATGGCCACATCGAGCGAATCCTGCAGCGAGCGGTAGCGGATGGGTTCGCCGTTGGCGATGCGGAAGCGGTTGATGGAGATGCGCGGCAGCTCCAGCGCCGACGTATCCGCCGGCACCTCTTCTTTCGAGGGCGGCACTATCTGATAGTTGCCGACGGTGTCGTTGGCCTGCACCATATTGATGGTTGGCCTTACGAATTCCACATCATGCAGCGAGATGTGCCCCACAAGCAGCGGGAGCACGTCCACGCCGCCGTGGAAGCTCTTGAGCGTCAGCAGCGTATCGGCATCGGCCGGCAGCTTCGCAGCCACTGAGTCGGTAAGCCGGCTGCGGAAATTGCTCACTATCGTCAGCGAATCCACGTCGACGGTCAGATGCGGAAAGGTGCGCCAGAAGGTCAGCTCTACCTTCGCCAGACCCACGCGGGCGTCGAGTGCGCTCTCGGCGGCATTGCGCACTATCGGCGTCAGCCGCGGCGGCGTCAGTATCCACACCGCCAGCGTACACACTGTCAAAAACAGGGCTACTATGCACCCCAGGACTATTCCGCCCCATTTCATCCATTTTTTCATATCAGACGTTCTGGAACTGGCGCGGCGACATCCCCGTCAGATGTTTGAAATATTTGCCGAAACTCGACTGATTCGTGAAGTTGAGCTCGTAGGATATCTGCTGTATGTTTTTCCCCGAATATTTAAGCAGATTCTTCGCCTCCTGAAGCACATACTGATCGATCCATTCGGCTGCCGTGCGTCCCGTGGCCTCTTTTATTACGAGTGAAAGATATTTCGGGGAGATGAACATGCGGTCGGCGTAGTAGGCCACCGAGCGCTCCTTCTTGTGGTTCGACCTCACAAGGCGCAGGAAATTCTGCACATAGCTCAGCTTGCGCGAATGTGAGCGCGAGCCGGCCGTAATCCGCTGGGCCGATTCGCTGAATGCCATCAGCTGATAGGCTGCCGCCGACATCAGCGACCGCGCTATGTGGCGGTCGTACGGGTTGGGATCGGAGGCGTTGCGGTGGAGCAGATAGAAATAGCGTATCAGCACATCTATCTTCTCCTTGTCAAGCTCCATTACGGTCTTGGCCTCGGTGAAGATGCCCGTATTCACGGCGTTCAGGTCGATGTTCAGGTCATACGTGAACTTGCTCGACAGAAACAGCAGGTAGCCGTCGAGTTCTTCCCCCACCCAGTCGATGAGGTTGAACACGCGGTCGGGCGCCACGAACGCCACCGAGTTCGGCGGCACATCCACCGTCTCAAGGTCGATGGTGATCTTCACCGTCCCCTTCACCCCTATGATGATGATCATGCCGTCGAATCTGCGCGCCATCGGCGCGTAGAAATATGACGAGTTGGTGGTGAAATGAGTCAGGATATAATCCTGTCCCAGATGACTGTAATCGTCTGACACACTTTTTAATCTCGCAATCTGAGGCAGCTTCAGCGGCTCCTCTTCCATTCTGCATTTCTGTTTCATAAACGCTTCGTCGGCTCTACGTTTTTAAGTTCTCTGAATCCTCGTTTTGGTCAAAAATTCCCCACTTTGGCAATTCCGACCCTATTTCGCCTACAAATATATGAAAAATTGGCCGATTTATCCACAAATTCCTTCGCCGCTTCTGAAAATTTTTCTCTTTTGCTCTCAAACGGATTAATTTCGCTAAATTTGCACATATTTTTAGCCGATCAACCGCCCCGGTTCCGGGCCCTGACACTTTCCCAACTGCAACTCTCAGCTCTATGCTTACCAAGCGCACTCAGCAGCTCATCGACCGTCTGCATTCTCAGCCTGTCCGCCGCATCCTCTTCGTCTGTCTCGGCAATATCTGCCGCTCGCCGGCGGCTCAGGGCGTGATGCAGGCCGAGGTCGACGCTCATGGCGACGCGGCGCGCTGGCAAATCGATTCGGCCGGCACGGGCAACTATCACATCGGCGATCTCCCCGACCGCCGCATGCGTGTCCATGGCCGCCGTCGCGGCTATGAGTTCGACCATATCTGCCGGCAGGTGACTGAAAGCGATTTCTCGCGCTTCGATCTCATCATCGGCATGGATGCTCAGAATCTGCGCAATCTGCGCCTGTTGGCGCCCACTCCCGAGGCTGAGGCCAAGGTGGTCGGCATGGCTGAATTCTTCACCATCGCTACGCGCTACGACTATGTCCCCGACCCTTACTATGAAGGCGCCGAGGGCTTCGAGCTGGTGCTCGACCTGCTTCAGGACGCCTGCGCCAACCTCTACTCCGCCATCGAGGGGAGCTGATGCCTCGCCCTCCCTGTCAAAATTGAATTGAAATGGATTATCTGAAAAAATATCTCCTGATTTTCATGGCCCTGCTGGTGCTGGCGGTCGTGGCGGTCGCCGTGCTTGCCCCGCGCAAGACCGACGCCGAGCTTCAGGATCTCTATGTCGACGCTTCCTCCATCACTTCCTCGCGCGCTTCTGATCTTCTTGACCAGCTTAAGGAGGCTGAGCCCTCCACCCCGCGCCCGATGGCCGACGATTCGGAGTTTGCCGACGAAGCCGACTCCGACATTGATGCCGCCGCTCACGCCGCCGACTCGCTCGATGGCGCCAGCCCCTCTGAAGCCGGCGCAGCCCTCCAGGCTATCCTCGACCCCAGCGATACCATCCGTGCCCGGAACCAGTTCGAATCCCATCTCGACGATATGCCCCCGGGCGGCATCCGTCTGAAGGTTAACTCTGTAGGCGGCGCTCTGGGCCGCGTGCTCAACGACAGCAACTATCTCCATATCGCCACAGCCGAGAAAATCGGTATCAAGCCTGTCAACTCCCTGCGCGACGCCTGGGAGGGCGGCCGCAAGCTGGAGCGCCTCCGCAGCTGCGAAAACTATTACCTCGACCATCTCACCCACTCGCTCCCTTACCTCACCCCGCGCGCCCATAAGCTCATCAACGACATCGGCCGCTCCTTCCGCGACTCGCTCCGCGCCCGCGGCGGCGGCGACTATCGCATAAAAATCACCTCCGTGCTCCGCACTCCGCGCCTGATCCGCCGTTTGCGCCGCCGAAACGGCAACGCTGTCGACACTTCCGCCCACCTGTTCGGCACCACCTTCGACATCTCATACGCCAAATTCATCTGCGACTCCACTCGCGTGCCGCGCACTCAAGAAGACCTCAAAAACCTTCTCGGTGAGGTCGTAGCCGACTTCCGCGCCCGCGGCCGTTGCTACGTGAAATTCGAGCGAAAGCAGGCATGCTTCCATATCACCGCCCGATAAACTCCGGTTTTTCCGTCAAAATATCTACCTTTGCAAGCGTAATCAGTCATTCAATCCAAATCCCAATGAAAATCGGATTCGACAACGATAAATACCTCCGCATTCAGTCGGAACATATCCGCCAGCGTATCGCCCAGTTCGGCAACAAACTTTACCTCGAGCTCGGCGGCAAGCTCTTCGACGATTTCCACGCCAGCCGTGTGCTCCCCGGCTTCCAGCCCGACAGCAAGCTCCGCATGCTCGCCCAGCTGGCCGACACTGCCGAAATCGTCATCGTCATCTCAGCCCGCGACATCGAGCGCAACAAGGTCCGCACCGACCTGGGCATCACATACGATATGGACGTGCTCCGTCTGCGTGAGGCCTTCATCTCGCGCGGATTCTGCGTCAATTCGGTGGTAGTCACCCACTACAACGGCCAAAGCTCTGCCGACGCTTTCCGCGACAAGCTCCACCGCCTGGGCATCACCACCTATTGCCACTACACCATCGAAGGCTACCCCACCAATGTCGATCTCATCGATTCCGACGAGGGGTTCGGCCGCAACGACTATATCGAGACTTCGCGTCCGCTGGTCATCGTCACCGCCCCGGGCCCGGGAAGCGGCAAGATGGCTGTCTGCCTCAGCCAGCTCTACAACGAGCACAAGCGCGGCGTGGAAGCCGGCTACGCCAAGTTTGAGACTTTCCCCGTGTGGAATCTTCCGCTCAAACACCCTGTTAACATCGCCTATGAGGCTGCTACGGCCGACCTCAACGATGTCAACATGATCGACCCCTTCCATCTCGAAGCCTACGGCAAGACAGCCATCAACTACAATCGCGACATTGAAATCTTCCCTGTCCTCAACGCCCTCTTCGAAGGCATCTACGGCCATAACCCCTACAAGTCGCCCACCGATATGGGCGTCAATATGGTTGGCTTCTGCATCTCCGACGATGAGGTCTGCTGCCATGCTTCGCTCGACGAAATCATCCGCCGCCACTTCACCGCCCTCAACCGCCTGGCCAAGGGCGAAGCCTGCGACTCCGAAGTCAGCAAGATAGCCCTGCTTATGAAGCAGGCACGCATCACCACGGCCTTCCGCCGACCCGTGGAGGCCGCCCGCGCCCGCGCTGCTTCCTCCGGCGTCCCCTGCTCGGCCATCGAGCTCCCCGACGGCGAAATCATCACTTCCGAAACGTCCGAACTGCTCGGCACCTCGGCCGCCCTGCTTCTCAACGCTATCAAGCATCTCGCCGGCATCGACCATGGCGTACGCCTCATCCCGCAGGTTATGATCGAGCCTATCCAGCATACCAAGACCGCCTATCTGCGCTCGCGCAATAAGCGCCTCCATACCGACGAGGTCCTCGTAGCGCTCTCCGTGCTCTCCACCCACGACGAGCAGTGCCGCCGCGCTCTCGATTCGCTCCCGCTCCTCAAAGGCTGCCAGGTGCATTCCACCGTCATGCTCGGCGAAGTCGACCGCAAGATCTACACCAAACTCGGCGTCGGCTTCACCTGCGACCCCACCGCCTCCCATTAATCTCCGCCTTTTCACCTCATACCTCATATCTCATACCTTAATTTCGTGCCTCAAGTATCTCAACGCGGCGAAATCATGCCCGCATCCCCAATCCGTCGGCTTAACCCGCTGGCCATCGCCGCCGCCGAACGCGGCGTGAAGGTCTACCGCCTCAATATCGGTCAGCCCGACCTTCCCACCCCGCATGAAGGCCTCGACGCCCTTAAACACATCGACCGCACCGTCCTGGAATACTCCCCCTCCGACGGCCTGCGCTCCCTGCGTGAAAAACTCCGCGAATACTACCATCGCTTCAACATCGACGTCGACACCGACGACATCATCGTCACCGCCGGCGGCTCCGAAGCCGTGCTCTTCGCTTTCATGGCCTGCCTCGACCCCGGCGACGAAATCATCGTTCCCGAGCCGGCTTACGCCAACTATATGGCCTTCGCCATCTGCGCCGGTGCCAAGATCGTCACTATACCCTCCACCATCGACAACGGCTTTGAGCTTCCTCCCGTCGAAAAGTTCGAGGAACTCATCACCGAGCGCACAAAGGGCATCCTCATCTGCAATCCCAACAACCCCACGGGCTATCTCTACACCATGAAGGAGATGCTCCAGATTCGTGATCTGGTCAAGAAGCACGACCTCTTCCTATTCTCCGACGAGGTATACCGCGAATTCTGCTACACGGGCGCGCCCTACATCTCTGCTTTCCATCTTCCCGGGGTGGAGGATAAGGTGGTGCTCATCGACTCCGTCTCCAAGCGTTACAACGAGTGCGGAATCCGCATCGGTGCCCTTATCACCAAGCATAAACAGCTCAAACGCAATGTGATGAAGCTCTGCCAGGCCCGTCTGTCGCCTCCTCTGCTCGGCCAGATTGTGGCCGAAGCCTCCATCGATACATCCAAGGAATACATGCTCGGCACATATAATGAATACGTCGAGCGCCGCAAATTCCTCATCGATCAGCTCAACAAGATTCCGGGCTGCTATACCCCCATACCCATGGGAGCGTTCTATACCGTCGTGCGTCTCCCGGTCGACGATGCCGACCGCTTCTGCGAGTGGTGTCTCCGTGAGTTTGAATACGAAGGCCAGACCATCTTCATGGCCCCGGCCAGCGGCTTCTACACCAGTCCCGGCCTCGGCCACAACGAGGTTCGCATGGCCTACGTCCTCAACAAAGAAGAGCTCGCCAAAGCCATGACCGTCCTCCGCCACGCCCTCCTTGCTTACCCCGGACGCACCCTCCCCTGCGATTAATCCCTCATCTCAACCTTGGCCAGCCCTCCATCCTCTTTGGTCCGGGCTCGGCCAGCGTTGCGTAGATGGCCGCCAGGGCTGCGCGCCGCTGGCTCTCCAGCGTCCGCGCAAATTCCGTATCCGGCTCTCCGGCTACCCATGCCAGCACCCCCGCCGCTACGGCGTGCTCTATCTGCCGCCGCACCACCGTCAGCATCCCTGCCGGAATAGCCTCGTCTCCCGCGGTCCTCAACCCGTCGGCCAGCGTCAGGCTCAGCGTCATCGCCGCCCCGTCGTCGTATGGCTTCGCCGCCTCCTTGTCTGCCTCATCAATCTTGCTGGTTTTCACCAGATTGCCCAGCAGCAGCGCCGTCTCGGCAAATACCATCCTGATCACCACCCGCAGCCCCGGTAGGGCGTCGACCGTCAGCAGCGGCCGGCTGCTCCCGCCCGCCATCCTCCGCAGCGCCGACAGCGCCATCATCTCGTCCGTGATGGCCTTCGTGCTCAGCGAAAGGGTCGTCCCGTCCGTCGTCACCGTTCCGCCGGGCTTCTTGTTCTTATCGTCAGCGGCCGGGTCTGTAACCCGGCCGTCCGTGTTGGCTGCGTTTAGCGCAGCGCTTTGGTTTTGTTCTGTTGTCATAGTTAGTCGTCGTAATTTTTTCCCTCACCCGGACGCTCATGGACGCGCCCGCCTGGATTCTCTCTTTATTTTTCTCTTTGATTCTCTCTTTTTCTTTTCTCTCTTCTCTCTTACTGTGATAAAAGCCCGCGGCTTTTATCCTCCCCCGCCCCTTCCCCTCCGCCTTCTCTCCCTTCCCTATCTTTAATTTTGGAAGCGGTTAGAGCTTCAGCTCCAGCCTCCCTCTCGTTGCTCGCTTGAAGTGTTGCAAAGTTACGCCCTGGGGTGTGAAAATTCTTGGCTCACCTCTGTTAAATTCCCGTTAACTCTCCGAAGTTTTCCGCAACAGATTGCTAATCAATTCGTCGCGCCGCCGCGTAAAGTCGCGGTAGGTCTCCAGCAGGTCGAGCACCACCACCGAGGCGTTCTCCACCTCCATATTATACCGGTCTGCCCCCACCGAAGCGCTCCGCGCTTTCCCCATCAGTGCGTCGTTCACTCCCGACACATCCTGAAACATCTGCAGCTGAGTGTGCAGCAGCGCATTGGCTCCAAGATCGCCCACGGGAGTCACCACCTGATGTGGCTCGCCCCACGTCCCGCTCTTGTATGGTATCACGCCACCCGGATCCGACCACATGCTCGTCACATCGTCCCATGTCATATGGTCGGCTTTGCCGGCCTGCGGAAACAGAAGCACACCCTTCGCCGCCGTCGACATCATGCGGTCCATCATCGTCAGCAGGCGGTTCACATGCTTCTGCTGATCCACCACATCTTCCACCAGCGAGTGCACATCCCCGTCCACCATCGGATACAGTTTCACCGCAAACGGATGCGCCCCGCCTTTCAGCGGCGAGTTGTAGCTGTCGAGCACCGTCCCGTCGGGCGCCAGAATCCGGCATCGCCATGTGGTGCCCATCTCCCAGCGCATCCCTATGGCTGCCCGCCCTTCCTTGCGGCGCTGACGGTTCAGACGCTCTATCTTCCGTCTTCCGGTGGTGGCATCGGCTGTGAATACGCTGGCTGTCAGCGGATCGTGGCATAGCAGCCGCGGCTGACACTCCAGCGTCCACACTTCTATCAGTCTGCATCTCCCTTCGCTGGCCTGATAGAAATCTACCGCTCCCATCGGCTGACCCAGCGGCGGCAGCACCGTAGTCTGCATCGTCGCCATCAGCTGACGTATCTCCGAGGCGCGCCGCACATCCCCCTTGGCATAGCGCATCATCACCTCTCCGAGGCTCATATCTATCAGGCGGCCAATCAGTTCGGTGGAGTTGCCGCGGGCATCCCCCACGCCGCTGATAAAGAAGCGGTCGGGAGCCACATTATCTACCCACACCCCCTCGCCGCCGTGGCGTCGGTCGGGCCATACGTGGTGGATTGCCATCCCCGAAATCAGAAATTCCTCAAGGGTTCGGGCGTCCAGCTCGTCGAGGCTGTTCATACGCTTCATAGCCTCAAACGCCGGCTCTATCTCTGCTTCTCTCTCCCTCTCCCTCCCTCGGTCGAGGCGCCAGCGGCCTATCACTGTCTTGATCATCCTGCGTATCAGGTTGTTGGTCAGCGGCAGGTGGCCGTTCTCTTCCATGGCCTCCCCCTCGGTGGCGGCCTGCCCGTTGCGCAGCCGTGCCGGATCCGACCATTGGTCGCCGTAGGCAAACCGCAGATAGCGGCTCCGCCGCGAGCGAGTATTGCTCAGTGCCGACCAGGCCCTGTGGGCCGCTTCCAGTATTTTCAGCTCTTTCTCCATAGTCAGTTGTCGTTATAAAGCAGCGAGTCGTCAAATGCGTATACGCCTGCCGTCTCGCGTATTACCAGCAGGCGCTGTATGTCGGGCACTCCTATTTGTGTCTCAAGCCCGTATATCTCGATTATCCCGTCGGGTGCCACTCTCGCCTGAGGCGCCGATACCCCGGGAGCGGCAAACGGATTCCCTCCCCATGGCAGTCTCGCTCTGTTCAGGGCCGCGGCCTTTTCGGCTATGCATACCGACCCCTCCAACCATCCGCCGGGTGTCTCCTCTCCAAGTCCGGTGAGCCATCCGCCGAGCTTCAGCTCCACAACTCTCACCGTCCCGGCTGGCAGTGTTATGGCTGTCACCCTGTCGGTGCGTTTGCCGGCGCTCACCTCCGCCGCGATATTCTCCACTTTCAGCAGTCTGGCGTCGGCCTGGTGAAGCTGCCGCAGATACCACGCTCTCATATCCTCCCTGGCAAGCGTGTCCAGGTCGTAACTCTCGGTGCGGCTCACGGCGGCGTCGGCTCTCATAGGCTCCAGATAGTGACGCCGCTTCCACAGCGTAAGCATCTCGTTCTCATTTAGTTCCAGCAACATCTCGTTCTCGTTTTAAGGTTGAAAATCAGGGGGCCGGACGTAGCCGCCCCCCGTTGATTGGCTCTTACGCCTTTGCCGTAATCTTCATGTGCGAATTGGGATAGCGGAGCACCAGACACGAGGCCTCGGTGATCACGATCGCATCCACATTGCGCAGTCCGCTCTGGCGCAGGTTCAGCGACTCGGTGCGGAAGGGGATATGGCTGTATTTGGTCACATACTCAGGGTCAATCACCATACCGCAGTCGGCCATGCCACACTGATCAAAAATCTCCGACAGCACCACATACAGGGTGCCGAATTTGGTGTGAATTTCGCTGAAATCGAGGCCCCACTTGGTGTGCACGGCGTCGTTGATCAGCACTCGCGACGCTCCCGTCAGATGAAGCTTCTCAATCAGGTCGCTGCCGGCCATCAGCACTTTCTTCGACGATCCGGCATTGCTGGCGAAGGCTTCGCGGCAGAGCGAAATCAGCGTCTTTTCGCTCCATTCGGCCGTCTTGGAGTAGCTCCACGCATGGTCGGTCTGATTCCAGATGCCATCGGTCAGGAGCACTTCCTCCCCCTTCACAGGGTCGTTCAGGCGGCTCTTGTGGCCAAACAGGAAATTCTTCTCCATCCCGAGGCGCATGTCGATGATGGCGGCTTCTTCCTGGTCGGAGAAGGTCCAGCCTACCTCCTTATTGGCAATCTTCACCAGGGTGCTTTGCTCCACCTGCGCCTTGAATATCTGACACAGATTGTCGGCTTTGGTGGGCACTACGGCACACTGCGGCGTGCACACATCCAGCTCTGCGGCGGCTCGGCCCATGCGCACCAGCTCGGTGCCGATGGCCAGAGCGGGCAGCTCTCCGTCTTCGTTCGCAGTCATCACCGATACGCCGTCGTTCTCCAGGCTGATCACATACAGCACATACTGCTTGCCGCCAGTGTTTACCAGCACCGTGGTCGAGGGCTGGAAGATGTCGTCGGCATCGGTATTGATGGTAAACTTCTGCTGGCCGTTGCGCCCGTCTTGCGCTGCCACTGCTTTTGTCAGTTTGGCGGTTGTGGGGCGGGTATCCACCGAGTAATACTCCACTTTCATCGAGCCTGCGTTGCGGGCGCCGCCGATGCGCGAGATCTGGTCGAGCGGGGTCGACATCGGGCGGATCTTCACGATGCGGCTGTCGATTTCGTTGCGCAACAGGCCCGGAGCCTCGGTCTCAACTCCGGCTGTTGTCAGCGAGCCGCCGCTGAAGTGGCGCCCTACGCCGGCAGCGCCCACGATGGCGGCTGTGGCCAGCCCGCTGTGGAGCCCGTAGGCTGCCTGATCAAATATCTGGATGATGCCGCCTGAAAAGTGCCCTGCAATCCAGCCGAGCACGGCTGAAAGCAGCATCAGAAGGCCCACGGCGAATACGCCTGCTCCGGTTTCGCTGGTCATCCACGAGATAAGTCCGTTCTTTAAAGTCTCAAAAATCTTTTTCATAATTCCGTAATTTTTAGTAGGTTGATTGTTTAAATAGTTGTTGGTTTCTCTCTTGTTCTCAGTCGTTTCCATCCCCTTCATCTTCCGTTTCCGGGGCCTCTCTCTCCTCGGGGGCCTCGTTCCCCTCGGGAGCTTCTCTCTCTTCATCTTTCTCCCTCCGTTTCGGAGCCGTGAATATCGCTCCGAAGAATCGGGCGAGCATTGCGCCCACGGCTGCTATCGCAGTCAGAATCTGCTCAAACTTCTTCATAGTCCTCTCGTTTTTAGTTGATTAATTAGTTAAAGATCCCATATGGAAGGCCTGATATTGGATAGTATCATCGGATACGTCTCCCCGGGTGCTTCCTCTATCCCGGCTTCCTCTATCTGCGGCGATGCCATTAGCTTCTCGATCTGTTCGTTGCGTCCGCGCAGGTATCCGCGCTGTTCCGCCTCTGCCAGCATCGCCTCGATTTCTGTCTGCTTTATCGTTCCGCCCTCTTCCGGGGCCGCAGTCTCGGTGGGTGAGGGTTCTCCCTCGCCCTGCTCCGGCTGGTTCGCTGCTGTCTCCGTTTCGATCTGAAGGCTTTCCGTCTGCTCCGGTCGGCCCGGCTTGTCGCCGGTGTTCGTTTCAGGGCTTTCTGCCGGCTCTGAAAGCCCTTTCCTGTCGGCTTTCTCATCTTGATTACCGCCTTTTTTGTACAAATTAGCTTGCATTTCTTCATTCTCTTTGCTCTGAGTGTTCTCAGGCTCCGTTTTTTTCATTTTTTTCATCTTTTATTTCTTAGTTTTAGGGGTTATTTTCTCTTCCTATTCTTCACTTTATTCATCGCAACTTCTTGAAATTTTTGACAGTGATGCTAAGTATTTATCCCTTTTTAACCATTAAAATTCCCGAAAAACCGAAAAATTCTTCTGTAAAGTTTTACTTTTATAAATCTTTGTGCTATTTTTGTGCTATGCTATTGAATTCCCGAAAATGCACACAGTTTTTTATTGGCACACCTCAACATAAACATATCATAAAATCCATTGCTTATTTTTACATAATTTTGAGTGGCTAATATCCTCTGTAAAGGGGACAACACATTTTCATCTCATTTTTTACCGTTTTGATTGACTGGTAATATTACTATGTATCCGGGTGAGGGAGGTCGTGAGATTTCCCTTGCCTATTTTTATCTTCCGGCTTTCTATGGCCTGATCTCCATATCGTCCGAGCCTCTCCCTTCCGCTGTCCATTCCAGATATTCAGCCCTGGGAAGCGCCACTGGTATCCGGTAGGGGTGATTCACACATCCGCTGACTGTCAGCTTCGCCACCGGACGGGGCTGTCTCGTCCCGCCGTCGATGCTGAGCGTGACTGTCCCGGTGAATCTGCTTGCCGCCAGGTCGATTTCGGCCAGCAGGCGTCTTACTCCGGTGCGCAGCCTCTCCCGGCTTTCTCTCCGAAGTTTTCTCCGGATGCTGATGCGTATCGGGCTAAGGCCGTCGCTGTCAGGCGTTTTCTCTTCCTCTTGAGTCGGATCGTATACCCCGTCGCTACCGGTCAGTGTGGCCATAGTCGTCAGCCTTGACGGCTTAAACCCCTGGGCGAATGGCGGATAATCTACTTCTGAAGTCTCCCATTTCCCGTCATGCTTCCAGACCCTGCGGGGCTTTTCTCCTTCGCGGCAGAGCCAGATCTCGTCATTAATCTGATCATAGGCCACGGCATCTGCCTCGCAGCGGGCTATCAGTGTCTTCACACCCGTAGCCCCGATTTTCAGCAGGCTCCCTCCGGCTATGGCTAAAAGTGCCGCTCCCTCTGCCGTCTGGGCTCTGCAGATGGCGTCGGCTGAACTGATCGGCGCCTCGATGAGGGTTGACGTTGAGTGCACTGACCCATGCTTATCATATATTATAAGTGTGGCGCCGCTCTCGCCGAAGGCTATGAGTCGCAGTCGCGAATGGTCCCACGAGCCGGCGGCTCTGATCGCTTCGCGGACTGTGCGGATAGCCCCGCTTCCGGTGCGGAGACTTGACAAGGGCTCCGACGTGTGGCCTGCCTCGCAGAGCCGCATCCGGTCGGGCTCGTCGCTCTCGCGTGTGCTGCTCTCGCTCAGTGCGGGCAGATGGTCGGTCGCATCGGGCAGCTGATTCAGCAGCCGGTTGTCGAGCGCGTACGCCGAGCCGAGCTCGGGCAGCGCTGTCATCGCCGCGCTGAAGGTGTAATATTTGGCATTCTCTCCGCTTCCGGTCTGCAGGCTTAGCGTAATTTTCCGCGCCCTTGGATCGGGGTAGCTTAGGATAGGGGAGACCCCTGTCGGCATCCCGCTGTTGCCGCTTCCGGTGATTATGTCGGATACCGTCTCGCCGTCTTCGATTTCTACACTTACCATCCCTCGCCATCCTCCGGTGCCTGTGGTGTCATACCCGGTGAAATACTGCCTCAGGGCCAGCCCGGTTTCGCCGGTGCGCCGCAGGTTGCCCAGCGCTGTCCGCCCTCCGGCTTCTGCCGCGCATCCGAATGTCTCGCTGTCGCGCAGCCAGGGTCGGACCGGCGCTTTCGCCGTGACCCGGTTCCTTATCCCTATATAAATAGATGTATCTGTGGTGGCATCCTCTCCGAAGGGGTAGGCAATCTCTGCCTGCACTGCCCATCGGTCGGCTCTGATCGCCTGAGCTATCTTCTGCTGGAGCAGAGCGTTTTCGCCCGCCGCCGTACTCTCTACTCCGGGAAGATGGCAACTGACGCCTGTCGTGGCCTGCCCGTGGTTTATGCGTGAATGGCAATAGTCGCTGTCGCCGTCTGTCGGATCGGGAATAGGTGAGGTCTCCACTATCAGGTTCCTTACCAGACTTCTCCATGGCTGGGCCAGAGTTTTCTGTCCGCTTACCGCAAGGAAAAACGATTGCGCCGCCACCTGACCACCCCCGAGGCTTTGTGTCTCGCCGTTGTATTGCAGCTCTACCTCGCCTGTGCACTGGAATCCCGATTTCGGTCCGACCATCACCGTCGGTCCGGTTAGCAGGGTATCCCCGTTGCTGTCCGTCAGGCGGTATCGTGCCAGAACGGGTTGGATTGAGCGCCCCATCGCTTCGGCCCGTGATTTGAGGCTGGCATAACTGCTGCTCAGCAGCGCCGCCACCTTCCGCGTGTCGGCCGCCGTCAGCGCCGTGGACGTTCCTGTGACTCCGCTCAGTTTCGTCCCTGGCACCGCCACAGCCATCCTCTGCTCTTCGGCATCCGCGATGGTCAGCCCGGGCAATATCGGCATCTCCCCGTAGCTCTTAAAGCTGAACTTCCCGTCGGCCAGCGTGTAGCTCAGGTAAATCGTACGCTTATGCTTCAGCATCAACGCCACCAGACCGCCCTCCAGCTCCGTCGCCAAAATCGGCTCCGCCCCGATGTATCCCAAATCGCAGATCGCTCCCTCACTGCCAGCGCCCGTCGGCTCCTCAATGCCTGCGCCCAGCCGTCCTTCATCGGCCGCGCCCAGCCGTCCCTCTCTGGAGAAAAATATCACCCGCTCACCCTTCAGCCTCAACTCGCAGCAAGGCCTCCATGCCCCGTCGGCTATCTTCCGCACCATCGGTGCAGGCCTCCACACCTCCGGCCGCTCCATATCCCGGCGCACATTCACGCACCCTCTCATCTCCGGTTTCCCGGCAAATTCCGTCTCCTTGAAAATTTCCATAGCTCTCGTTTCCTCTCTTAGTTCGCATTCTCGTTCTCTTTCTCTTTCTCGCTCTCGCTCTCGCTCCCGCTCCCCCGCTCCCGCTTCGCTTTTCGCTCCCGCTTCGCTTTTCGCTCCCGCTCCCGCTTCGCTTCTCGCTCCCGCTCCCGCTTCGCTCTCGCTCCGCCCTCGCTTCCGCTCCGCTTCCAAAAGCTTGCTCTCCCGCTCCCGCTTCGCTTTTCGCTCCGCCCTCGCTTCCGCTCCGCTTCCAAAAGCTTGCTCTCCCGCTTCCTTCTTTCCATTCTTTAATTTTGGAAGCGGTTAGAGCTTCAGCTCCATTCTCCGCCTTCCCTATTTTAAAATTTTGAAGCCAGCGCAAAGCTTCAGCTGCGAATTTTGGCAGTGGTTAGAGCTTAAGCTCCATCAAAAAGCCTCTCAATCGCTCCCCAAAAGCCCGTTCGCTCCGTTTTGGTATAGCTCTCTCGCTTGTCGTTCCGGCTTTTTGTCTTTTCGGCTTGCTCTGCAAAGTTACTATCGTCCGTCGGCCGAAGTCAATACCCCTGCCTTTTCTTCCCGGTTTTAACATTTCCCATCCCCCTCATCCTCAGCCCCTCTCCGCCCTCTATTTTAACAATAGTTAATTCCAATTTTAACAATCCCGCCCTTTCCCTCCTTCTTCCCTCTTCCCTCTTCCCTCTTCCCTCTTCCCATCCTCTTTCCCTCCCTACTTTTTAGTTGTCGGCGATTCATCGCCGATCCTATCCTTTACTGTGATAAAAGCCCGCGGCTTTTATCTGTCCCCTCGCTTCCCGCTTCGCCCCCGCTCCCCGCCTTCTGTCCTCTGTCCTCTGTCCTCTGTCCTCCGTCCTCTGCCCTCTGCCCTCTGCCCTCTGCCCTCTGCCCTCTGCCCTCCGGTGAGCCCTCGGCGAGCTGATCTGCCGATTCTTAATTGCCTCAATTGTTGTTTTTTCGCTAACTATATCGTATATTTGCATGCTGAAAAGTGTGCTCCCACCGCTCTCATGAGCCTGTGGGCGCGCTCTGATAGGCTGACTATTAGCGGGTTAGCCTTCAGCTCTATGGGCTTCATGGGCCGCCCGGAGGGGCGCCGACAGGCCCGCATCGGGGCTCGGAATCGCCCGCTGCCCCCTCATCCGGCGCCTTCAAAAGCGCTTTTTGCAACGGAAAAATAAATAAATAATAACCATCAATATTTTTTAATTAACCAAGATGCAAAGCAAAGGAACCCTCGGTAGCATCATCGCCGGAATCATCGCCATTTTCCTGGTGCTGGTGTGCCTGTTCTACCTGTCGTTCACCCTGGTATCCTCCAAGCAGGAAGCCAAGGCCGAACAGTATGCCCTTAACGTGGCTGCCGGACAAGGCAAGAACTCCGAGCTGTACAACAAGGCTTACAAAGCCTACATCGACTCAATCAGCAAAGAACCCGTCTGGTTGGGCTACAACTACAACGAAGTGCAGAAATGGGGCGTCGGCCTCGGCCTCGACCTGAAAGGCGGTATGAACGTCATCCTTCAGGTCTCAATGCCCGACCTGCTCCGCTCAATGAAAAATGCCGACACTGATCCGCTGTTCGACCAGGCTCTGGCCAACACCGACTCCATCATCGCCGGCAACCACTCCAGCGACTACGTCGGCACCTTCGTCGACCAGTATCGCAAGCTCAACCCCGGCGCCGACTACTCTGTGGTCTTCTCCGCTATCGTCAACCAGGGTCAGAGCGACAAGCAAGTGGTCTCCATCCTTAAAAATGAAGTCAAGGACCGCGTCAACAACTCCGCCACCAATGTGCTCCGCTCGCGTATCGACGCCTACGGCGTCGTTTCGCCCAACATCCAGGTGCTCCAGGACAACGACGGCCAGATCCTCCTCGAGCTCCCTGGCGTAAAAGAGCATCAGCGTGTGCGTGAGCTCCTCCAGCGCTCCGCCAACCTCGAATTCTACGAGTGCTACGGCGCTAACGAAATCGCCGGCCAGGTGGCTCAGCTCGACAACGCCCTCCGCGCCAAAAACGGCACCGGACTGCGCGAGCACTTCCTCATGATCAACAATGAGGCTACCCCGGTCTTCGCTATCGCTACTGCAAAAGAGCGCGAGAACATCGACGCCCTGCTCAACAGCCCCGAGGCTAAGCAGTATCTCCCCTCCAACCTCAAGCTCCGCTGGTCGGTGAAACCCACCCCCATCAACTTCACCGATACCGTCACCAAGCAGGAACGTCAGATCGACTCCTACCAGCTTATCGCCCTGCGCACCACCAACGGCGGCCCCGCCCTCGATGGTTCTTGCGTCATCGGCGCTACCAGCGACTTCGACCAGATGCAGGGCAACGTGGTCTCAATGACCATGAACTCCGACGGCGCCCGCGACTGGGCACGTATCACCCAGCGTAACATCGGCCATCCCGTAGCCATCGTCCTCGACGATCTCGTCTACTCATACCCCAACATCCGTCAGGCCATCGAAGGCGGTCGCTCGCAGATCACCGGCGACTTCACCATCGAAGAGGCTCAGGACCTTGCCAACGTGCTTAAGTCGGGTAAGATGACCGCCAAAGTCGACATCATCTCCGATATGGTTATCGGTCCGTCGCTCGGTCAGCAGGCCATCGAATCCGGTATCTGGTCGTTCATCGTGGCCCTCGTGCTCCTGATGATCTTCATGTGTGCCATCTACGGCCTCATCCCCGGTCTGATCGCCAACTTCGGTCTGGTCTGCAACCTCTTCTTCACCTTCGGTATCCTCGCCTCCTTCCAGGCAGTGCTTACCCTTAGCGGTATCGCCGGTATCGTGCTCGCCCTGGGTATGGCCGTCGACGCCAACGTGCTCATCTTCGAGCGCGCCAAAGAAGAGCTTCGCGCCGGCAAAGCCGTCCGCACCGCTATCGCCGACGGTTATTCCAACGCCTTCTCGGCCATCTTCGACTCCAACCTCACCTCTATTATCACCGGTGTAATCCTCCTCTTCTTCGGTACAGGCCCCATCAAGGGCTTCGCCACCACCCTAATCATCGGTATCATCTGCTCGTTCTTCACGGCCGTTTATCTGACCCGCATCTTCTTCATCGTATGCGGCAAGACCAAAGCCTTCCAGAATCTCACCTTCTCTACCTCTATCTCGCGCAGGATGTTCACCAGCGCCAACTTCAACTTCCTTGGCGCCCGCAAAGCTGCTTTCCTCGTCATCGCAGCCTTTGTCGCAGTCTGTGTCATCTCGCTCTTCGTCCGCAACCTCAACCAGGGTATCGACTTCTCCGGCGGTCGCAACTATGTGGTGAAATTTGATAAACCCGTCAAGACCGACGCCCTCCAGCAGGCCCTCCAGCCCGTCTTCAACGCCGACGGCAATGTGGCCTCCGTTTCGGTGATCACCATCGAAAACTCCAACCAGGTGCGTATCTCCACCAACTATAAGATCAAGAGCTCAGAGGAAGCTTCCGCTATCGAAGAAGAAATCACCCGCAAGATGTTCGACACCTTCAAGGCTGAAGGCCTCCTGCCCAACGGCATGACCCTGGAGCAGTTCTCCACCTATGATGAAACTCAGGGCATCCTCTCGTCGCAGACCGTCGGCCCGACCGTCGCCAACGACATGCGCAACAAGGCCTACATCGCCGTGGCTCTCTCGCTGCTGGCAATGTTCCTCTACATCCTGCTGCGCTTCCGCAATGTCGCCTTCTCTCTGGGCGCCCTTGCTGCCGTAGCCTTCACAGCCTTCTCCATCATCGGCTTCTATTCGCTCTTCTGGGGTGTGTTCCCCTTCGCCATGGAGGTCGATCAGACGTTCATCGCTGCCATCCTGACCATCATCGGTTATCAGATCAACGATACCGTGGTAGTCTTCGACCGTGTGCGTGAGGACATCGCCCTCTATCCCAAGATGGACTTCTTCACCCTGGTCAACAAGTCGCTCAACTCGACCCTCGGCCGTACGATCATGACTTCGGTATCGACCCTCCTCGTGCTCGTCTGCATCTTCGTCCTCGGTGGCGACTCCATCCGCTCGTTCATCTTCGCAATGCTGTTCGGTGTAATCACCGGTACACTCTCCACCATGTTCATCGCCACCCCCGTGGCCTACCTGGTGAAGACCCGCAAAGCCTGAATCCCCTAAGCCGGCAGGCGCCCCAGGCTTCATCGCCTCTAAGGCTTGGCCACACGCCCGGCCACAACGGCCTCTGCGCCGGCGATCCATCAGATACCAAAAAGAGAGCAGACCCTCGGGTCCGCTCTCTTTTTTGCATCTATCCCAGGCTTCGCCTCCTTGGCGTCCAGCTCGGATTCTCGCCTCTTTGGCGCCCAGCTCAGGTTTTCGCCTCTTTGGCGCCCAGCTCAGGTTTTCGCCTCTTTGGCGCCCAGCTCAGGTTTTCGCCCGCAAGCCGGGGCGGTTGCTTTTCTCTTCTTTTATCTTCTTTTCCCGCGGCGCCTATCTTAGCTAAATTAGCTAAAGTAGCTATTTTAGCTACCATAGCTACCATAGCTATCTTAGCAGCCTTGGCTTCCTTAGCTGCCTTATTCTCTTTGGCTCCTTGGGCTTTTGGGCTCTTGGAAAGAGCCAAAAAGAGCAAGCCCCGCTTGCGTTGCTTCCCTGAAGGGAGCGGCAAGCGGAGCCTGTTGTTTGTTGATGCTCTCAAAGTGCGAGCTGATAAGAATCAAATCTATGCCGCAGAGGGCGCCCGGGAATCGGATCTATGCCGCGATAGTGCGGCCGGAAATCAAGCCTCGCTCTTGCGGGCGGCGGGATTAGAATATGCCGTTGACGCCGGCGAGGATCAGGGTCAGATAGCCGAGAATCAGGCCGACGATACCCATGATAAGGCCGGTCTTGATCATATATTTCTGCTGAATGAAACCGGTGGCGTCGGCCAGAGCATTCGGGGGTGTGGAGATCGGAAGCACCATTGCCAGCGAGGAGCAGATGGCCACACCGATAAGCAGCGTAGACACGCCGCCGAAACCGGCAAGCTGCGTCTGCATTGAGTCGCCTGCGATGGCCAGAATGGGCACAAACAGGGCCGCTGTGGCCGTGTGGCTGATGAAGTTGGCCATGAGGTAGCAGAGCAGACCAGATCCGATGATGACCATCAGAGGTGACCAGCTGCCGAAGGGGATAGCTTCAATCAGATGGGTGGCAAGGCCCGAACCCTTCATGGCAACGCCCAGCGAGAAGGCGCCGGCAATCATCCAGAGGATACTCCAGGAGATCTGCTCCAGGTCGCGCTTGGTGATTACCCCTGCCACGCAGAGCACACCGACCGGAAGCATGGCCACCACATTGGCGTTCACGCCTGTGAAGGCGTCGGTAAGCCACAGAAGCACGGTCACGCCGAAGGTGATGTATACCACTACATCGCGCCAGCTCGAATCGTGGCTCGATTCAATCACCAGATTTATAGTCTTTTGGGTGAAGGGGAAGAGTTTGCGGAGCACGAACCATGCGATAACCAGCAGCAGGATTACCATGGGCACCATCACCATCATCCACGTACCGAATCCGATGCCGAGATTCATGCCCGTGGGGTCATTGAGGAATTTCAGGGCGATGGCGTTAGGGGGAGTGCCGATAGGAGTACCTATACCGCCGATATTGGCGCCGATGGGGATGGCCAGAGCCAGACCGATTTTACCTTTGCCGTTGGCAGGCAGCGCGCTGAGCACCGGGCCAAGGAACGTCAGCATCATGGCGGCGGTGGCGGTGTTGGAGATGAACATTGAGAATACGGCGGTCACAAGCAGGAAGCCCAGAAGCACATTCTCCGACTTGGTGCCGAACGGCTTGAGCATCACTTTGGCAAGCTTTACGTCCAGGCCGCTCTTCGTTGCTGCGATGGCCACGATGAATCCGCCGATGAACAGCATGATGGTCGGGTCGGCGAAGCAATGCAGGATAGCCGTGTTGCTGACCAGATTTTCATATTTCTCGCCTCCACCCGCGCTCTGGAAAAACCATAACGCCGAGTCGGAAGTGCAGAATAGCAGAAGGACCACTACCACCAGCGATGTAGTCCATGCCGGCACCGGCTCCAGAAGCCACATCAGGGCTGCAAAGGCGAATATGGCCAGACAGCGCGATTCGATGACGTTGATGCCCGGCAGTCCGTAGAGGGCCGACGGCGCAAGCCAGAAAAACAAGGCTACGATAGTCGCAACGCCGATTTTGATGACGCGAGTCCCAAGGGGATTCCTGTTTTTGCGGTGTTCCTTTTTCCACTCGTGGTATGCTTCCACGAGGTGAAACCCATGAAAAATAGTAAACATGATCGGTTTATAGTTGTAATTATTGGATTCCTATTTACCCTTTTCCCTCCAGTCTATGTTTGGCGGGTGCAAAGTTAGCAATTATTCTCCACTCAACCAATCATCTGACCCTCAGAATTGTCCTTAGAACTAAAGACCGTGTGGCCGAAACAGCTCTTAACGAATATTAACATAATATGTGGGATAAATCTGAACCTTTATTAATAACTTTGCCATTGGGTTAATAAACCTTTATAATTGTAAAGCAAAGGTTGAAATCCACTCAACAATAGGCCTAATCTCCTGCAGGTAAGCCTTTTGCCGCAGCCGGCAGCCTGACGCGCCGCCGGAACAATAATAAACCAACAAAATTGATATTAATTACGGCTCAAGCCGAAATTACGGTGCATTTGTTAAAATCGCGGATTAGAAATGTTAAAGTTTAGGCGTAGAGTTTGACGA
>ERZ808037.876-NODE-876-length-23715-cov-3.633725_pt1 | contig 23715 bp, 17 predicted proteins | sample MGYA00380190_ERZ808037 | MGnify/ENA primary metagenome ERZ808037 (study PRJEB31490, sample SAMN06133399) | mouse gut metagenome | isolation source: J9 | host: mice | place: China: Chengdu | collected 2015-05 ... | reverse complement strand
CAGCGACCCTCGATGTAAGGCGAGCGAGGACAAGCGAACATGCCATCGCCTGGCCGGCCTGGCCGGCTCGCTCGGCCGCCTATCTCACGCAACGATCGAGAATCGCATGGGCAAGGGCATCCTTGCCCATCAGCGGAAGCTTCTCGCTCCCACCACCCGAAACAATGACGACCTCGTTCTCGTCAGTGGCGAAGCCGCGCCCGTCGCCGACGAGGTTGCCGATGATGAGGTCGGCGTGCTTTGAGGTTAGCTTGCGCTTCGCGTTCGCCTCGACGTCTTCCGTCTCGGCCGCGAAGCCCACCACGACTTGGCCGTCGCGTTTGCGCGCACCCATCGTCGCAAGGATATCGGGGTTCTCGACCAGCTCGATTGACGATAGCGCCTCGTCGTCGGCGCCCTTCTTCAATTTCGCGTTAGCCGCATAAGCCGGACGGTAATCGCTCACAGCTGCGGTGAACACGGCGATGTCGCTCTCGTCAAACCGCGCATCAACCGCTTCGAGCATCTCGAGCGCCGTCTTTACGCGCACAACCTCGACCCCATCGGGATCGTCGAGCGCCACCGGCCCCGCGACCAGCGCAACCTCTGCTCCCCGGTCGCGCGCCGCCTCCGCGAGAGCGAACCCGGTCTTGCCTGACGAGGGGTTCGAAATGAACCGCACCGGGTCGATCGGCTCGATGGTCGGCCCTGCCGTCACGAGCACGCGCTTGCCCGCGAGGTCCTGTTTTGTCCCGAGAACATCGAGCGTTGCGGCAACGATGGTTTTCGGGTCGGCGAGCCGCCCCTTCCCCACGTCGCCACACGCAAGATAACCGCTATCGGCGTCGATGAACGTCACGCCGCGATCGCGGAGCGTCTTCATGTTCGCTTGCGTCGCTGCATTCTCATACATGTTCACGTTCATGGCAGGCGCGATCACGAGCGGCGCGCGCGTCGCGAGCGCCGTTGTCGTCAGCAGGTCATCGGCGATGCCGTTCGCCACTTTCGCGATGACGTTCGCGGTGCACGGTGCGATGAGGAACACGTCGGCTTCCTTTGAAAGAGAGATGTGGTGAATCGGGTCGCCCGGTCGGTCGTCGAACAGCCCCACTGCCACCGGCTCGCGCGTGAGCGCCCGAAACAGAGTCGGGTTGATGAAATGCGTCGCGCTCTCGGTCATGACGACCTTGGCCCGCACGCCCGCCTTCTGCAGCCCGCGGATGATCTCGCACGTCTTGTAAATCGCGACGCACCCCGTGACTCCGATTAAAACCGTTTTACGCATGCTAGCTCCTCGATTCCCTCAATCGCTCCAGCACGTTCGCCAAATCCTCCGGCAGCTCGTCTTCGAATTCCAGGTGCTCGCCCGTGACCGGGTGGTCGAACGCGAGCTTGAACGAATGCAAGAACTGCCGCCCGAGGCCCAAGTTAGCAGAATCAGCCTTCGGCCGGTTCGACGTATACATCGGATCTCCGACGAGTGGATGCTTTGCATATTCCATGTGCACGCGAATCTGGTGCGTGCGTCCCGTGAACAGCTTGCAGTCGATGAGCGTGTAACCGTTGTCGCGCGGCCCCGCTTCGAACCGCTCGCGCACCGTGAAAGTCGTGATCGCCTCGCGCGAGCTATCGCAGTCGCGAATCGCCATGCGCGTGCGATCCTTCGCGTGGCGCGCGATTGGAGCGTCGATCATTCCTGTCTCACCGGCGATGATGCCATGCACGAGTGCAAGATAATGCCTGTCGACGACGCGGTCTTGGATCTCTTTCATGAGAGCCTCGCCCGCGAAATCGGTCTTGGCAGCGAGCATCAGCCCTGTCGTGTCCATGTCGAGCCTGTGCACGATGCCGAGGCGGTCGAGCTCGCCCTGCACGTTGCACAAGTTCTCGGCGCCACAGTGGTAAATGAGGGCGTTCACGAGCGTCCCGTCGGCATGGTCGCCCGACGGATGACACACGAGCCCCGCCTGCTTCGACAGCACGATCACGTCGTCGTCTTCGTAACGGATGTCAAGCGGAATCGGCTCACCCGTGAGCGGCGTCGGCACTGCCTCCTCGTCGACTTCGTAGACGATTGGCTGCCCGGCGCTCACCATTTGCTTCTTGGAGGCCGGCTCGCCTGCGACGAGCACGCGTCCCTCCTCGATCGCTTTCGCAGCCGCCGACCGGCGCGCGTAAAACCCGAGCTGACCGAGCAGCGCATCGAGCCTAACGCCTTCATCCGCCGACGTCGCCATATGCAACCGCGATGCACTCACCTGAGCCTCCTCGATCAATTAAGCGTTTGTTGAAGATAGGTTAACGTAAAAACTGGGCGGGATTGCTACTTCCCCGACTTATCCGCTTCTTGCCGCCAAGCGACAATGAAACCAATGAAAAGCAGGGCAACTCCGCATGTCACGCCGATGTCGGCGACGTTGAACACGGGAAAGTCAATGAACGTGACCGCAATGAAGTCCGTGACATAACCTTGCGCGAAACGGTCGATGACGTTGCCGATCCCACCGGCGGCGATAAGCGCTATTGCCACGGTCTGCACTGCGTTCATTGACTTGATGTCCCAAAAGAAGTAGGCAATTAGCGCCGCAACCACCGCAAGTGAAAATATCCCGAGCGCAGCCGTGTTGCCCGCGAACATGCCCCATGCCGCGCCCGTGTTGTGAACGAGCCGGATGTCGACGAGCCCGCCGAGCACGCTGCCGAACAGCGTCCCCGGCGCAGCTCCGCCGAACAGGCTCTTCGTCCACTGGTCAAGCAAAATCCATGCGACGATAACCGCCACAAGCAGTGCGATTTTACGGGTTGGCTTCATCTAATCGGTAAACCCGATCTCGTCGAGAACGTCACCGCAGCGCTTGCAGACCTCCACGTGATTCGCGTTGCCACCGAGCTCGCGGTAATTCCAGCAGCGCGGGCACTTCTCGCCCGCCGCATGCAGCACTTCGCACGCGAACTCATCGCCGCACGCCAGCTCGACGCCCGACACGATGAAGAGCTCCTCGAGCGCAGCCGTCCCAAAGCCCTCGAGAACGGCAAGCGCCTCGGCCGGCGCCGTCACCTTCACGGCCGCCTCCTGGCTCTTGTTCACGAACTTCTCCGCCCGCGCTTCCTCGAGCGCCTTCGTCACGACCTCGCGCGCCTCCATCGCCACGGCGAACGCTGCAACATCAGCTGCGCCGTAGTCGGCCGGAAGCGCCGGGACGAAGTCTCCGCGCTCAGGCCAACCCGCCAGTTGCACGCTGAATGGACGCCCGTCCTCGCGCAGCGCCTCGGGGTAGTTCTCCCACACCTCATCACACGTGAACGACAGGATCGGCGAAAGCACGCGCACGAGCACCTCGAGCACATTCATCATCACCGTCTGCGCGGCACGGCGGCTCGTCCAATTCGGCGCGTCGGAATAGAGCCGGTCCTTCGTCGCGTCCATGTAGACGCTCGAAAGCTCGTTCACGAAGTCATAACAGCTGCGGTAAACCGCCTGGAACTTGTAAGCATCATAAGCCGCCTCGCACTCGCGCAGCAACGCGAAAGCGCGACCCATCATATATTTGTCGATCGGCTCGAGGTCGTCCCACGACGTCACGGCGTCGTTCGGCCCGAAGTCGCTCAAATTGCCGAGCAGGTTGCGCAACGTGTTGCGGAACTTACGGTAGGCATCCGACACCTGCTTCAGGATGCCGTCGGAAATCGAAACGTCGTGCGAGTAATCGACCGACGCGACCCACAGGCGCAGCACGTCCGCGCCGAACTTGTTCATAACCTCAGCGGGATCGACGCCGTTGCCCTTCGACTTCGACATCTTCTCGCCGTTCTCGTCTACCGTGAAGCCGCAGTGCATGACCGACTTGTAAGGCGGCACGCCATAGGCGCCCACACTCGTGAGCAGCGACGACTGGAACCAGCCGCGATGCTGGTCGGAGCCCTCGAGATACATCTCGGCCGGGAAGTGCAGCCCCTCGGCCTCGCGGTGCTTGCACACACTCGTGTGCGACACGCCCGACTCCCACCAGACGTCGAGGATGTCCTTTTCCGGGCTCAGGTCCGCCACGCCCGCGCCGCACTTCGGACAGCACGTGTCGGCCGGCAGGTAATCCGCCGGGCGCTTCGTGAACCATGCATCGGCGCCTTCGTCGTAAAACAGCTTGATGACAGCGTCAAACGTCGCCTCGGTCGCAACCGTCTCGCCGCACTTGTCGCACGTGAACACCGGAATCGGCACGCCCCATGAGCGCTGGCGCGAAATGCACCAGTCGGGACGGTCGGCGACCATCGCGCCGATGCGGTTCGACGCCCATGCGGGAATCCACTCGACTTGCGAGTCGATTGCCTTCGACGCTGCCGCGCGCAGCCCCGTGTCATCCATCGACACGAACCACTGATTCGTCGCGCGGAAGATGACCGGCTCATGGCAGCGCCAGCAGTGCGGGTAGCTGTGGTTGATGTCCTCGTGGAGGATGAGCATGCCGCGCTCGCGCAGCCACTCGATGATGACCGGGTTCGCCTCGTTGACTTCCATGCCGGAAAACGGGCCGCCCGTGCCGATGCCCTCGCCCTCATAGAAACGCCCGTCGTCGTCGACCGGCATGATGACCGGCACGCCGAACTTCTGGCCCGCCAGATAGTCGTCGACGCCATGACCAGGAGCCGTGTGCACGATGCCCGTGCCGTCTTCCATCGTGACGTAATCAGCGAAGATGAACACGCCCTCCTCGCCCTCGTCGGGGAAGATGGGCAACTTATATTTGTTGCCCTGCAGCTCGGTGCCCGTGGCGCTCCAGCCCTCGACGACCTTCGCGTCGCCCCAGCCAAACTTGTCCACGAGCTTCTCGACGAGCGCCTCGGCCATGATGTAGGCGCGCCCGTCATGCTCGACGGCGACATAGGCCTCCGTCGGATGCAGAATGACTGCATCGTCGGCCGGCAACGTCCATGGCGTCGTCGTCCAGATCGCGACGTCGAGCTTGCCTTCCCACGCCTCGAGGCCGGCCGGAACCGTCGTCATCTCGAAGCGCACGAAAATCGCCGGCGACACCTCGTCGCTATATTCGATCTCGGCCTCGGCGAGCGCCGTGTGGCAGTGCGAACACCAGTGAATCGGCTTGCGCCCGCGATAAACCGCGCCGTCGAGGAACATCTTCTTGAACACTTCGACGTTGCCTGCCTCGTAATTCGGCAGGAACGTGAGATAAGGATGCTCCCAGTCCGCGTTCACGCCGAGACGCTTGAAACCCTCGCGCTGCACATCGACGAACCGCTCGGCCCACTCGCGGCACAGCTCACGCACCTTCGACTGCTCCATTTCGCGCATCTTCTCGGTGCCGAGCTTCTTCTCGACCTCGTGCTCGATCGGCTGGCCGTGGCAGTCCCAGCCGGGGATGTAGGGCGAGAAAAACCCGCGCTGCGCGTGCGACTTGATGACGAAATCCTTCAGCACCTTGTTGAACGCGTGCCCGATGTGGATCGGCCCGTTCGCATAGGGCGGGCCGTCGTGAAGCACCCAGGGCTGGCCGTCCTTGTTCTTCTCGAGCACCTTCCAATAAAGCTGCTCCTCTTCCCACTTCGCGAGCCGTTTCGGCTCGTTCTCGGGCAAGTTGCCGCGCATCGGGAAATCCGTCTGCGGCAAGTTCATCGTGTCTTTGTAAGCGTTCGCCACGTTATCCTCTTTCAGTTGCAAACATAAACCCAATGATTATAGTCGATTCAGGTTACAATGAAATGCAATGTTCGGTTTCGGATAGGAGAAACTCGTGGATTTCAAAATCGTGACTGATTCGAGCGCTAACTTGACCGATGAGATGATCGAACGCTTCGAAATCACCGTGCTTCCGTTGCGTTTCATGTCGGATGGCGAGGAGTTCCAGAGCTACAACGAGGGTCAGAAGAGCGACCTCGAGCAGTTTTACACGTTGATGCGAGATGGCAAGGTGTTCACGACGTCGCTTCCCTATCCAGACAAATCTGAAACCGCGTTCAAGAAGTTGCTCGACGAGGGCAACGACGTGCTCTACATAGGCTTCTCGAGCGGCCTTTCCGGAACGTACGAGGCGATGGCGGGCATTCTGGATTCACTGCGCAAGGATTATCCCGACCGCAAGATTTACCACACTGACACTCGCGCAGCCGCCATGGGAGAAGGCCTTCTCGTCTATAAAGCGGCCTTGCTCGCAGAAGGCGGCGCTTCGATCAAGGAAGTCCATGCTTGGGTTGAGGCGAACAAGCTCAACCTCGCTCATTGGTTCACCGTCGACGACCTCGTCTACCTGTTCCGCGGCGGGCGCGTATCGCGCACGAGCGCATGGGCCGGGTCGCTTCTGAACATCAAGCCGGTGCTCCACGTCGACAACGCCGGCCATCTCATTCCGATGGAGAAGGTCCGCGGACGCAAGAAGTCGATCATGGCTCTCGCTGACCACATGGAGGAATCGGCGCAGCAGCCGGTTGCCGACCAGACCGTCTTCATCAGCCACGGCGATTGCAAGGAAGATGCGGACCTGCTCGTGGAAGAGCTCAAGAAGCGATTCGGCTGCACGGACATCCACGTTCATTGTCTCGATCCCGTCATCGGCGCACATTCCGGCCCCGGCACGCTCGCACTGTTCTTCATGGCGGACGCGCGGTAACCGAATTATTTGTAATCAGCGGGGTTCTTCGAGCTTGAGCCGGTTCCCGTCCCGGCCAGGCGCAGCTCGCGCCCGAATTTGAGGGCAGATTCGCCAAAGCGCTCCTTGACTTTGTCAGTTGCCGCAAGCAAATCATGGTGGTCGGATTCGGAATCATACGACAAAGCCTCATCGTCGAAGAGTCGCATCTGATCGACGGAGCCAACGCCGTCGAATCCAGTGACTGCCACTCCCACGAGCCGCAGCGCCATTCCCGGTTGCCAGAGCTCGTCGAGCATGGTATGCAGCTTATCCTGAAACAGGAATTCGTCATCAGACGGCGCGCGCAGTTGAATTTGAGTGCTGCGCAGCGACAGGTCTGCATAGCGCACCTTGAGCGCGAGCGTCGAACCTGATAGTCCCTTGCGGCGCAGGCGGCGGCCGACTTTCGCCGCCATCGTGTCGATTGCGGCTTCTATATCTTCCCGCTTCGTCAAATCGCAAGCGAACGATGTTTCGTTTGAGACCGACTTGACCTCGTCATCAGGCTCGATAGGGTCGCTCTCTTCACCGCGCACCCGTTCGAGAAGCATTTCTCCGACCTTCCCCAAAGCACGCACTATCTCGTCCGCGTCAGAGCGGTAAAGGTCGCCGAGCGTCTCGATGCCACGCGCCTTCAACTTGGCCTCGGTTGAAGCGCCGACCCCGCTTAACCGGCGCACAGGAAGTCGATCGATGAAGTTCAGCTCGCTTCCCGGCATGACAACCGTGAGCCCTCGCGGCTTGTCCATGTCGGACGCGAGTTTCGCGATCGACTTCGTCGCGCCGACGCCGATCGAGCAGGTCACGCCGAGTTCGGAAACGCGCTCTTGAATCCGTTGCGCGATGGCGACGGGATGCTCCGGATTGATCGCGGTGGGCGTAACATCGGCGAATGCTTCGTCAATGCTCACCTGCTGGATGCGTGGCGTCTCATCGCGGATGATCGCCATCACTGCGTTCGAGACTTCGCGGTAACGGTCAAAGTGTCCCGTCGTCCAAATCGCGTCAGGGCAGAGCCTGCGCGCAGTTGAAGAGGGCATTGCCGAATGCACCCCGAAAGCTCGTGCTTCGTAAGACGCAGTTGAAACGACGCCCCGCTTGTCAGCGCTGCCGCCGACAATCACCGGCTTGCCGCGCCAAGCCGGATGGTCGAGCTGTTCGACCGAGGCGAAAAATGCGTCGAGGTCGACGAGCAGCACCGCCCTTCCCTCCCAAGGAACCGCGGATAACGCGTCGAATTCTGTCCTGTCACGATCGTTCATATCGAAAGTCTAACATGTCCAACGGGCCAGCAGCCTGTGCTAGAATTTCCACGTTGAACACCGTTTGAAAGGAAGCGCTGTGACTGGCAACGACACTTCTTGGGCTGATTTCTCGGGAACTGAAAACCCCTTTGGAACCCCAGAATCGTTTATCAACGCTCTTGCAGACGCCGCGGCTACGCGCGCTATTTCCTATCAGCCCGACACGTCGGCAAGGGCATTCAAGCGCGCCCTTTCCTCGACGCTCATGCTCCCGGAAGAAACCATTCTCGTGGGCGCGACGGTCTCGAACATGATTTCCGCCGTTGCGCAATCATTTGAGTCATGCACTGTCGGGGTGATGGTGCCTTGCCCAGTCGAGTATGTCCTCGCGGTAACCAACACGGGGCATCAGATAGCGCGAATTTCCGGAACGTCGAACTTCGTTGCCCCCGATTTCGAAACAGCTGCAAGCCAGGGCGAGAGGTTCCAAGCGGCAATTCTTTCCAACCCAGGCTTCCCGACGAGCCGATTGCTCCCGAGACGCATCCTCGACACCTATCTTGAAACCTGCGATTGGGTTATCGTCGACGAGCGCTCAATCGAACTCACGCTAGGCGGAAAGAGCTACGCGAGCCTTGTCGAAGACCATCGCAACCTGATCGTCGTGCAGTCGTTCTGCGACCAATACGCATTGCCTGGCGCGCCGGTCAGCTATCTTGTCGCCCACCCCGACATCATTGTCGAAATCGAGCGTTTCTATGATGCAACTGCGATTTCAGCGCTCCCTGAGGTGTTCGCGGAGCCTTCAGTTCGCGAATATCCCAAACTCGAGAGCGTGCGGCAATTCCTTGCCGGCGAGATTCCGTGGATGCAGACGATGCTCTCGCTCATTCCCGGCGTCGACATCTTCCCCGCTGAAGCAAACTACGTCATGTGCGCGCTGAACGAGGCGACTTCTTCGAGCGCGATTTCGAACGTGAACGACCTGGCTGAACACCTGAAAGACCATCGCTGCATCATCCGGAAACTAAGCAACACGCCCGGCATCGGCAACCTGGGCAGCTTCTGCGTCTCCGTGCGCACGCGTCAGGAAAACCTTCAACTTATTGAGGCGCTTCGCGCGATTTTGGCGTAAACATGCAAGTGGTCCCCGCCTTATATAGGCGGGGACCACTTGTTCTAGACGCTTCTGTTGAGGCGACCTGAGCGCCGGATCACCTCGCTACTTAACCGTCACTTTGCACTTGGCGGCCGTGCCGTCAGTGGCATAGGCCCAAATAAAGCACGTCCCCTTCTTCTTCGCCGTCACCTTGCCAGTCTTGGCATTCACGGTTGCGACGTCCTGGTTGGAGCTTTCATAGCGAAGCTTACGGTGCTGCTGCAACTTCTTCCCGGCCTTAACGATCTCGCCCTTCAACTTGATAGTCTTCTTGGCCTTGATGCTCTTCTTCGTGTTAGCCTTCAACGTTAGCTTCACCTTCTTGGCGAGCTTCACCTTCTTCACGTTTCCGAACTTGCCGCCCTTCGTGTAAGCGTGAACCGTCTTGGCGGTGCCGATTCGCTTGCCGGCTTTGTCATAAGCGAGGACGACATATTTATAAGACGTTTTCTTGCTCAGCCCTTTGTGAACGAAACCAGTGGATGTTTTCTCGGCGAGCTTTGCATATTTCTTGCCGCACTTGCTTCCAAGCACGACGTATTTCACAGCTCCAGGCGCCGCCTTCCACTTCAGCGTGATGGCGTTCTTCGCAGATTTCGAGACTCTCAGCTGCATCACGTTGTATAGAGAGGTCAAGTCGTCTGCGTCGGTCATCTTGCCTATAGCCTCGTTGACATCTCTTGTCACCAAGACCGCCACTTCGGACTCCGACAGCTCCTGCTTCTTCGCCGGTTTCCATTGCGCCGTCAGCGTTGTGACCTTGGTCGGCTGCCACTTCTCGCCAGCGGCATGCACGTCGCCCGCCTCATCCATCCAGCCGGTGAGCTCGAATCCTTCACGATCGGCGGATGGCAGCTCGACTGCTGCATAGCTCACTTGCTTGACATCGCTCCACTGCGCATGCAGCGTGGCGAATTCGTTCACGGCGTAGTATGAGCCGGGATAATAGTCTTGGCCCGTGCCGTCGGCGCTCACGGTCCACTTAACGAATTCGACGGACGTCACCTCATCCGTCTGCAACACGCCGTTGGCTGTCTTTCCGTCGTTGTAGTCGAGGGTAATCTCGACGGTTGCCTTGAAGCTCTTGACAGGCTTGTCGGCAGAGAGCCGCAAGTTGCTGAAGTGGCACTTCACCTGATCGGCGGGAGCCGTGCCCTCGTTTCCGCCATTCACGTCATATTTGACCCCATAGCTCTTCTCGTTCCACTGGGCGAAGAGCTTGCAATCGGTCGTCGCACGCCACGTCGCGGGCTCGAAGACCGCGCCGTCATAGGAGGCGACGACGTCGCCAGACTCTGTGGCCCATCCGACGAAGTCATAGCCCTCATAAGAAACGCCAGGGGTCTCGAGCGTCACGGGATTGCCAGCGATAACTGCCGCCGCAGGCGTCTCGGTGCTATCCGTGGTTCCATGAGCCGGCCTGTTCGTGTTATACGTCACCGTCGCCGTGCCCTTGCCGGCGGCACCGCTCGCTTTGACGCTGAAGTAGCCTGTTCTTGCTCCTTTTCCGTCAGGATCGAACCCGTCGACGATGGCGCGAGACGAATCGATGGCGCTCGAATCGAAGACCGTCGGAGTTGCAAGGACGTTGCCGCCTTTGAGCGCCGTGCAGCCGTTGAACATGTTCTTCGACTTCGCAGCGCTCAGCCATGTCCAATCGGTGCCTGCGGCAACGTAAATCGCGGCCAACGACTCGCATCCATTGAACATGGAGACTGCTGTTGCCTTGTCCTTGTTGAACGCGAAACCGGTAAGGTCGATTGCAGTGAGTTTCGCGCAATTGGAGAACATGGAGCTCGAGGTGGAAACCGAAGGCGCTTCGAAGCCATCGAGGTTCACCGACGAGAGGTTGGAACACCCAGAGAAGATTCCCTCGAATGTAGTAGCGTTTTGGGCCTTCCAACCGGAGAGGTTCACCGTCTCAAGGTTCGTGCAGCCCTTGAACATGCTCGACGCTTGAGTCGCCTCGGAAACATCCATGCCGCTCAGGTTGACAGACTTCAGGCTGGTGCAGCTATCGAACATGCTGGCGAAAGACTTTATCCCCAAGAGATTGAGACCTGCGGTTTTAATTCCAGCTTCAACATAGGGGCCCACGGCTTCCAGTGACGCGCACCCTTTGAAGCAGCTCATGAAACCGCCCATGTTGGACGACGACCCCAAGAAAGTCACGTTCGAGAGATTCACGGTCTTCAGGTTCTTGCAATTCTGGAACGCATTGTAAAAACTTCTGCACGACGAGAAATCGCATCCAGACAAATCCGCGGTTTCAAGATTCTTACAACCCTTGAACATACCTTGCGCCGATTTTACGTTTGAGAAATTGCACGAATGCAAGTCAATAGATTTGAGGCTCTCGCAATTCATAAACAGGTTATTAACTCCCTGTGACGAAGATTCCACGCCCGAGAAATCCCAACCATCGCATTCGACCGATTCCAGTTTATTGTCAAATCCGAAGAGGTAATCAGCCTCCTGGACGCTGCTCGTGATGAAACGCTTGGGTAGGGAGATATGCTTTAGGTCAACCATGCTATAGAACATGCTCTCGACATTCTTCGCGTTCGACATGTCATATCCGCTTATGTCCAACTCCGTCGCGCCACATTCCCTGAACATGCCCGTGAAATCTTCAGCGCTCGATGTGTTGAGTGCCGATGCTCCAACTATCGTCAGTTTGACGCCGGAGAACATACTGTTGAGGTTGGTTCCCTTTGATGTGTCAAAGCCGGTCACGTTCAAGACGCCGCCAGAATTCAGCGTCTTTCCCAAAGTGAAGAACATGCCTTCGAATGTGGTGCCGGCAGAAGTGTCGAGCATCGAAGCATCTAGGTTCTTCATCTCTCTAAGGCCACTGAACATGTAAGAAAAGTCAGTGACTTGAGCGGTGGTAAGATGATCGAGCCCTGCAATGTCCTGTGCTTGCGCAAGCCCCTCGAAGAGCCTCGCGCACGTGTTGAGATGAAGGTCATCAAGCACGACGATATGCTCGGTAAGCAAGTTTTCTTTCGACCGTGATGCCCAGGCGTTCCACGGGTACGACCCTTCAGCTGCCTCCTTGTCGGGAGTGATCGTCATGCCGTTATAGGTGTATTCTTTATTCTCGCTTGCGATATAAAGCGTCTTGTCGGCATTTGTCGCCATCTTGTACCAAACGGTCACCTGGCTCTCGTCCTGCGTCGCTTCAGGTGATGTGGTCAGCTCGCCCTCGACCGAGGCGATTTTGACAGACGCCAGCTGGCTGTCCCCTTCTCCTGTTGCGGCCATTGCCGGCAGTGGCATGAAACCAACCGCCAACACGAGCGATATCGCTGCCGCGATAATTCTTTTCCCCGCTACTTTCACGTGAATCACTATTCCCCTTTCGCTGTTTCACATGCGCTCCCCATGCACATCATGCAAGGTTTTGCTCGATGTAGTCCTCTTGAGCACGCACACAAAATCTGCAAGTTACCTGAGTTGCCCCTGTGCGTCAAGAAGAAATACGCGCTATCAAGCAGCTTGAAGGCAAAGAGAAAGGGCCTCGAACAGGCCCTTGATCGAACGTTATTCTTCGATTGACAAGGAGCTAAAGCGACATCTGCGCCTCATATCCAGCTTCGACCACAGCCGCGATGAGCGCTTCATCCGAGACATCGGCGGAAAGCTTCGCTACCGCTGTGCCCTCGTCAAGGCTCACCATTGCTTCGTTCACGCCTTCGAGCCCCTCGAGTGCTTCTTTCACGTGCGCGACGCACTTGGGGCACATCATCCCTTCGACCATGAGCTTCTTTTCCATGGATTCCTCTCCCTCGAGCTCTATTATCGGCAACCCGACCTCTTCGGGATTGACCTCGGTTTCCGGTGTGGCGAACTTCGGCTTCCAGCCGCGTAACCGGAGCGCATTGCCCACGACGCACACTGAGCTCGCGCTCATGGCGGCCGCAGCAATCATGGGGTTTAGGCTCACACCGATAGGTGAAAGGACGCCTGCTGCGATGGGAATGCAAATCGTGTTGTATATCAGCGCCCAGAACAGGTTCTGCTTGATGTTGCGCATCGTTGCGCGCGACAACTGGATGGCTTCCGGCACGTCCATCGGATCGCTGCGCATGAGCACGATGTCGGCGCTCTCGATGGCGATGTCCGTGCCTGCGCCGATGGCGATGCCGACATCGGCGCGCACGAGGGCGGGCGCGTCGTTGATCCCATCACCCACCATCGCGACCTTGCCGGTCGCGCCGAGCTCGCGAATCTTCTCATCCTTTTCCGCAGGCAACACATCGGCCACGACCTCGTCGACTCCGACGGTTTCCTGAATTGCCGCCGCCGTGCGAGCATTGTCGCCGGTGAGCATCACGGTGTTGACTCCAAGGTTTGCAAGTTCGGCAATTGCGCGTCCACTCGTCGGTTTGACTGAGTCGGCAACAGCGATCATGCCGAGCAAGCCGCCCGAACGCGCAAAGAAAATCGGGGTCGCACCTGCGCTGGCAAGTGATTCCACACGCTTGCTAAACGCCAAAATGTCAATCCCCTGCGCGTTCATGAGGGATGCGTTGCCTGCCAAGACCGTGAAATCATCGACAGCAGCGCGCAAGCCGCCGCCGGGAATTTGCTCGAACGACCCGGTTTTAAACCTTTTCGCACCACACGCCTTGGCATATGAGCAAATCGCCTCGGCAAGCGGATGCTCCGAAAGCGACTCGATCGAAAAGGCGTTGTTCAGCAAGTCGGCCACGTCAGAGTCCGGAGCAACTTCGACGGACACGACCTGAGGTCGCCCCTCCGTGATCGTTCCCGTCTTGTCGAACACGACGGTTTTTAAGTCGTGGGCGTTCTGAAGCGCCTCAGCAGATTTGATGAGGATGCCGTTCGAAGCACCACGCCCCATCCCCACCATCACTGCAGTCGGCGTTGCGAGGCCAAGCGCGCACGGGCATGAGATCACGAGAATCGTGATTGCATGCGTAAGCGCCGTTTCAAGCGGCGCGCCGACGAGAACAGTCCAAACAGCGAACGCGGCAACGGCTAGCGCGATGACGACAGGCACGAACACGCCGGCTACCTTGTCGGCGAGCTGTTCAATTGGCGCCTTAGTCGAAGTCGCCTCGTCGACGAGCCTGATGATTCCCGCGAGCACCGTGTCCTCGCCGACGCGCTCAACGCGCATCGTGAAATAACCCGACCGGTTCACTGTCGCGCCCGTCACGGAATCGCCCGCAATGACATCACGCGGGACTGATTCGCCGGTAACAGCCGACTCATCAACCGATCCGGAGCCTTCGAGCAAGACGCCGTCGAGCGGCACCGTCTCGCCTGCCCTCACGACAAGCACTTCGCCCACGCGAACATCCTCGACGGCCGTTTCGGTCTCTACCCCATCTGGCCCAAGTCGCCGCGCCGTCTTGGGAGCGAGGTCGACAAGCGCGGCAATCGCGTCCGTCGTTTTTCCTTTCGCCCGCGCTTCGAAGTATTTTCCCAACGTAATCAGCGTGAGTATCATCGCAGCTGATTCGAAATAAAGATCCATCCCAGCCATTGCCGCCATTTGCACGTCGCCATTTCCAAGATGCAGTGCGATCTGATACATCCCGAAAATGCCGTAAAGCGTCGATGCGGTCGCGCCGAGCGCGATGAGCGAATCCATGTTCGGAGACAAGCGAAAGAGCGTCTTGAACCCGACGCGGAAGAACTTGAAATTCACGAACAGGACAGGCATGAGCAACAGCAGCTGGGTGAGCGCAAGCACCATGACATGCCCTTCCCCGACAAACACTGCAGGTAAAGGCCAGCCAAGCATATGCCCCATCGACAGGTAAAACAGCGGAGCCGTGAATACGAGTGAGATGATGAGCCGCATGCGCACACGGTGCGCTTCCCCAGCCGCCGCGTTCTCCGGTTTCGCAGACGGAACCGGCGCATCGCTTGTTCGCGCTGCGCGCGGAATCGCACCATAGCCGGCTTTCTCAACCGCCGCGCTCACCGCGGCTAGCGTCTCGGGCTCGCCGTCATACTCGATGTCCATCCTGTTCTTCAGCAAGTTAACCGCAACGGAATTAACCCCCGGGACCCCGGAAGCAGCCTTATCGACGCGCGCAGAGCAAGCCGCGCACGTCATGCCCGTAACATCATAGACTTGTTTCATAGCGAGAATAATAACACGCTATAAGATGAACTCAGGGACGGAGTTCCGCTGATTGAAAGAAATGTTAGCAAAGCGAAACTTATGGATGGAATGTGCTCCACCCATAAGTTTCGCTTAATTGAACTTGAAGATTTTCTGCGCTAGGTGATAACCGCCAAGTCCCAGCCGGCGACCTAGCTCGCTTGGGATGTTCGTGCCGAGGTTGAGCACGTTATGGCGAATTCGCGGATAAACATCGGGACGCTTTTCCTTGAGGTAATTCCAGATGTCGCGACGCTTCTGCTCGCTTTCGTCCGTGTTGATCATGCGCAGGAATACCGAGCAGATGCACAGCATCATCGACAGGTAATTCTCCATGTAGCGGCGCAGTCGCTTCTGCACGACATCAACGTTAAGGTCGACAGCGTCGATCATGAAACGCGTGACGCGCAGCTGCTGGTCGATGCGGGCCTTCATGGTCTCTTCGTCAACCGACTGACCCTCGCGACCGATGAAATAGCGATACATGTCAACATTGAAGTAGCGAATCGAATGCACTGCCGGGAGCGGGACGTAAACGAAGATGTTGTCGACGTAGAAGCAATGCTCCGGAAGGGTGAGCTTGATGTCGCGCAGCATCTCGGTGCGGTAAATGACCGAATGCATGAGGAGGTATTGGCTCGCGTTGAAGCGGCCAACCTCGTCCCACGTGAATTCGCGGCCTTCGGGGAACACGTTCTTGTAGTCCATGACGGTGTGCGTTCCCTCATAGACCTTCTCATACACGTAATTCCCGATGACCAGGTCGCATGCGTCGCGGAGCTCGCTTTGGCTCACAAGGTAACGCATGATCGGTCGCATCGCCTGCTCGTCGAGCCAGTCGTCGGAGTCGACGACCTTGAAGTAGCGCCCGCGCGCGGCCGCCAGGCCCGCGTTCACCGCGGAACCGTGCCCGCCGTTTTCCTTGTGAATCGCGTAAATCGTCTCGGGATAGCGCTCGTGCCATTCGTCCGCCTTGCGCGCCGTGTCGTCCGACGAACCGTCGTTGACTATGAGAATCTCCAGGTCACCGCGCCCGTCTTCGAACGCCATGATCGACTCGATGCATTTGTCCATATATTCTGCCGAGTTGTAGCACGGCACAGCAAACGTGATGGTCTTCAACCGCTTCCCTTCCAAAACGCTTCACCCGCAATTGCAACCGCGAATCATTTTAACGGCGCCCCTTCAGACAACAGGCATTACCATATAAACGCGACAATTCATGTAGGTGAAACCCATAAGTGAAACGGAGAGTCAATGAGCACGTTCCTCGAAACCGTCGTCAACCGCGCGAAAGCCGATAAGAAGACAATCGTGCTGGCGGAAGGCGATGACGAGCGCACCCTGCAGGCAGCTGAGCGCATCCTGGCCGACGGCGTGGCCGACCTCGTCATCTTGGGGGACGCAGGTGCAATCGCGGGAAGCGGCTATGCGCTCGACGGGGCGACGATCATCGACCCCGCCGCCTACGAGCACTCCGAGGATCTCGCCCAGGCTCTCGCCGAGATCCGAAAAGCGAAGGGCGTGACGATCGAACAGGCCCGCGAACTCGTTCGCGACGTTCTTTACTTCGGCGTTATGCTCGTCAAAACCGGTCGTGCTGACGGCATGGTCGCCGGAGCGTGCCATGCGACGAGCGACGTGCTGCGCCCGAGCCTCCAAATCCTAAAGACGGCACCGGGCGTCAAGCTCGTGAGCTCGTGCTTCGTGATGGTGGTTCCCGATTGCGACCTGGGCGAGAACGGGACCTTCCTCTTCGCCGATTGCGGGCTCGAGGTTCAACCTGACGCTGAGCGGCTCGCGAACATAGCCATCAGCTCGGCAGCTACGTTTGCGAGCCTCGTCGGATCGGAGCCGCGCGTGGCACTGCTTTCGCATTCGACGCACGGCTCGTCGAACGGCAACGACGATGCGGTGAAAGTCGAACGCGCAACTGAAATCGCCCGTGAGCTCGCCCCCGAACTCACGCTCGACGGCGAATTGCAGCTTGACGCGGCAATCGTGCCCGAGGTCGGCGCGTCGAAAGCGCCCGACTCCCCCGTCGCCGGCCGCGCGAACGTGCTCGTCTTCCCCGACCTAGACGCTGGCAACATCGGCTACAAGCTGGTTCAACGCCTTGCTAAAGCAGAAGCCTACGGCCCTATTACGCAGGGAATTGCCGCTCCTGTAAACGACCTTTCGCGCGGCTGCTCTGCAGACGACATTTACGGCGTTGCGGCGATTACCGCGGTTCAAGCGCAGGGATAAATCACGTCCACAATTCGTAGGGGCGGGTTATTGCCCGCCCGTCAACCAAGGCAGATGAGCGGGCAATAACCCGCTCCTACAAAAGCATATCAGGGTTGTAATCGACTGCGTCGCCGTGAACGAGGTCGTGCACGAGCTCATAAGTGTCGCGCGCGATCATGAGCTCCTCGTCGGTCGGGATGATGACGATCAGGACCTCCGATTCATCCGTCGAGATCTCGCGTTCGCGCGGACCAGAACTGTTGCGCTCGTTATCGAGCACGATGCCCATAGTCTGCAGGCCGGCGAAGATCATCCGGCGCATTTTCGCGCTGTTCTCGCCAACGCCGCCGGTAAGCACGATGCAATCAACGCCACCCATAACGGCCATGTATTGACCGATATATTTCTTCGCCGAGTTTGAATACATCTCGTAAGCGAGAAGCGCCCTCTCGTCTCCGTGCTCAGCAGCCTCGTCGACGCTTCTCAGATCGTTGCTGACGCCAGAAACTCCGAGCAAGCCGGATTTCTTATTCATCAGCTCGTTCATCTCGTCGGGACTCAGGCCTTCTTTTTCCATGACGTAGGTCACGGCAGCGGGGTCGATAGAGCCGCAGCGCGTCCCCATCATAAGGCCATCGAGCGGCGTAAGGCCCATCGACGTGTCAACCGCCATTCCATGGTCAACCGCCGAAATCGAGCACCCGTTGCCCAAGTGACAGGTGATGAGCTTCAGGTCACGCAAGTCTTCCTCGAGAAGCTCAGCCGCGCGCTCAGCGATGTAACGATGCGACGTTCCGTGAGCTCCGTATTTCCGAATCGCATATTTCTCGTAAAGCTCGTAAGGCAACGGATACATATAAGCCTTTGGCGGGAGCGTCTGGTAAAACGACGTGTCGAAAACAGCCACCATAGGCGTGTTCGGCATATAGTGCTGGCAACCGCGAATCCCCTGGATAGCCGCTTTGTTATGCAGCGGCGCCAGCTCCGCCATCTCGTCGATCTTCGCGATGACGTCTTCGTCGATTATCACGGAACGGTCGAAATATTTTCCGCCCTGCACGATGCGGTGCCCCACCGCGTCAATTTCATCGAGCGAGTCGATGGCCTTGTGGGGGCCGTTCGTCAACGTGTCGAGCACAAGCGCAACAGCATGGTCGTGATCGGGCATCGGTGTGTGAATGCAGATTTCGTCGTCGTCGAGCCCATGCTTGTGAGAAGCCTCTTCGGAACCGACGCGGTCGCACAGCCCTTTTGCGAGAAGCTCTTGAGCTTCAACGTTGATGAGCTGGTACTTCAGCGATGAAGAGCCGGCGTTTATGACAAGCACGTTCATAGGTTGTCCCCTAAAGGCTGCATTTAAATGTTCGTATATTTTACGACTAGAACGACCCTGTTAAAGATGCAGTTCTCGCCATTCGGCAAGCGGTAAGCGGAGGGTCTTCTTTACGACAGGGTCGAATCGCGCTCGGTGTCGTCCTTCTCGCCGGACAGCTCCCCCATGAGGACTTCGACTTTCTGCTCTGCGTCCGACAGCTTTTTCTGCAGGGCCGCAAGCAGCGCGACGCCGCGTTCATAGCTCTTCAAGCTATCTTCGAGTTCGAGCGTATTGCCTTCGAGCTGCCCGACGATGCAGTCGAGCTCGTCCATCGCTTCACGGAACGTGAGCTCCTCGATCGGTCTCTCTTCAGTCATCGTGATTCCTCCCTTAACGCATCGAGGGGCGAAACTTCCCTCGTATCCTTAACAATGCAATCGAACACGCCATCCGAGACGGCTACGAATAGTGACGAGCCAGCAGGAGCTTCGGAAACGTGCCGGACGATTCCCCTCTCCCCCCGCGCGACCGCATAGCCACGCGCAAGCGTGTTCACCGGCGACAAATCTGCAAGGCGAGACGCTTTCTGCCCGACTTGATATGCGAAGCGATCGTTGACTGTGGATCCAACACGCGCAAGACGGTCGTTCAGCGACTTGACCGACAGGCCGAGCCGCTCGACCTGCAGCGGAAGCGCGCGAGCGAGCGTGTCGGTTGCGATGTCGAGCGCCTGCGCCTCGGCGGCGAACAACAGCGTCGAATCGCTGAACAGCGGTCGCACCGCGAGTTGGCTGACTTGTGCGCGCGAGCGCTCCACCATCAAGCCGGCACCCGAGCGCAACGCCGCTGCACGCGAAGCGAACAAAGTTTGCAGCGCCTCCTGTGAAGGACTCACCGCCTCGGCGGCGGCAGTCGGCGTGGACGCGCGGAAATCCGAGACCATGTCCGCAATGGTGGTGTCGACCTCGTGGCCGATCCCGGTCACGACGGGAATGTCGCAAGCCGAAATAGCCCGCGCGAGTGCCTCATCATTAAACGGCATCAGGTCCTCGAACGAGCCGCCTCCGCGCACGACGAGGATGACTTGCGGCCGCTGCCGATAAACGCTGCGCATTCCCTCGATGACCCCCTGCGCCGCACTCGCGCCTTCCACGGGCACGCCCGCGAAATATACGCTCGCAAGCAGGAAACGCCTGCGCAACGTGCGCAGGACGTCATGAACGGCGGCACCGTTCGGCGAGGTCACAAGCCCGATTTTCTCAGGAAACTCAGGAATCGCCCGTTTACGGGACGGATCGGTCAGGCCTTCGGCTGCGAGCTTCTTGGCAAGATTGGCGACCTTCATGCGCAAATCGCCCTCGCCGGCAATTGCCACCGAGAACACGTCGAAATTCATGCGCCCTTTCGCTGCGTAAAGCGAGAATCGACCCGATATCTCGACAAGCTGCCCGACCGCCAAATCGATTCCAGCCGCGCGATAGCGGTTGTTCCACATCATGCAAGGCAAGCTCGCCTGCTCGTCTTTCACCGTGAAATAGACCGCCTTGTAACCCGAACGCGCCGAGACCTCGGAAACCTCGCCCACGATTTTGACGACGACGTCTTCGAGGGTGCTTTTAGCAAGCGACATTGCTGCCGACACGCTCAGCGCATCGGAGGCGCTATCCTCACGATTGTTCGAGACTTCGAGTTCGGTCATCTTAGTTATTGCGCATGCCGAGCAAATAGACAAGCTGCAGCAACGACGCGAGCGCTGCCGCGACGTAGGTCAATGCGCACGCGCGAAGCACCGAAAACGAGCCTGCGACCTCGCCTTGCGGCATCCCGATAGCTTTCATGTAGTCCATCGCACGATGCGATGCATTGAATTCGACCGGCAACGTCACGATCTGGAACAGCACGACTGCCGCATACATGATGATGGCCAGGTCGATGAAACCCGCGAGATTCAGGAAGATGCCGATGAGCAGGACGAAAATCCAGGCATTCGACGCCGCGTTTACGACGGGCACGATGGCTCCGCGAACCTTCATCGGGGTGTAATCCTGGGCAAACTGGCACGCGTGCCCAACTTCGTGGCATGCGGTCGCGAATGCGGTCACGGTCGACTCGTCATAGACGCTCGGACTGAGCGCAATCGAATTCGTGCGCGGGTCGAAGTGGTCCTGCCCTTCTGCCCCGCGATGCACTTGCACGCCCATCACGCCATTGTCGCGCAGCATCTTCTCCGCCGCCTGAGCGCCGGTCAGACCGCTCGACGACGCAACTTTCGAATATTTCTTGAGCTGGGAATTGACGTAACCCGAAGCCGCCAAACCCATGATCAGCGTCACGATGATGAGCATCCAATAGCTAAAACCCACGATGATTCCTTTCGCCTTGTCGGTTTCACGTAATTATAACGTGGCAGCGAATGCTTTGACGGAACGTAACCTCCCCGTGATGTGATGCGGCCCGCCCGTCTGCCATGGTTGACGGGCGGGCAATAGCCCGCCCGTATGGAACCAGAGAAAACATATCGCATCTAAGCTGAAGCGACCACCGGTTTGCCGTCTTCGATGCGTAGCATCGTGCGGCCCTCGAGGAAATCCACGAGGTCGCCCCCGACGATCTCTTTGCGCCAGCCCTTCATAAGCGGGTTGTCGTCGTAATGCCCGCGCGCCAAAGACGTCAGGTCGGAAGAGCTTGCCAACGTGGGAATCGCAATGTCATTCTCACGGGCCTTCATCCGGACGATCGACATGAGCATCTCGACTTGAACGTCGACGTTGCGTTCGCTTTTCGGGCTTGTCTTGAGTTCCGGCCACGTATCAGGAGCGGAATCAAGCGCCGAGCGCACGAGGGCGACGACGGCTCGGGCATCGCCAGTCGTCAGCCGCTCCCGGACGCCGCGCACCATGAACAGGTCATCGATAGTCTGAGGTTCGCGGCGGCACGACTCGACGATCTGCTCGTCGGTGAGCACCCAACGCCGCGGCAGGTTGCGCTTGCGCGCCTCGATCTCGCGCCAGGCCGCCATCTCGCGCGCGGCAGCCATCTGCCGGCGCGACAGCTGCCCGACATGCTTCAGGCGGCGATACATGTCCTGCTCGTCTGGCATGTAAGTCTCGGGCTTGAGCATCTCCTCGAACTCGGCATCGAGCCAGCCAAGACGCCCCTTCTCCTCGAGCGAAGCCGTCATCTGCTCATACATCTGGGGAAGATAGACGACGTCGTCGAGCGCGTAATCGATCTGCGACTCGGAAAGGGGGCGCGCAGACCAGTCCGTGAACGAGTCCGTCTTCTTCAATTTCACGCCGCAAATCTGATGCACGAGCGAGGCATATCCAATTTGCTGCACTTGTCCGAGCAGCGCTGCCGCCACTTGCGTGTCGAAGAGCGGCTTCGGAATGCATCCAAGCTCGTAAAGCATGATCTCAATGTCCTGGTGCCCCGAATGAAACAGCTTGACGATGCCCTCGTCCTCGAGCAAAGGCTTCACGGCGGCGATGTCGCACTCGAACGGATCGATGATGACCGATTCGTCGCCTGTTCCCATCTGGAGCAGGCAGAGCTTGGGGTAATATGTCTTCTCGCGCAGGAACTCGGTGTCGATTGCAAGGACCTTCGAACCCTTCGCGCGCTCGACGAACGCCTCGAGATCGGCTTGTGAAGCTATATACATCGGGTTAATCTCACCTCGAAAATCCATTTCTATGAGTTACTATCATATCACTGAAACCGAACGAGCCCGATTTCGAGGCGCCTATGAAACTCTTGGTCGTTAACAACCTGTCATCCGGCTATCGCGATGGGGCGGTTTACGACTTCTTGCGCCAAGTCGCAGGCGACGGCGACGAGCTGTGCGTGCGCTGCACTGACGGCTCGACCGACATCGCGGGGCTCGTCTCGGACGCGGAGCGTTTCGACGCCGTGGTCGCGGCCGGCGGAGACGGCACCATCGCGGCCGTTTCCTATGCGCTGCGCGACACCGGCATCCCCATCCTGCCCTTCCCCGCAGGCACCGGCAACCTGCTTGCGACCAACCTGGAATCGCCGTTCGAGCCCCACGCGCTCGCAGAGATGACGCAGAACATGAAGTCGCTTGACTTCGACCTCGGCGAGATCGAGGCGGGAGACAAGAAGTTCGGCTTCGGGATCATGGCCGGCGCAGGATATGACGCGACCATCATGCACGACGCGCAGCCCGCGAAGAAGACGTTCGGCCCGATCGCCTACTTCCAGGCCGCCATCGCCAACGTCACGCCCCAAGTCTCGCGCATCCGGCTCGTCGTCGATGGCCGCGAGATCGAAAGCGAGGGCCTCGGCGTGCTGCTCGTGAACTTCTCGCGCATCCAGTTCGACATCCCCATCACGCACGGCGCCGATGCGCGCGACGGGGCGTTCGAGGTCGTCATTCTGAAGGCGGAAAACGCGTTCGGCCTCATTCCCGCCCTCGTCGCCGCCACGCTCGACCGCGAGGGGAACAACCCCGACCGCACCGACTCGATGGAAATCTATCACGGCCGCGAAGTCGAAGTCTTCGCCGACCCACCGTTCCAGATTCAATATGACGGCGAGCTGCCCGGCCTTGAGACGCCCTTCCGCGCCCATGTCCTCGACGGTGCCGCCCGCTTCATCATCACCGATGAGGTCTACCGAAAGCTCTCCCGCTGAATCACCTGCATGGAAAGATAGGTTCCAAATTGTCTCGATTTAAATCAATTCGAAGCGCGACCGTGTTGGGCTTGGCGCTGTTCGCCCTGTTCTTCGGAGCCGGAAACCTCATCTTCCCTCCCGCCATCGGCTTGGAAGGCGGCGCAGACTGGCCAGTCGGCTATTCTTCCTATTTCCTCGCCGATGTCGGCCTCGCCCTGCTGGGCCTTTTCGCGATGCTCAAATCCGACGGGGACCTCGAAGGCGTCACGGGCGTCGTCGGCACCGTTGCCTCCACGCTCCTCAGCTGCGCCGCGATTCTCTGCGTCGGGCCACTCCTCGCCATCCCCCGAACGGCTGCAACCTCT